>Ga0307377_10006052_pt1 | contig 12777 bp, 29 predicted proteins | sample TR3MG_FD_202535 | JGI IMG/M metagenome (GOLD analysis project Ga0307377, IMG submission 202535) | Soil microbial communities from Risofladan, Vaasa, Finland - TR-3 | ecosystem: Environmental > Terrestrial > Soil > Coastal area > Acid sulfate soil | place: Finland: Risofladan, Vaasa | collected...
CCCTCTTCTCCAGGCTTGCGCTTGCCTATCGTGCGTTCATCCCACTCGGCGCTCTTGCGTTTTTCTTCCCAATCGACAAGCTTGCTTCGAGCCCACAAGAATGGAGGATCGCTGTCCTCGGTGGTCTCAACGGCTTCCATCTCGCGCATGGAAGTGGGATTCAGGATTATGAAGAGTCTCCATCTCCATTTTCCCACGTCCTCTGTACGTACCAGGCCCCAGCTTGTACCCAGCGCATATGCCTCTGGGTCTTCGTTGGTCCTGGTCCACCGCTTGCGTTCTGTCTTGTACTCTTCACTCTTGACGTCTTCTACCATGATACACTCCCTATGTTCGCCGCCTGCTGGCAGCCTGTTTGTTGCTCCAATTTTGAGCCCTGATCGCAAAGTTTTCCACGTCCACCTTCACCTTACCACTTTCCAGCTTACGCCTGACACTCGCAAAATCACGACGCAGATCCCTTACCGCGTTTCGGGTCTTTTCGTTATCCTTTTCCATGGTCTTAAACGATTGGTGTACCCACAAATATACTAGTGGAAACCAAGCAAAAGATTTATACTTCCCGTCTTCTGCATACGCCCAATAGAAACCAAGACCAAGCACCATGGCCGTAACGATCAAGGGTATAGCAATCAGCACAACCTTTTCAAATCTGCTACCCCAGTTCGGAACTATCAACAATTTTAATAGACGTCTTGTGCGCCTCGACAAGACCGGCATCCATCTCTCCTAGTGAGGGCCGTGCCCTCCGCCTTCATCATCGTCCCCTGGCCCGAAACCAAAGCCCGGCATACCGGGTGGCACGGGAAAATCATCGTCTATCTTCACCGAGCCCACTGGCATCATCATCCTTTGCAGAACACGGGCCACTGCCTGCTCTACCGCGCCCTCTACCTGGTGTCGCTGAACACTATCCCGAATGTACTCGCGAATCGTAAGAAAACTGTCGGCAGCGATTATCACATCCTGTATATGTACAGACGACATCATGCTAAACGCGCTTCTCACCTGGTCTACCACGGCTCCCATTAGTGGATAGTTGGCATCGTACAGGCTCTTGGCAACTGCTTTCAGCGGGGCTTCCACCGGCTGCATGAGAGCACCAAGCTGCTTGCAATGCCTACAACCACAGCCCTCCCAGTTCTGGGCACCCATTTCCTTATTCGTGTCGTCAGTCATGCTATCCCCCGGACACTGCTTCGAGTTTCTTAATGATCTTGGCCTTCGACTCGTCTTCTTGGATCAGCCTGCTATTCATTTCGTCCAACGTCTTTATCCGGTCACGCAGTTCATCCCGTTGCCCTGTTACGCGCTCCAGCTTTTTATCGTACTTGCCCTTTGCCGTCCGATATTCCTGGATGGCCTTCAACTCGCCCCACAAATGCTGGCGCAAATAGTCCTCGACCATGACGTCTTCATTGAGCTTGAAAATCTCAGAGTACTGCTCGACAACTTGCTTCTCAGCTTTTTTCAAGCGCGAACGGATTTCCATCCCCTCTTTTTCCATCAACCGGATCTCCGCCGCTTTCTTATCAAACACGACTTTCATTTCGCGCCGGGCTTTTTTCATGCGCTCGTTGAACCTGACAATGCTACTGGCCAGCCCCTTGTTGGCCTTCAACACGAATTGAGACCACGGCACGCACAAGGGCCTTGGATGCACAACAGCATCCTTGAGAGAACCACACAAAACCTTCGTTTGGTCTGCCCCGTTCTTGACGTCTTCCTTTTTAAAAGACACGCAGTTCTTTTGACAAATACCAAATCCCTCGTCGAGAATTTCCGGCTGAATCTTATTGGGGTCCATGGTCTATCCTTTCCGTCTCTACCCCTGGGTAGGTAACTAGTGGATCAAAACTACAGTATGCAGGTGCTTCTTGCAAGTACTAATGAACACAAGTTCACAGAAAAGATCGGTTAACCGGGATACTCACAACACAGAATGTTTTCGGTGCCGGACCCCCAACACGTGTACTCGTCCAGCGTGACCATCCCATAGTCTTCGCACGTATGCGTGTCTATCACTACGGTAACGCAATCCACATTGTCTGAGATCGGGCACATTGGCATCGTGTCGTGCCCTCGACAACAATGATAACTGTTTTCTTCACACATGTAGCCAGGCACTGTCTCGCGCCCTGAGTCTTCACACGTTAGGCCATAGCTAACATACTCGCAACCCTGGTCCCACGGCGGATCGTTTATCGTTGGACACACAGGCAAGTCGCTATCGGTGTCAGCATCGGTATCAGTGTCGGTGTCCGTATCAGTGTCCGTGTCCGTGTCCGTATCCACATCGCCCGCTGTCATATCACAACACTGAACCGTAGGCTCATTATAACAATAGTACTCATCGTAAGTTACCCAGCCCCATGTTTCGCACGGTAACCCCCCTGTATTGACACAGTCGTAAGGACAATCGTTTGTATCGCTGCCCGTGTCCGTATCGGTATCGGTATCGGTATCGGTATCCGTGTCAGCATCCGTGTCGGCATCCGTGTCGGTGTCGGTATCAATATCTGTGTCCGTGTCTACATCCGTATCAGTATCACTATCGCTATCACTGCCAGTATCAGAGTCAGTATCAGCATCGGTGTCGGTATCGGCATCTGAGTCTCCATCCGTGTCGGTGTCCGTGTCGGTGTCCGTGTCTGTAGCACTCTCGGTGTCCACAGGCTCATCGACCCCCATTTCACGAGTGTCTATCGCGCCACAAGCTACCAGCAACGATGTGATTAGCAAAAGTTTCTTCATGCGTCCCTCCCAGGTTTGGATTCAACTGTCTATCTGATTATACCATACATCCCCATGAACTCAAGTTCATTTTATTGTTGCACTTGCCTCCATACATGCTAGACTGTATCTGTATTCTATTACCCCATGAGAATGGGAAGGCAAGACGGACTCGAAATTGAGCGATGCCGGTTAACAAGGATGACACAATGAGCCACGATGGAGGAAGAATGATACCTGTATTTCAAGCCCACACGGATTCCGACAAGCAGGAGGGACAATGAGATGCCGTACCTAATTAAGCAAACGTCATCTGGAAAATGGGTTGCTCGGCCCGGTTCTGAGCACTCATACACGAATGACAGGAGTCAAGCTCAAACATTCACGACAGCGCAGGAGGCGCAGCTAGAGGCGTGTAAGGAAGGCGAGAGCATCTGGTTTGACTTAGGCGATCCCGTGCAGCAACCGTGGGTCAAGGAGATTGCGGATGTTGATTGATGACAAAAATTACACGGTGGTCGGTATCAACGGATTCCGACAGGGCAGCTTGACGAGAGAGCAAGCGGCGAATCTGGCCAAGAGGATGCAGGAGCAGATGGACAGGGCTGGATGGCGAGGTGAGATGAAAGTGTATTACCGTGACGGAAGTCCGGTGGACTGGAGACATGAAAAGAGCATCTTTGATCTACAGCACGAAGACCCGTGCGCTCTGGGGCATGAGTGATGAAACATCCAGCGTGTCGCACATGTTTGGCCGAGGATTTAGTCCGCATCGCCAAGACACTCGACATGCCCGACCGTGGAGTGCTCGTCACGGCAGCGGCAGATATGCGGACACGCCGAGGCTGTGTGCATCTTGCTGAAGAGGGAGAGGGCCAATTCGCTGGCATGTGGTTTTGGAGCGCATGTGGCAAACGGAGCGATTATCACTCTACATGTGCCAATCCAGATCACGTCACATGCGAGCTGTGTCGATCACGCCGAAAGCTGGATGAAAAAGATTCAACCCGGTTAACAGACGACCCGGTTAACAGCGGATCGTGTGATGGCGGTGAGTTAGGCGAGAAACGCGAGCGGAGTTGAACAGTGAAGAATGCGAAGGAGAAAAGCTATGAGCAAAAAAGAAACGGTCGGTGTTCACTACGTTAAGTGCCATGGTCTCCCACTGTGCATAACAGGGTGCGACACGGCCAGAGATCTAGGGCATCCCACGTGCGGTGCTCGCAGTCTAAAAGAAGCCGAAAGGACTGTGAAAGGATGCGAGGCCACGCTTCGCAAAGCTGGACTCGACCCAAAGGACTACTGCCTAACAATAGTCGAGGGTCACTGCCCTGAATCTATAAAAACGGATAACAAATCGCCACTTACTTTTTGGGGAGAATAGCCATGCCAGAAACTATCTACAAGCACCAGGTCAAGGCCGAACTCGACAGGTTCTATGGCAACGGAAAATGGAAGGGCGATCCCGTCAACCCCTGCTACCAGGATGGATACTACGCTGTGAGCCTCGAACGAAAATATGGGATGCCCCTCGAAGAAATCGTAAAAACAATCAACTACGATAAGGTCATCGACCCCGTTATAGAAGAAATGCGAAACACTTTAATCCCGATCATTACCAAAAAATTGTTTCCGTTTATGGGTATCTACGGACTCATCATGCAACGCCGTCGTGCCGGTGAATTCTTCATATTCGAACAACGTAGCTTCGAGGCCCAATTTAGAATCGTTGCTCGACAGCTAGTGGAAGACAAAACACGTGGGCACAAAGCCGATTCCACAAGGTTCTTGATACTCGATTGGATGGATTTGCGTATCCCCTATACCACTAACCCCGCCAACTCGAATCCTGAGCTTGAGGAAGCCCTCAGACAGCTAGATTCTGAATTCAGTCGCATGGGGTACATCATGGACCGCTCCGATAACTCGGGATTCACCATTCGATTCGAGGAGTAACCATGGACAAACCAGTAACCAAAAACATTAGCCCTGAGTCATGCGACAAACTATGGTCATATGCCATGTACCTTAAGAACCAGCTCACGATCAACAAGCACGAACTCAAAGGAGACGATCTTAAAAAAGCTGTAATGGATCTCAAATACGCGTGGCGTGATTACCATGGTATGTGCATCCACATGTCTCAAAGCTATGCGACCCGTGCCCTGCAAGCCCTCAACGCAATACTCACAATCACCTAACCCTAGTTTGAGGACGGTGAGGGATTCGAACCCTCGAAGCATAACACACAGGATTAAAAATCCTGTCCCTTTGACCGCTCGGGAAACCGTCCATGGCGGGCCAGGTCGGACTCGAACCGACGCGTGGTAGGTTAACAACCTACTGCTCTGCCACTGAGCTACTAACCCGTTTGACAGACGTCTACTTATTCTGTTTGCTATTGGGTTTTTGTTCGTAGAAAGGAGAGATCTTGAACGCTACACGAGCATCCTCTGTATACCTGGTATCGGGCCATGTACTTGTTATTGTCGTTCTCATAACTACCTCCAATCGGGACATGGCGAATTCGAACCAACGTTGGCTGGATCGACAGTCCAGAGTCCTACCGCTAGACCAATGCCCCGAATAGTCCGGGCGGCCCGATTCGAACGGGCGACCCCTTGATCCCGAATCAAGTGTGCTACCAGACTACACCACACCCGGAAAAAATTGTTCCGGGCTTCGATGGCTGTACTGTTTTTAGCGTCCACTTCATTCGTTACCTCACACCATACAAACTGCCATATCTAGTAGCCTGTGTCAACCATTGTGGGCCGGGTTGGATTCGAACCAACAGGACGTCTAGCAACCCCGAGCGTAAACGTAGGTGTGTTTCGGGTCTCCACGTTCTTCGAGCTGGTAGAAATATTTCCAGCCCAAAATCTTCATGGCTTTCATCGCTGCCCGCACTACGTTCCTACGACTGCCGGTTCCGGGTACAGCCAGGTCCCTGATCTCTTCTTTGAACAGCAACTCACTTTTGGTCTTCCACGCCAGGACTTCCGGCTGCTCGGGCGTCCCTAGTCTCGGGTCCGTTGGCAAACACACGCTGCCCGTCTCCTTTTCTATTACGAAGACAGGAGAATGCACTTGCTGAAAGTCTTCGGCCACCCACTCGCTAGGAAACTTGGATAACACGGTAGCCACCTGCGACTCGTCTTGCTCGTTGTTCTTGCGAATGTCGAACACAGGGTCCACAGGCAAGCAGTCCGGCACCATCGTATGCTTGTACAGGCAACAGCCCACCGTCTGGCTTGCGACGTCTTCCCAATCTGGTGGCTCTGGTGGCGGCAAGAAATACGAGTGCTCGAACTCCGCACTGCCTTTTGCCTGGGCCTTGATAGACCCGTCTTCGGCAAACTTGATCTCCAGCGTGTTACCATCCTCACGCTCAAACCTGACCGTCGCACCCTCTGGTATTTGATGATCCGAATCGCCAGTGGGTGCCTTCCACTTGATTGATTTTTCCATCAGCCTCTCCTCTTGTTTTTAAAAACGCGCCTGCCACCATCAACCGGGCGTCCCACCCGATTTCGCTACGTGCTAGTAACACGCTACGGCACATCCTTGAAAGGAGACGAGGGCGCGTCAAACCCTCTTCGTGCCAGAAACAATGGCAGACTTACGCCAAAGCAACATCAACCAAAACCCCTCGCAAGTCACCAAACGAGGTAGGTCGCGGGAGCCGGACTCGAACCGACGACACTCCAGCTTATGAGGCTGGCGAGCTACCAACTGCTCTATCCCGCAACGATGGGAGACGTCCCTGGTATTGTAGATGGACCTTCTAATAAAGGCTCCAGGTAAGCCATCACGCTTTCGTCTCCCGCACCTGTCTTTCCAGGCTGTCAACACAATTGCCAACGTGTTTGGAGGTGGCGGGAGTCGAACCCGCGTCCGCCCGTGCTCAACATACAGATCTTAATTCACGTGCCTTGTCCACCTTACATTCAGCCGACGTCTTCCAGTGGACGAGTCCACGTTGGCTTATCTCGCTTACATTCGCGTAATAACGCACCGGAGGCACTAGCGAGAATCGTTTCCTCGGGTTGTCAGTGTAAATGATGCCCTGACAGTTACTCTGACTCCTTGCTGCCAGCACATTTTCCTAAGCCGCCTTTTGAAGGGCGGGGAAAAGTTCAACTACGTTATCGGCAGTTGTATTTCGAAAGCCTTTTTAACTCGGTGACTTTCAGCCCGAGACACGCACCGCATATCTCATACACGACCGTCGAAACCTTATCACCCCCTATTTTCAAAGAACAAAAAACGCGGAAATTAATCCGCACTCTCCTCACTGTCTTCCTCTGACGTCGGCTCACAGTCCCCTACCACGATGCACAATGCCCGCTTCAATCCGTCTTCCAGGCCAGCCCGTTCTTTGTACGTAACATCACCGTCCCATATGCCCAGAAGCCACAGGAGCGCCGCTGGGTAGCTTCCCTCGAACAGGGCCTGTACAGTGTCCTCGCCAAAGAAACGGCCAATGCGCACGCGCTCAGGGTACACGATGGCCACATGCTCTTTCTCTTGCGTCCCTGGTTTGCCACGGTACAAAGCCGTCCACATCTCTTGAAAGCTACGAAACGACTTTCTGTCGGCAGTCCACTGGACACCGTCCTTCAACCTGTACTCCACTGAAAACGCCATGCTATTCCTCCACGAAAGCCATCGCCAGAAAACGATTGTCCGACTCGCCAAACTCCAGCTTGCCTTCCTTCGCCAGGGCCAGCGCCTGCTTCATGGCCGCACCCTCGACGTCATGCGTCCCCTCTAAGAATTCACAGTCGAACTCGCCCTTGGCCTTTACCTCGTACACATGCACATGAACTTTTGTAGTACTCATCCGTGTCTCCTTGCCACAATCTTGTCCCCAACTAGAAGCCCCTGGAAAGCAGGAACGACAACGAATTACCGTGTATCCTAAGATTACGGCAATGGGTTTCACGTGCCTGAGCATAACTCGGACACTTACTCCACCACAGTCATCTACCCGTCTGGCAATGCCCTTTACCTGGGCTCCCGTGGCACCTTTTCAAAGGCCCCTAGTTCGAAACAAGATCAGTTTTCAAAGAGCTATGCTAACAGTACAAAAGCGACGGCAATCGGTCAAGCAATAGACGGTTCTGCCCAAACCTCTTTGCCCGTAATCAGAATCCGCCCATAGTAATCAGGGTTCACCGTGGTCTTCGCATACCGGGTCCTAACATTTTGTTTGAACTGGAAAGTATCCGGGTCCATAAACAGGGGACCACGCATTACAATGACCGGCGAATCTACCCACACAACAGACGACGTCAGTGTCGGACACAAGATCGCCAGGCCAATGCCTTTTAAAAAGTCTCGCCTATCCATCTGCTTTAACCTTCGACACCGCAACCGTTAGAGTGAACCACTGAAACGGCTCTGTAAACACCGAAACAATGTCACACGAAAAGAACCCGTCGCCCTGATCTTTAACGTCAATATTACCCACCTGTATGCTTGCCCTTGGCACCCATGCACAGTCTGGAACCGTGTCGGGAATATCGATGCCCACATCACGAAGCTTCTGCGCTGTAACGCAAGTCCCTGGATCATACTCGTTCTTGTCACTCATCTACTTACCCCCTACCAGCCACTAGCCTCGGGATATGTCGATCCCAAACACGTACTGGTCACAGTCGTTCTCAACTCATAACAACTACCCCGGCACCCGGTCGCACACATCCCGTTACACGCGGTACATGACGTCGTGGGTCGCGAGTCGTGTCTTTGCACAACCTCAAGCTCCTGCGTGGACCTGGGCTCAAATATGAACTCGTCTATTACCAGCGGCTCCCAAATAGCCTCTAACGCTATCTCGCGCTTGGCCCTGGTAAACCCATGCTTGTCAAACACTGGCAACCTGGCAGTCCGTGGCCTTTGGCTATTGCGTACAGGCCAGTATGCTTTTAGATTCAACTCACGCCCCTCTCACAAATATCGAAACCTTATTGTACAGTAAACCGCCTGGCATGGCCGGACGGAACTCCATGATGCAAAAAAAGTATTTAAATCCCCCTTGAACAAAGGTATCCAGGGCGGAACGAATCATGGTCTCACGCTTCTCACTCTCCTCCAAATAAGGATGCAGATCATGGTCCCGGTCCCCTATCTTTCTGGCCTTCACCCTCTTGACGTCTAGCCTGTCGCTGTAATCCGGGTCATTCCACTTACTATCATTTGGCTGGGCAACATCCCCCGTCTCGGAGTCCACCGCAAAAACCGGGCTCTGAACTATCTGAACCCCGTCTGGCAACCATGCATCTGGAAAGCTGGTTATATGATCGCAACTAGTTCCTTCGAACCCCACGGACTCAGGAACCATTCTGTGAGAAAAAACAAAACTGTCCCTGCTCGGATAACTCAACAGACCTTCATCCAACCCCTTTTCAATCAAAGCGCCTTCCGCCTCTTCTTTCATTCCCATTGTCACCCTCCTAGCAAGCCTTTTTTACCTGCTTACAAAGCGATACCACCTCACGCGAATTGCACCAATAAACCATTCTATATCCATGCGACCAAATGGCCTCTTCCGCATCCGACCCGTCTGCTTTTATGTATCCGACATACACCCTCTTCATATGTGGGAAGAAAATAAAATCCTTGAGGTTTTTCGTCCTCGCGTATTTCTCTTTGGCCGCCTCGTATCTCTCTGCCTGTTGCCGTGTATTCTCTTCATCCCACTCAAACATTTGCTCTGGCGTGACGTCTGTAGCGGGCACCCACTCCCAATCTCTTGGCTTGGGCGGAACGTAATGCTTGGGCGCACACTCTTTACAGTGCTTGCCAGTAACACCCCGCTTCTTATTCCAATCGCGAGGAGACCCGCCGCCCGAAACTTTGTAGTTGTAATTGGCCCCACACGCCTCGCACTTTTTAACAACGATTCTCATTCTATTTCATTACCGTCCTTGTCGAACCTCTGAAAGATGCGACAATTCTCATCGACCAATTGATCTTCGGATACAAGACTCACGCCTGTAAACTGAATGTCTGGAAACGGCTTATTCACCAACGGAAAATCGAACTTGGTAAACGGAGGCATATACAAAGGCCCGCGCCGAAACCACTTGAGAGTCGTGTACCAAATTGTTTGGAGCCAATTGTACTTGGGCGGCTCGATCTTTTGCATGATCATATTTTCTAACCCGTTCTCAAGCGGCTCTACATCTTTGACGTCATACATGCCGTCCGAGTCGCCCGTGCCCTCGATCTTTACCGCCTGTCCCTTGCGTACCTCGAACGAATCCTTGACCGTGGCTATCATCTCCTCAGCATCCTTCCTACAGGCTTTTCCCACATCAACATAGTACATTTTCTTACTCGGTAAAAACATTCTACTTGGCACCGGGCCTTTCCAGTTTGTTCCAGACAGGACACTTCTCACTCTCACATTTTGGATACTTGGCGTTCACAACAAACAACGGATGTTTGAGGCTGAGACATGGCATATAACAATCGTCACCAGGATCACGGTCGTAAACTTTGAGCCCCTTTTCATCAATGGGCCACGCACCTCTATATTCACAATTCCATTTTAGATCGGTCCACGTTATCAGCCTACTTGTCATCGTTCAGCTCATTCTTTCCGACCAATATCCACTCGCTGGGATTGGTCATGGTCGCAGTCCTAACAATCCGCACCTCACCATCGTGCTGCTCGTCCGTGACGACAAACGCGTGTGGCGATTCAACATGCCTCACAACATCGCCCGGCCCTAGCCTCTCGAAATCATCCTTGGTCATCTAATGTCTCCCGTGTCTTTTCAATAACCGAGTTTTCACATACACCCAAAACGCTTCCCTCAGTAACCCAAGTTGTGCTCTACATTTTGCGTCGGCAACTCTCATGTCATGCGTTACCGCCGCAACCTGCTCGTCACTAACCTTATCCAGCCCCAAAGCTAAACACATCTTCTTTTTAAAGTACGCGACGTCATCCTTGGTCATCGTCTTGTTCCCTCAGTTCTTTTTCGGCTTTCATCATGCCCAGTTCTTCCAAAAGCATATCACGTTCGTGGGTCATTTGCGCCAGGTCACAAATCGGACAGTACGTAAGCCACACGGTACCCCTGGCCGTGATCCTCGTAACCGACCCGTGTTTATCGCAGGTGTACGGCTTGCCCATGCCTACCCCTGGCCGTTGACCCACTCTCTGAAATACTGGCCCGCAACAAACTCCTCGTCCTCTTCGCGAGCCGGAACGTTATCCCCATCCCAGTACCCAATGAGATACGGAGAATCCTGGTTGTGTCTCAGCACGTGAAACAGATCGCCCTTTACACGCGGGGCAAACTCCTCGTCGTCCACAGCCAACTGAACAACCTTGTCCACAACACTATCCAAATCTTTTATCATCTTTCCATTACCTCCATTGTTTTTAGCGCAAACCCCGACTCAAACCAGACGTCAGTAAAGTCATCGATGCCCGGTTCCTCAGCGCACGAGAAGTAGTCCACAAGCGCATAGTTCTCTTCGGGCCACGTTGAAATTATCGCATGGCTTTCAGCCAGGATCGCAACCAGCGTGAGGCCTTGAGGATCGAACTTGTGCTCGAACCGCCTCACGACCGTAGCCCCCGCTTCTTTCAGCGCGTCGTAAAATACTTCGCGCACAAAATCTTCGTTGAAAAAACGGCCCTCAACTCTCATCAACAGGTGTTTCATCGTCTTCCCTCGGCTACACCTTCGTCGCTTACCTCTTCGACGTCATTGGGAACAGTCTTTTTATAACCCAAGTCATCCATTACATCGCTGAACTTTTCACCACAGACCTCAACCCTCCTGCGTATCTCAATCTCTTGCTTATACCCACCAACGATGCCATCTATCAACTCGTCACCAATATGGCGGTGCGCCTTCTCCAGCTCTTTCAATTCGTCGCCCTTGGGAACATGACAATACTCTGGAATAGGTTGCCCAAGTCTTCTTTCTATTTCCATAAATATTTCTTCGCCTGTCATTTGCAACTCCCTTCCAATCTGTTTTTCGTCGCTCATAATTCCAACTCTTTCATGGGTCGCACTTCTATCTTCGTGGCACCATGTTGAAACGCGTTGTGAACCGCCGCATACAGCTCACAGTCGCCTAGCACGTCCCAAGCCTGCCCCGGTCCATGGCACGAAACAAACGTCCTTCGCTTGTCCACGGCACCCGAATAGATATAGACGTCTTGCACATCGCCACGGTACTCATTCTGTGAGGTAAACGGTTGGCGATAAAACCAGCCTGGATGCTCACCACAAACAAACTGGGAAAGCTCTTGTCTGTCTTTACCGTGCTCCAACGCAATCATGTACACAGCTTTTTCAGCGTCCGTTGGCTCGCGCTTCGCATCTTCCATAGTCAGGCGCAAAGCATCCACGTATTCTTTTGGCATCTTGTAGCTCATTCTAGCTCGTACTCCACATTCAGCACGTCCAACGGCATCCACTTGTATTCTGGGTGCGCTATGCTCACTCCCTGTTCCACGCCCTTGTCAAAATCGATCCTCACGATGAACCCACCTGCTTGCGGATCTGGACTAAAATGAAGTTCGCAAATCTGCAAGGGCTTAACCTCTGTCGGAGGCCATATGGTTTCATCGTACACCGCCCTCGCATCGTACAGAATCCCCCTGCCCGTAAGCCCTCTGATCATGGCTCGCATTTGATCTCGAAAGTACGAGGCCTTTACCCAGCTAGTCTCAGCCTCTTCCAGTATGGAACCATACGCCTTAAATGCGAACCAAACGAGCACCTGTATCGAGTGCATGACGTCCAGGTCTTTTAGATCCCACTTGCCTTTCATAGCCTGTTCCCTCTCCTCGTTCCGAAAATCTCATGATAGTTTTCTGCCAACTCAGCCTTGCTCAAACACCGCCTACACGACGGACAACTAACAGACATTTTAGTTCGGATAATAGGTTGCTTGGCAACGGCCCCGGCCCCGCACAAAGGATAGTCCCCGTCTCGCAGTTCGTGAACCACGCCCGGCTGCCTGTTGTACACCACGTAGAACCCTCTCATTTCTTGCGCCCACC
>Ga0307377_10006053_pt1 | contig 12774 bp, 5 predicted proteins | sample TR3MG_FD_202535 | JGI IMG/M metagenome (GOLD analysis project Ga0307377, IMG submission 202535) | Soil microbial communities from Risofladan, Vaasa, Finland - TR-3 | ecosystem: Environmental > Terrestrial > Soil > Coastal area > Acid sulfate soil | place: Finland: Risofladan, Vaasa | collected...
ATTTTGCCGGGGCCCGTGAGGAGCTTGCACGACTTAAGGGTCAGCTTCATGGTGCCACATCCCCGGAAAAAAGTGCTGAGATCAAAGCTCAGATGGCGGAGCAATCTCGCGTGATGGCGGAATCCCAGAAACAGGTCAAAAGGTACGATGCGGCTCAAAAGAAAGTCTTGAGTGAGGGGTTCTCGGCCTCGCTGGGCGAAAAAATCTGGGGGACGAATAAGACAGGAAAAGGCATGGCTGCAGGGGCTCTGGCCGATGCCGGGTTGGGGGCGGAGCAAAAAGAGAAGTTGAAGCAATTGCCCGCAGGGCAGCAAAAGGAAGCGGCTAAGTATCTGGCCCAGGCTTTCGTAGAGCGGCTCCACGAGGAGCAACGGCATCTAGGGATGGACATGCCGCAAGCGGAAGCCGGAAAACTCAAGGCCGCTTTGGAGGAGTTGGAAAAATTGGCCCCGCAATATGCAGAGGCTACCCTTGCGGGCAAGACTTTCAGACCCGAGCTGAAGTCGGAGTATTGGGGGATGCCTGGGATGGGTGTTTCGGCGGACCGGAAAAAGGATCTCCTGTCTCGTGCCCAGGCCAGTGTTCCTGCGAATGAAATTATCGACGCCATGGATGAAAATGAGGCAAAGCGGCTTCGGAAGGAGCAGGAGCTTAGAGAGAAAGCGCGGCCCAAACTACGTGAGGATCTCGAAAAGGCCGTGCTGGAGGCCCTGCTCAAGGGCCGGACGTTAGAGAACGTCGACCTGTTCAAGGCGATTCTGGCCGAAGCGGGTGTGAGCGATGCTGCCGCACAGGCCGAGAGACTCTATTTCGCTTTCCTGGAGGGCCAGGGGTTCCCCGAGGAGCTTCTTCCTTATCTGGCAAAACCCGCGCAGGGCGGTGAAGGCAGTGTTGAAGATGCTTTGCGGAGAACGATGGGCCTCCCCGAATTGCAAGACTTCGTCATGCAAGACGGAGACGCCCGGCGCATCTCGGAGGCGGATACCCTTATCGGGCTTAAGCCTGGCGGCCCTCTCGCCAGCCGCCGAAGCGACTCGGCCGGTGGTGGGACAACCAACGTGTTCCACCTCTACAATGACGCCCCCGGAATCGTGAAGGCGATTGCTACGGCTCAAAGGGCTGGGGTGCTCGGTAGCGGCGTATGAGGTACGGGAGCCCAGCCAAGAACGCCCCGGTCTTCCGGAGCGCCTTCATGTCCCCGGACGATGGGACAAATGGGCTCGGGGCTCGCCCCGTCATTTTCGATGTGTTAGCTCCCGACCAGGAGACGAGCATCCTCCCGCCCGATCTCCGCATGGTCCTCCATGTCAACCCGCACACGATGTCGATCCAGTACGAGAAATCCATCGAGCGTATCCAGACGAAGGGCGGGTACGTCGAACAGCATTGGGGTGAGGGTGCCCGTACCATCGACTTCACGCAGGCTACGGGGGGCTTCAAGCGCCTCTACGCGGGTCTCTCGAACATCACGGGCGACTCGGGAAACGGTGCGCTGAATACCCTTGGCACCCGGCGAGAGACGATCGCCTACGACAAGTACCTCGATTTCCTGGCCCTGTTCCACAACAACGGGTCGGTCTACGACACGACCGGCCAGATCGTGTTTCAGGGGATCATCAAGATCCTGTTCGATGGAGGGATTTACCTCGGCTGGTTCAGCAACTTCCAGGTCATGGAGTCCGCTGACAAAGGTTTCCAGTTCGAGCTTACGACGAGCTTCACCGTCCAAAGCGAGATTCTCCGGTTCCGTTCTATGCCGTACACCTCAACCGGCGGAACGCAGTACCCACCACAGCAATCGGCACAAGCTCAGACGCCGGGCCCCCTTGAACAAGTGCTCGACTTCGCGTCCGATGTGAAAGCCCTCGGTGTTGGTGGGGCGCTGACAAAACCCACAGGATCCGGGGCACAGAGCCTCCCGACGGGTTCCAAGGGTTTCCAGGGAGCGTAAATGGCTATTGATAGCAGGATCGGTTACGACTATGCCACGTTCCGCCGGAACAACCTGACCCGGGCGTCATCTGCGTTGTCTACAACGGATGCCAGCTCATCCCCAAAACGGATTAACCCGACCGACCTTCAGGATTGGGGGGTCGCTGATGCGATCTCTCCACAGAGCGCACGGAAGACTCCTGATCGTGGTAGCGGGATCGAGGTCGTACCTCCGCTGGCTTTCAAGGGGCTCAAGACGGGTCCTGATTTCGGAGTCGAATACGAGCAGGCGGAAGCCTTACCTGTTTCGAGTTCCTCTGAGATTCTCCGGAACCTCTCACCCTTCACCATCCAGGTCGAGCCCCCTCTGGTTTTTGGGAACATCGAGCCTTATGGGCGTGGTCGTCCAAAACGAGTCGGCGTATTCGAGGCCGCCGCCGCCGCTTCCGGGCAGAGCTACAGCTACTCACGGGATCTGATCTCTCAGGCCCCCTACACTCAACTCGGGTTCGGAGGCACCGTTCAGGAGGTCATGGCCCGGAATTCCACGGGCCTCCAGAACAGGGGCCCAGCAGACGGTACTCCCAAACGCTCCCCGACAGGCCAGGGCGCGACCGGGCGCATGGGCGAACCCGCCATCGTCGACCTCAACGTGGCGGTGGACATCGCCATGCAACTGTCTGCGGTGTTCGGGACGCCTCCTCTCATCCTCCTGATTAACCCCCAGAGCCTTCAAATCACCTACTCGAAGATCCAGCAATTCCAGGATAGATCGAGGCACGGATACATCTTCCAGGCTTGGGGCGAGGAGCAACCCAAGCTGATGATCAGTGCCCGTATCGGAGCTTTTATCGCGGGAGGCAAAGGCGTGCAGTTCGCCAGCCGACGGGATTCCATGGCGTTCCAGAATCTCATGTCGGTGCTCCTTTTCTACAAAAACAACGGCTACATCCACGACACGGTGGGCCGATCCAACGCTCACCATCACGTTGGGGCGCTCTCCATCCGGTACGACAAGTGGGTCTACTACGGCCACATGCAGTCGATGAGTTTCACGGTAGACGACACGAACCAATTGGGAGGCTGGACTTTCGAGCTTAATTTCACCGTGTCCGCCATGCTGGACACGGGTCAGAACGTCACGGTTGTCCAGCCCATGCGTGCCCCGAACCCAAATCCCGGTGATCCTCGGCTGTCCCGGGGTTCCGGATCCGGCAAACCCGGAACCATCGCCATCGGGTCGCAAGATTCCGTGGACGTGTTTGTCTCGCAGTTCACGGGGGGGCGCTCGAACCCCGCGATGGGGGCACACCCCTCGCCGGATCGAACTCGTCCTACGTCCCAGAGCGTCAATACGGGAGGTTTTCAGCCAGCGGCGGCTTTGGCCCCAGCACAAGCCCAACAGGCTCCCGTGAATAGCTTCGGCCTGAAGTTCCCGTTCACCCTGTCCAAGAGTGGGGTCGGCCTTCCATGAGTTTGACGCAAACCCCCTACGTCGGCACTTGGAAGATCGACGGGAAGAAACTCGTTCAGCACACACCAGATGCGCTGGTTTACCTGAACGGAGACACTTCGCTTCCCGGTTGTCCGAAGTGCCATCGTCGGATCGATCTCCAGCAGTTCCTCACCGAAGTTTCGGTCGATGCAGGGATAGACCCACAGTCGGCGTCCGCCACTTTCACGCTCTCGATCCCTGTACACCACACAGACAGCTTTGCCCGCGACGCCAAGTTCATCTTGCGCCCTGGGCTCGAAATCCATGTCTACATGCGGGGGTATTTCCCGGTCGAGGGGATGTTCGAGCCCCTGTCGAAACCGACGGTGGAAGCCGAGGTAGTGGCGGCAACGAAAGAATCGGATGTGGGCCCTGCCCAATCGAACAAGGATCTCCCGCTGAGTTCGGACGGAACGCCCGCATTCCCGGTCAGTAGTTTCCTGGGTAGGGGCGAAAACGAAGCGGATCTCACTCAAGAGCAACGGGCGAATCTGACCTCGCTGGGTCAGAACATGGAGACCTTCCAGCAGTATCTAGGAGCACTGGCCTCAGAAGGCCAGCTCCCATATTACGGGGGAGGGGATGTCCAGCTCGTCTTCCGGGATGCTTTTGCCAAAGAAGGTGACGGAATCCATGTCGAAGGGAGCGCCCACTACGCGGGAAACGCTGTCGACCTGAAAGCCTACTACACCGGTACGGACGGCAACCGGCGGCAAGTCGACCGCACCGTGACTTGGGCGGCGCTACGGACACTCAGGGACGCCGGGTACATGGAAAAGGGGGGCGTGGGTGCCTACCTCGCAGCAAAGCCGAATACCAACGCCCCGAGTGAAAACCATAGTGACTTTACCGTGTCTGCTCGGTGGTCCAGGGAGCCCCATTACGACCGGAATGGTGGAGAAGGGGGGAGACACCCTGGGCGCTCGGTGTCCTACACTTGGTGGGATGTCAAAGATGAGAACGGGAAAACCGTTCAGACGCTCACGGGCGGGGATTCCAAACTACCACCCGAGCTGACTAAGACCCTGTCGGGGATGCCTGCCCCCTCGAACTTTGATGGGGTCCGGCGGTGGAATCAGCACAACGTAAACCCCCCTCAGACCATGGCGGAGGTTGTCCAGCCGACGGCTCCCGGGCCGCCCGCCGAGGCCACATCTACAGATCCCCCCGAGCGTGCCCGGCAGCCGAAACTCGGCCCCTCCCTGCTCGATAGCATGGGCCTGGGTGACACGGGGATCGACGAGGTGATCGCCTACCCCTACTACCATGTTTTCCACGGCGTCACGACTTCGGTGACGTTCAATTACGCCTCCGGCGTGAACACGATCTCCGTTTCGTGCAACTCGCTTCTGCACTTCTGGGGATTCCAGCAGATTTCGGACAACGCCTCGTTCTTGGGTGCTCGACCCACCAACTCGAAGCTCAAGATGTCCCTTGTCGGGAGCAACTTCACCGGGAAACACCCGTACCAAGTCATGTGGGAGCTTTACTCGGACATCGGCGGAGCCGCAGCGGGTGTCGGTTGGGCCTTGAGGCAAGCGGGCAACCAGGACGCCCTGGCTTTCAACGGAGAGAGCCTTTTCTCCCTTACCCTCAATTACTGGGAAAACCGGTTCAAGGGTAAGATGAACCAGCTACGTCTCCACGGTGCAACGGGCAGATTGCTCAGTAATGCACAGGCCGCGTTTCTGTCCAGATTGCCTACGACCGATCTGATGCGGAGGCTCAAGGATGCTCACTCCTTGGCCATGCGAAACCCCAAACAGGAGAACGAGCCTTTCGAGAAAAGTTGGGCGCTCTGGCTCAATAGCCTGGCGACCCTGGAAGCGGTCATCCTTGCCCAACAGGGAGCCCCCGCTCCCGATTCGACCCAAGAGCAAAAACTCCTGGAGCAGGGGAAGGCTTCAAACCTTGAGATCAACATAGCCGAGAATGAGCCTTGGCCCATGGACCTGGGCAAGCTGGGCCAGGTGGAGACGTTCGAGTCCACCTATGTCTCGAAACTGGACGTGGCCACGAAGTGCATGGAGATCATCGGATTCGAGTTCTACCAGGACGTGGACGGGGACTTCGTGTTCAAGCCCCCCATGTACAACCTCGATACCAGCGCATCTAGGGTTTACCGGATCGAGGACATTGACATCATCACGATCAACTTCTCGGAGAAAGAACCCCAAGCGACGTACATCATCGCGAAGGGTCAGCATTTCCGGAACTGGGTCGGCACCGGGTTGGAAAACGAGTGGGGCGTCGAGGGCAGGTACATCGACTATCGGCTCGTGGCGCAATTCGGGTGGCGTCAGGCCACCTTGGAGTCCGCCTACTACAACGACCCCAAGTCCCTTTTCTTCGCCGGGGTCAACCGTCTGGACATCTTGAATGCCCAGGTCAATTCGGCCACGGTCACGATTCCTTTACGTCCCGAAATCCGTCCGGGATACCCCGTATTCATTCCCTATCTCGACTGCTACTACTACTGCCCGAGTTTCGCCCATTCGTTCTCGGTAGGTGGTCAGTGCCAGACCAACCTCCAGCTTGTCGCCAAGAGGGCTAAGTTCTACGCCCCTGGGAGACCGGACCCGAACATTGGCGGGATCGACGCGATCGAACTCAGCAATCCCAACCTCCCCGAACGCCCCCTGGAGGTCATTGGGGAAGACGGCAGACCGAGATTGTCGGGTTTCCCGAATGTGGTGATGGCTCTTGATCCGACGCACTTGAATCCTCTGTTTTGGCTGATCGGGACTGACATCGAGGATCTCGGGTCTCCACAAGTCATCCAGAACCTCTTGGATCAAGCGGTCCAGTTGAACCAACTCAAGAAAGACCCCACAACGGGCGACTACCTCATGGAGTCCTCTGTAGCCAGTTCGTCGACTGGTAGCTCGTCCCAGTCGGTCCTGTTCAGCGTGCAGGGCGAGAATTCTCCTAAGTCGAAAAAAGCGGTGGGTGATGGGCCGACCCGGGTCGATGCCGTCGAGGCCGGTCGGGATTACATGAAGGATCTGCGGGAGCGGGGAGAACGGGTCTCCGTCCTAGAGGCCGAGCTTCGAGTCTTGGATGCCCAGATAGCAAAGGTCGAACAGAAAATCCCACTCTATAAGCCCGGCCCCCAACAGGAAGCCCTCTTCGCCTTACTGAACGGAAAACCCGCCGGTAGGGATAAGAGTAAAGCCGAGAAGCAAGCCGAGGGTACGGCGGCCACTCCAACAGAAGAGAAAGCCAAGCGTAAATCAGCCCAAAAAGCGCAGGAGGGGTTGTTTGCCAAGCGAAAACAATTGAAGGCGGAGATAGACAAGCTCGTAACAGGCCAAGGGGAAACCAACGCCAAGAATACGGGTCTCACCTATCTGATCAACCTGATCAACCGAACAGGTGCGGCCTTCAAGGCCAAATCCAATGATGGTGCTTTTGGCAGCTTCACGGATCTGACTTCGACCGCTAATCTCCTCGACCTGTTGAGCGAGAAGAAGGCCGTTTTCTCGAACGGTCAGCAGCCCGGCTACTATCGCTACTATTCGGCGTCCCACCCGGACAAGGAGCAGCAGGGCCAGAAATTCATGCGGCAGTCGGCGGAGACCAAAACGATAAGCCTCTCCGACCCCGTGCTCGACCAGGTGGCTACCACCACAGGTTACGTGAAAACGCCCACTGCGACTTTCCCGAACGGGAAGCGTCCAGAAGCGGAACTGGCCGAGAGCCAGCCTGTAACTTGGGGTATTCGCGTAAACACGTTCAACAAACCCGGAGGCGAGACTATCCCCACCAGTTCGGTCAAGGAGATCATGTTTGCCCGACATGAGGCGGGTCTGAAGCGTCCTCTGACAAACAACAAGAAGGGTGAGGTTCCCAAGGTCAAGGTGTCCCAGGATGCTGCTCTCCGGGCCGGTTTCAACCTGGCCAGCATAGGGAAAAACGGGAGGATCGAGCCCAGCGATACTATCGAGGGGGTGTTCAAGAGGGCGTGGGAAACCAAGGCAGGGTATTTGACCGAGGCACGAAAAACGGTCGTCACGACCATGAAAGCCGCCTTGGTGAACGAGTCGATCCCGTCTATCACGGTGCCTCCGTTCCCCACAGACATCACCATCCGCAAGATTCGGATCGATGTGAAAGCCCCGATGTCTTTCTATTACGGGGGTAATGGCGGGGCCATGTCGGATGACAGCGAAGCCGTTCAGACGGTTTTCCCTTCGTCCGTGGATCTCATGTCGGGCGCGGGTGCGGAACTCGGGAGCTGGATGGTCAGAGCTGTATCTTCGGCTAAGAGGAGTTGGATTGCCAGCCTCCAAGAGTCGGTCACCCGGCCGGTCGACCAAGAGAAAGCCGTTGTCGCATTCGATTTGGCTTTTGCGTCCAAGCTGGGGGCTCAGTCTTTGTCCGCCGACAAGACGAAGACGAAAAGCGAGTTCAGGTACGATCTCGTGTTCGAGAGTCCCGTGTTTCCCATCTCGGATGAGAAGGGTTACTGCGTTTTCGGCTCGTACCGATACGGGCGTGGGATCGACATCGATCCATCAGGGGCTTGGGATGTGATCCACCGGCAAGACCCCTCTTCGATGCTGTCCCGGAAACTCGTCGAGAACGTCATCAAGGTGTTCGTCGATGGCGAGTCGCGCATCGAGTACATCGAAGAGACTACTCAAAACGGGGTGGTCAAGCTCCAACCGAGGACGAGCACCACCCGTCAGGAAGCCATCACGGGGCTCGAAAAGCAGGCACAGCGGGAGTTGAAGGAGCGCAACATCACGAACAGGGATCTCCAGAACATGGGCCTGGCAAAGGCCACTGGAAACCCCGACATGCTCGAATTCAGCCTCTTGAACTTCGTCCCCACCAAAGAGAGCGACGCACTGATGAAAGTGCCCTTGGTGAATGCCGCCTACTCCTTGGCGGATCTCACCCAAGCGCCTCTCGGGGATGTCTGTTCCTGCAAGGCCGCTGAAGCCAGTATCCAACTGGAGGCTTTCGGGCAGGCTGGGTTCGTCCAGATCCTCGACCCGAGTACGGTTTCCCAGGCGTCTCAGGAAAGCCCTGATCCGATGACCCAATGGCTCGGTCAGGTCACCGCCGAGAAGGTTGATTCATGGCGCGAATCGCAGGAGGCTTTGCGAGGGACGGTGCTGGACAACAGGGGGTCGAATTTCCTCCAGTCCTTCCTCGGTTTGGGTCAGACTGCCGCCGCTCTGGAGAACATCACCGAAGATGCCAAGAGGGCTGCTAGTGAGGCGTCGTTCAAATTCGAGCAGGCCAAGGCCCTGATCAAAAACCCTACCGGGGGAGGTAACGGCTGATGGCTAAGACTAATACAGGGCGTCGGCCCATCGTCTCCTTGGAGTCCGTCCAGTACGGGGCACTGCTCGCTTCTTCGGAAAAAGCCAAGGCTACCAAGGATAAGATGCGCCCCGACGTGGGGGGCAGTCTCGCCATCGCCCGTGTCGTCAGTCTCGATTACGAAGAGTTTTTCGTCACCCTCAAGACCATCTCGGGGACACCCGGACAGTTCATCCGTACGCCCGTCCCCCTCACTTTCCCTGGAGCGGGGGCCCGCCATTTCTTTGCTGCGCTCCCGATGATCGGGGACTACTGCGTCATCGGCTGGATGAATCAAGAATCCAGTCGGAAGGAAGACCGCTCACCCGTCGTCCTCGCCTGGATGATCCCTGGTGTTTTCCCTGGGCGTGATTGGGTCACAACGTCCGAATTCGAGAAGGACGAGCACGACATCGAGTCCCCCAAAGACAAGTCAAAGTACGAGGGTGTCTTCGACGTCATCCGGCACAAGCTCCGGCACATCCAACCCGGCAACATCGTTGCCTCCTCCGCTCAAGGCTCGGATCTCGTACTCGACGAGGGGGTTACTCTCGCCAACCGCCGGGGCAACGAGTTCCGGCTTCGGGACCAGGACCAGGCGGCGGTCACGAGGGCCCTCCAGCGGTTCGACGCTCTCGCGGGCGTCCGGTCCTATCACGGCATGGTTCAGCGGGATGCACTCCTGCTGGCCCCGTACATGGTCTCAGACGGCAAAGTCTGGGACTCCAAAACGCAGCTATACGGAAATGACCCGGTCACGGAAGACGAACTTCTGGACGACCCCACAGCTCCGAGCGGCTTCCTGACTCCCGCTGGGATTTTCCGTAAAACCCCGCAGGAGATAAAATCGGGACAACCCGCACCTACTCCCAGTCGGCCCCGGATCGTCGTCGACCAAAACATGGACCCCTACACCTTCCTGAAACAGGGAGGGTTCCTAGATTCCTCGGGCTTCGTAGTCGATACGAAGTACCAACCCACAGCCCTTTATGGGGGCAAACCCGTTTTCAGGGTTTCGTCTCAAACCAGCGGAAACGCGGCTTTGGATCCGGGAGCCCGGACGCTGACCGAGTACCGCATCGAGGTCACGCACACAGCGGATGGGAGACTGCCCGTAACCGAACAGACGGATATGTTCGATGCCGAGCGGTTGCCCGATAATGACCCTGCCGGGATCCAGAAAGCTCCTTCCAATTCCCCCTACATCGAGTGGGTTCTGGGCAGTGTTATCGGTAATGACCCTTATAGTATTCAGGGGAGGCAAAAGTACGGCGTTCCCGTCAAGGCGGTCATCTTTGATGGTTCCTCTCCGGCACCGCGCCTAGACCCGATCCCGCTTCCGAGTGACCCGAATAACAAGGAGAAATCCGTCAACCTGGACGAACATGCCGCAACGCTGTTTCGTTTGTCGCCTTTGGACGGGACCAAGGACACGTTCTACACTTTCAACAAGAAAGGGCAGTTGAAGGCGAACATCGGGGGGCCGATCGCGGAAAACTCTCTTGAGGCATTTTTCCAGGGTGGGATCAAGCTCGGCGTGGCGGGGAACTTCGACATCCTCACCAACAATGGTCTCCACATGAAGGCCCTGGGCACGTCCAGCGCCAACATCATAGCGGAGAAGGGTGCTGTCACCATCTACGGTGGCGGGGCTGTGGTCGACGCTTCCGCTGTCGGGGAGCGCAACTTGGGCACCGGCAGAGGCGAGTCTGACTTGCCTTCTGTCCGTATCGAGGCCCGGACGAATGCCGAGATCAAAGCCGGGCAGCGGGTGAAGATCACAGGGCAGGAGGTCAGCCTCGAAGCCCCCTCGGTGCATATCCGGGGCACTCAGGAGGCGACCCTCGACGCTGTTGACCGCATTGGGATAAGCACCCAAGAGATGAACATCACGGTCAACGGGAAGATGTCAGAAGCCTACAGCGGCCCGAAGAATCTCCTCCCGACCAACGGGGCACTCCATTCCCGGACCTACGCCCATCTCTACATGCTGAACTGCGAGGAGGTGCTCTATGCCATGGGGAACCGTCTGGAGGTGTTCCTTCTTGGCAATCACACGACGGCGATGGCTGTCGGGAACATGACCTACGTCACCGCCCTCGGGAAGTGGACGGCCATCGCGAGCACAGCGAGTCTCACCATGGGGCCAGAGGGGGTCACCGGAACGGCACTGACTGGGAACATGGCTCTCACCGCGACAGCGGGGGCGGCCAGCCTGACGGGGCTTGCTGCCGTCGCGGTCACAGCCTTGGCGGGGCCCGCGATGGTGAGGGGAGGCACGAGCATCTACCTGGGGGCCCCTCCCACTGGAACGGACATAGGACCAGTAATCTGCGCTGGAAGTCGTGAGCCGTTTACGAATTTGCCCTTCCTGACGTGGGGGATCGGGGCCAAAACCGTCATCGTCGGCCCGTGAGACGGGCGGGTGAGGTAAGGTGTTCTGTGGCATTGGCCCCACCCGTCATTTTCACTGCTCTCCAGCAGAGCAGTCTCGTAGGGATATTCCCTCTGCTAGGGGTGAACTACGTCCGGCTCTGCTCGGCCATCGCAACGGGTGTCTCTCAGTGGGCGATCGGCCAGCCCTACAACCTGGCCCTGACGGGAGCGGTTGTCGGAGTCTCCGGTGCGGGGGCCGTCAACCCACTCCTCACCCGGCTGATCATCCCACCCTCGATCCCGATCATGGTGGGGGCCCTTATCGGGGCCGGAATGCTCGGCCCCGCCGCGTCGAGCTTGGGTTCCGCGGTCGCTACGGGCATCGCTTCGGCATTCACGACGGCGGGTCAGTTCACGGGCCCGGTTGCGGGGGTGGGCAACGGGGTCAGCACCGCCAAGGTGACCGTTGCCAACCCGGTCTCCCTGGCGGCCATCTTCGCATCCATTTTTCCGGCGATGCTCGGACCAGGCCCGGCGTCTTTGATGCTGATCTCCGGGCTGGCGAACGGGATCTCAGGTGTGCTCCTGACCGGTGCTGGGACGGGGCAAGTTGTCGGTACCCCCACGGTGCCCCCGGCCCCTTTCACTACTGTGGCGATTCATACGGTGATCTGACATGGGCTTCGATTTTTCAGGATACGTTCTCCGAGCCCCCCGTGTGGCTCCCGTCAACGCCAAGGCCACGGCGGAGCCTACGACGGGCGTTGTTCGGGATGTCCGGCCTGTTCCGTCGGTCTACTCCCTCCAACCGTCATCTCCCGACGGAGCCCCTCCCGCCTTCGTCGATGCCGCCGCAGACCAGTACCGGGCAGCAGTCCTCGAAGGTCCGGGGACGAGCACCACCGAGTACCTCCTGTGGGCTCAGAACACGTCCCAATTGGCTTTGGTGGACGACCCCTCTTGGTGGACCAACCTCGGGGATGGGACGATTCCTGAGGGCTCCTCGGCTGTCTTAGGTGGCTTCTCGGACGGGGCTGACCGGACCGTCGTCACGGACCAGGGAAACCGGAGCATCGGCTATATCTACCGGCTCATCGTCGCCCGTGGGGACGTGGACTACGATGACGATGGCTGGGCCGATCCCGACGACCCCATCAACAGCACCCGAGACGGAGATACCCCCTATCTCGTCTTCGACATCTCATCTACTGAACAGAGGGCCTCGGCAGGGCTCGTTTTTCTGACCTCGGCTCAGTTGGTTCTCCTCGATGGGGGTCTCTCTCAAGACAGAGGGGACCGTATCGTCGAGGTTATCTACACGGTGTCCCCGGTTCGGTTTTGGTGGACGCGGAATGACCGCTATGAGAAACGGTTCGGTTGGAACGGCAGAACCCAGCGGTGGGAACCCTACAAGGGAGGCTCTCCCCAGAACCTAGGCCCTCTCACCTTCGACACGACCTATCAACTCGTCCCGAAGTTCGCGAACCTCCCGATCAACGCCTACCTGCCGGGCACTGCGGCTACACCCGACGCCTACTCCATGATCCGTTTGGGCACTTCACCGGGGGCGAACAGCATTCCGGTCGGCCCTGATGGGACTTTCTCCGGTGTCAGGGTCAAGGCGAATGCGGACATCGAAGGATTCGATTTCTCCACAG
>Ga0307377_10006054_pt1 | contig 12774 bp, 13 predicted proteins | sample TR3MG_FD_202535 | JGI IMG/M metagenome (GOLD analysis project Ga0307377, IMG submission 202535) | Soil microbial communities from Risofladan, Vaasa, Finland - TR-3 | ecosystem: Environmental > Terrestrial > Soil > Coastal area > Acid sulfate soil | place: Finland: Risofladan, Vaasa | collected...
CTCAATTCAGGAACACGCCAGGTTGTGTTTGTCGCTAAGCCGGGAGGCTACTTCGAACCAAGAGAAATCAAGGTTGGCGATCAGTTTGACGGCCAGTACGCTGTGCTGGCCGGACTCAAGCCGGGGGAGAAAATCGTCGCTTCCGGAAATTTCCTGATCGATTCGGAGAGCCGACTGGGAGCAGCCATGCAGGGAATGATGCCGGGGATGGACATGTCATCCAGCAAGACAGGGAAGAAGTGAGGCAAATCTGATGCGGACAAGGATGATTATCGCGGCCATCGTCGGACTGGGGGCGGTCCTGGCCGTTCTGGGCGGCGCCTGGTATTTGCTTAACCAAAGGCAAGCAAAGGTCTGTCCTTTCTCCGGCCGTGCGATCCATCCCCAAACGCGGGCGCTGGTCACCATCGGGGGAAAGAAGTATGAGACCTGTTGCGTACGGTGCGCCATCATCGAAGCGCAACAAACAGGCAAATCGCTGCGAATCGACAAAGTCGCGGATTTTGATACCGGCAAACTTCTGAATCCGGCCAATGCCTGGTATGTGGAAGGCAGCACCGTGAACTTCTGCATGCGCATGGCGCCCGCGGCAGAAAGCCCCGGCGGGGATACGGTCTACCTGCGCGCTTTTGACCGCTGCTCGCCGAGCGCGCTGGCGTTTTCCGATGAGCAACACGCACGCGCTTTCATTGCGCAACACGGTGGCTCCCTGAAGCGCCTGGATGACCTACTCAGCGAAGTTACGCCATTAGCCCCGAAGGTGCAAAAGCCATGATTGAGAAAATTATTGAGTGGAGCGCGAGAAATAAGTTTTTCATCTTTCTGGGCGTATTTTTTGCAATAGCCTGGGGTGTCTGGGCGTTGATTCATACGCCGCTCGATGCCATTCCAGATCTCTCCGATGTGCAGGTCATTGTCTTTTCCAAATGGCAGGGCCGCGATCCCCAACTCGTGGAGGACCAGGTCACCTATCCCATTGTTACGGCTCTGATCTCCGCCCCGGACGTAAAGGTTGTTCGCGGTTATTCCTTTTTTGGCCTGTCGTTTGTCTATGTCATCTTCAACGACGGAACGGACATCTACTGGGCACGGTCGCGAGTGGTCGAGTATATGCAGGGTTTGCAGGGGAATCTTCCGGAAGGAGTAACGCCGACCCTGGGTCCGGACGCGACTGGCGTGGGCTGGGCCTACATGTATGCATTGGTGGACAAGACCGGAGGCCACGATCTGGCTCAACTCCGCACCCTGCAGGACTGGAACGTGCGCTACGCGCTGGAGGGCGTGCCCGGCGTTTCAGAAGTGGCCAGCGTCGGCGGTTTTGTGAAGCAGTATCAAGTTGACATTAATCCCGACACGCTTCTTGCCTACCATCTTCCACTCAACAAGGTGATTCAGGCCATTCGACGAAGTAACAACGACGTTGGCGGGCGTGTTGTGGAGTACACAGGGCGGGAATACATGGTGCGAGGGCTTGGTTACATCCAGTCGGTAGCCGACCTGCAGAAAGTAGCCGTCGGTACCAACGGAGACGGAACGCCCATTTACCTGCGCGACGTGGCAGATGTTCACCTGGGGCCGGACATACGGCGCGGCATGGCAGACCTCAACGGTGAAGGACAGGTGGCCGGCGGCATTGTGATCGCCCGATATGGCGAAAATGCGCTGGCGGTCATCAACCAGGTGAAACAAAAGCTGGCCACGATCAAAAGCTCACTGCCCAAGGGCGTCGACATTGTGCCGGTCTACGACCGTTCCAACCTGATTCTGAGCGCTATCGGAACTCTCAGGGAGAAGCTCGTCGAGGAAATCATTATTGTCAGCTTCGTCTGCGTCATCTTCCTGTTTCACTTTCGCAGCGCACTGGTGGCGATCCTGACGTTACCGGTCGCCATTCTGATGATGTTTATCGCCATGTACTACATCCATCTGAATGCGAACATCATGTCACTGAGCGGCATCGCCATCGCAATCGGCGCCATGGTCGATGGCGCCATCGTGATGATTGAAAATGCGCATAAGCACCTGGAGAAATGGGAGCACGAAGGCCGGCAGGGGAACCGTGACAACATCGTCATTAACGCGGCCAAGGAAGTTGGGAAACCCCTCTTCTTCTCGCTCCTGATTATTGCTGTGTCGTTTATTCCGGTGTTTACGCTTCAGGCCCAGGAGGGAAGGCTGTTCAAGCCACTGGCCTATACCAAAACCTTTTGTATGGCTTTTGCAGCCATGCTCTCGGTGACTTTGGTCCCGGTTCTGATGCTGCTCTTCATTCGCGGGAAAATTGCTCCTGAGACGAAGAACCCCATCAACCGCTTCCTGATCTGGGTATACAAGCCGGTTGTCCACCTGGTGTTGCGCTTCCCAAAAATCGTGCTGATCCTGGCACTGGCCGCATTGGCCATCACGGCTCCGGCATTCATGAAACTGGGGTCGGAGTTCATGCCGCCGCTCTATGAAGGCAGTTTGCTTTACATGCCGACGGGACTTCCCGGCCAGTCCATTACCGAAACAGCCAAGCTGACGCAACTGGAAGACAAGATCATCAAGCAGTTTCCTGAAGTGGTCTCGGTCTTCGGCAAGGGCGGTCGTGCTCAAACTTCCACCGACCCCGCTCCAATGGGGATGGGCGAGGCCACGATCACACTGAAGCCCGAGGACCAGTGGCCGAAGGGAATGACGCCGGAGAAACTGGAAAATGAGATGGATGCCGCGCTCAAAATTCCCGGCGTATCGAACTCCTGGACGATGCCCATCAAGGGCCGCATCGACATGCTCTCCACCGGCATCCGCACTCCCATCGGCATCAAGATCTTTGGCCCTGACCTCAACGTCACCCAGAAGATTGGCGGGCAGATTGAAGATGCCCTCCGCAACCAGCCGGGCACGCGCAACGTGTATGCCGAGCGAACGGTCAGCGGATATTACGAGGACTTCACAATTGACCGGGACGCGATTGCCAGGTACGGCCTGACGGTTGGAGATGTTGAGGATGTCATCGAGACGGCCATCGGCGGCGAGAGCATCTCCACCGTGGTCGAAGGGCGCGAACGTTTCCCCATTGATGTGCGCTATCTGCGCGACTATCGCACGGACCCGCAGGCACTTGACCGCGTTCTGGTGGCCACGCCGGGCGGCGCGCAGATTCCCATTACCCAGCTTGCCAAAATCAGCCTCACCATGGGGCCGCCCGTCGTCAAGACGGAAGGCGCCGTCCCGGTGGGCTACGTGTATGTGGATGTGGCTGGCGTGGATCTCGGTAGTTACGTCGAAAAAGCCATGCAGGTAGTCAACCAGAAAGTGAAGATGCCCGCGGGCTATTACCTCGAATGGGGCGGCCAGTGGGAATACATGCAGCGAGCGAGGAAAAGGCTGGAAGTCGTGGTTCCGCTCACCGTGCTGATCATCTTTGTTCTGCTGTACTCGAACTTCAAATCGGTCATCAAATCGCTGATTGTGATGCTTTCTCTGCCTTTTGCGCTTATCGGCGGTATATGGCTGCTCTATCTCTCGCACTACAACACCAGCGTGGCCGTGTGGGTTGGATTTATCGCGCTGGCAGGTGTTTCCGCTGAAATCGGAGTGGTGATGATCGTGTATCTCGACCAGGCCTATGAACGGCGCCAGAGAGAAGGACGAATGAGCACTACGAAGGACCTCTACGACTCAGTGATTGAAGGAGCTGTCATGCGGGTACGGCCTATTGCCATGACGGCCACGGCGATCATCGCGGGACTGCTGCCTATCATGTGGAGCACGGGCACCGGCGCCGATGTGATGAAAAGGATCGCCGCTCCTATGGTCGGCGGCATGGTGACCTCGACCATGCTCACCCTCATCGTAATCCCGGTTGTCTACGAAATGTGGCGGGGATGGGAAATGCGTCGCGCGCAGCGCGCGGGGCGGGCCAATGCCTGACAACAGGATGTACAGATCGGGGCCTCTCTTCCGGATTGGCCTGGCAACGATCGCTCTCTGGGCCATTCCCACCTCCTTGTGGGGCCAGAACGCCCTGCTCACTCGGCAGGCACGCGCCCCTGATGATCAGATTTTCGCCGGGTATGATGACTCATTGAACAGAGCCGCGGATACGCTTCTCGCCTCCGCCACTCAGGCCACATCCTCGGCAATTGGGAACAAGAGAACCTACGAGACATCAACGGAAAGTCATGCCCTTCACAATGACCGACGACCTCAGTTATGGAGTGACCGCCTGAGTATTGAAGCGGCACGACCAGACGTGCGCTTAGAGATGTTGCGTCCGGTCGTCGATCCCATCCTGCAGCGTTACGGAGTACCAACCGAACTAGCTGCCGTCATCCTTGTCGAAAGCGGCGGCCGCGCGGACGCGCTCTCTCCCAAGGGTGCGCGCGGTCTTTGGCAAATTATGCCGGACACGGCTCGCCGTTACGGCCTGCGCGTGGATGACATGCAGGACGACAGGCTCGACCTCTTCAAAGCAACCGACGCCGCGGCGCGATATCTCCATGACCTGTATGCGCAATTCGGCGATTGGAAACTCGCCCTGGCCGCCTATAACACGGGAGAAGCGAACGTCGAGACCGCGATCTTGAAAGCGCACACCGAGGACTTCGATCAATTGACCAGGCTGGGGGTGCTGCCACTCGAAACCAGAAACTATGTTCCCCGTGTATTGGCAGCGACCGAATCTACTGGGTTGTTGTCGGCCTTTGGAAATGGCCACCATGCGACAAGCGCGAAGACGGTCTTCGCCGTGAGCAACTACTGAGGGATATCCTCATGAGTCATCACCAAATCCGCTCCAAGTATTCCAAAACTGAAAAGAAGCGTGACTGGTCCGCACCTTGGCCTGTCTGGGGATTATGCGCAGGTCTCTTGCTCCTGCTCGCCTTCGCTCTCGTATGGGAGTACGTGGCGTATCTTCCGCAAAGGAGCGACATTCCAGTAATCGCCTTGAGCCGTGGCCAGGATCTGCACCTGGACCCGAGCAAGTTGATTCCGAAGCAACTGCACCTGTTCGAGGCGCGCTCTTCGGGACAGGAGGTGAAGTTCATTGTCGAGCGGACCCAGGACAAGACCGTTCACGTCGCACTTGCAAGCTGCCGGATATGCTATCGCAGCCATGATCGTCACTACGCCAGGAACGGTCAGATGATGTGCGGCGAATGCAACGGACCGATGGCTTTTGAGTCGAAAGATCGGAAACCGGGCACAAATAGCTGCGCGATTGCCGAAATACCGCACAAGGAGACAGATCGAGACATAACAGTGCTGGCCTCCGATGTCCTCGCGCAGGCAGCAATGCGACCACGCTGACCCGAGACCATTCAATTAGCGTGGCCGGACGAATACCTCCCAGCGCTTTGGAAGATGTTGAACATGAGACGACCTGAGGGATCAAAACTTCGAGAATTGCTGTTCCGCATCAGCGTGTTGCTGAAGGGATTCGACGGGGCTTTGGAGATTGTCGGTGGTATCGCGCTCTGGGTGGTCAGCCCAGGATGGATCGTTCGTGTGGTCGGGTTGCTTACCCAAGACGAAATTGCGGAAGATCCACACGATATCGTTGCCAATTACCTTCGCCATGCTTCAGGCCATTTCTCGCTTTGGAGCGAACATTTCATGGCCATATATCTGCTCGGACACGGCCTCGTCAAAATATTCGTTGTCGTGGCGCTGCTCAAAAACAAGCTATGGGCATATCCGGTTGCGATCAGCGTCTTCGGGGGATTTGTTGTGTACCAAGTCTACCGCTTTGCCTTAACTGGCAGTGTCGGCCTGATCGTCCTCAGTGTGATTGACCTCATTGTGATCTGGTTTATATGGCAGGAATATCGGGCCGTAAGGTCGCGTAACCGATCAAGGCCATCGCCTGAAGGAGTTGGTTGATGCGATGGATCAGCACTAAAGTCAGCCAGGGTGGTACCCGCTAATCATTGCATCCCGCTCCCACGCGTGTGGAGCAAAAGGAGATAGTGAATGAAAGAGATCAAAGCATACGTCCGGCGTTCGGAGCTCAACAAGATCGTGGCGGAGTTGGTGGAGGCGGGCGCCCCTGGAATCACCATCGTGGAAGTGCATCCCGTCGGCTACGGCTACGAGCCGAATTATTTCGAGCCACGCTTTGAGGATGCCATCCGGCGTTACAGCTACTTGGCCATCGTGAAGATCGAGGTGGTTTGTGCAGACAAAGACCTAGACCGTCTGGTCGGGGTTATTGAAAGGGTCGGGCATAGCGGCGCGGCAGGTGACGGAATGATCTTTGTGACCGACGTATGTCAGGCAGTTCGCATTCGGAACGGCGAGCGCGGCGATGCTGCGTTCGTGTCCAAAGCATAACTCGATCTGAAGTGGACAAAGGTTGCCGGTGGCAGGTTCTCTCGAATCCTGCATTCACGTCGTTGCGCGCTCATCGAAGATGCTTGTTACCGTTCTTCAACAGGTTTGGCCATTTCTTCAGCCCAACAGCCGAGCATTGACAGCCTCGATTACTGTGCTCGCGGACAGCGGCGCTGTGGCAGGGCAGGAGTGGGCGGAACGCTCCGGGGGACAATCGTTCCGCTCGCCAAACGATTCTCGCTCTATCCGTCGGCACTGGTTTGCCGCTCGGCAGGTTAACCCGCTACAGGCCACCAAAGAGGACAGCGATCGAAAGCCCCAACCCGAATATCGCAAACGAGAAGATTGTCATCCAGGTCAGGACGCTGTTTGATACGGCTTTCGCGTCACGATTCATTGTTGACTTGCTGGCTCGTTGCACTCCGCCAGTGCGCTCGCCAGGCGGATGATTGTCATGCATGGATTTGTCTGACCCACCGTTTACAGGCTCGTGCAATGGTCGCACCGTCATCATGCCGTGCTTCATGTGCCGGGATACCAGCCACCAATTCATGGGATACGCGGTGATGAAACCAACAAGAAGGGCCATGGACATGATGAACCAGAATGCCGGCTCAGATGGCTTGTGGCTCGCCGGAACACTCTTCATTGCCAAAGTCATCGCGGGCACCATGCCGGCCATAAGGCAGTTCATGGACAGGAGCTCCGGAAAGAAGGTGCTGGAGAGCGCACGCGCGTAGGAACCACCCGCCATGCCGCGCATAAACAGAGACTGGAAAATACTCCATCCGAAACCGAAGCCCAAAGCGTACTCCAGCGCAATATCTGCACTTTTAGGAAAATGGAATAAGCTGGCTATGACCGCGCCTGCCAGGATTCCCACGCCATCCCCGGCTACACAGTGCATCGTCGAGCCCAGAACCTGTCTCCAACGTGTCGCGACGTAGCGTTCGTGCAGCCCGGGTAGCGGCTCTCGGCAACCTAATACATACAAAAATGCACCTAGCGGTCCCGTGTACGCTGTGAGTAGAATGAACCCCCACTTGAGAACGGGTGATGCCGGCGTGGTACGAATGTCGATTACCACATACAACAGCGACAGTGCGGTGAGAAGAAACCACAGAAGCATTACGCCATCGAGCATTTTGATCTCCCCGTGCTCTTGTGCCTAAGCAAAATCCTCAATTTCCTGCGTACGACGTGTTCCTTGTCTCGGCGTTTGGTGTTGATTTCTCGAACTGAGTGAGCGAGTCCGCCGGATCACTCACTACTTGTGCATTTCCATCCCAGACATTTCTCTCTGGATCTTCGTCATTCGATCCTGCATCCTCTTCATCTCTGCTGCCGTGGATTTTCCGCTGGCCATCATCGTGGACATAGCCTGCATCTGATGCGACATGTCGTTCATGGCGCCGGACATCTGTTTCATGTGGTCTGCCGGCATGTCTTTCATCATGCCTGACATCTTGCCCATCATCTCGGCCATCTGGTTCGACATGCCCATCATGCCGCTCATCATCTGGCCGTGCTCCATCATGCCGTGATGCTCGCCCATCTTGTCATGATGCATGGTTCCGCTCTGGCCTTTCATCATCCCACCGCTCATCTGAGCGAATGCGAGCGAGCCGCTCAGAAGCAGAGCAAAAACGCCGATTGCGGATACTGTCTTCTTCATGTCGTTGATCTCCATAGTTCGTGAGTTGAGCCTACGTTCGCAATCTGAAACATCACCGCGCCGCCAACTTAGACGATCCAAAAGCGCAGTCAATCAGCCTGACGCCGTCTCCGTCATGATTTTCACAATCGTGTCCTCCACTTCTTTCGCGACCCCTTCCAGTTGTGGCGAGTCGAACATCGCTAGAAGAATGGTTGGCCTGAGAGATGCCAATATGGTCTTGCCGCCCTCCTCGTAAATGGAGATCCGGCATGGCAGAGCGGTAGAGACGCTCATGTTCTGGTCGAGAACCTTCTTCGATTGTTGCGGTTGACAGACCTCGAATATCAGGCATTCACGTTCAAACTCCACGCCCTTCTTCACCATAGTCTCTTTGAGGTTGTGAACCTGCATCACGCCGAAATGATTGGCCTGAACCGCTGCGTGCAAGGCAGTCGCAGTTTCGCTCACTGTCTTGCAAGTGGATATTTTGACGAGCATTTTCCCAATCACGATTCGCGCCTCGATTCGCATGAGGGTACTCAACGTGCGACTATTTCCTGGATAGTTTGCCGACGATGAAGACCAGAAGGGCCACCACCACTAAGGTGGTCACCACCCAGATCCACATCCCGCCACCCATCCATCCGTAACTGCCGTTCATCATAGGATCCCCTTCCGTGGCGCAGCGCCGATTCGATCGAGTACATCTGTGCTGCTATACAAAGCCTCATCGACCTTAGGATTTAGCCGCAGCAGCAGCCACTCTTCGGCTTCCCCGCCTGTTTGTCCAGGTATTGCGCTGGATTCTTATCGAACTTGTCTTTGCACGCGGAGCCGCAGAAGTGATACGTCTGTCCAGCGTGCTCAGTGTGCCCAGCGGCGTTAGCCGCCTCAACTTCCATGCCGCAAACGGGGTCTTTTACAACGGTTGTGCTGCTCATCTGGGTCTCCTTGGTCTGTGAATATCGGCCGATTATGGCTAAGAGATTGAGTTGTGGCCTTCAGTGGCACATTCGTCTCTTGACATGAAAGCTTCGTCTCGTTCGCCAGCGGCACCAATAGGAATTGTTCCACTTCGCGGATGAAGAAGTCCGGTCGTTATTGCTCAGAACAGCGGATTGCACCTTGTCCACACTTACGGGAGGAAGGTCGCCTGCCACCAGCGATTCATAGTTTCGTCGTCCGCAGTCTCAGGGCATTGCCGATCACCGAAACGGAACTGAAGCTCATCGCAGCCGCCGCGATCATCGGGTTCAGCAGCAGTCCAAACGCAGGGAATAGCACACCCGCAGCAAGCGGTATCCCAACGGCGTTGTAGACGAATGCAAAGAACAGGTTCTCGCGGATGTTGCGCATGGTGGATTTGCTGAGATGGCGGGCGCGGAGAATGCCGCGCAGATCGCCTTTCAGCAGCGTGATGCCGCCGGCCTCCATGGCGACGTCTGTGCCGGTCCCCATGGCAATGCCTATGTCAGCCTGCGCGAGCGCGGGCGCATCATTCACTCCATCTCCAGCCATCGCGACCACAGAGCCCTTTTTCTGACGCTCCTTGACGACATCCGCCTTCTTTTGCGGCAGTACATCGGCCTCAAAGTCTATGCCAAGCTTCTCCGCGACTGCCTTGGCCGTCGTCGCGTTGTCTCCTGTAACCATGATGATCTTCAGACCTGCCGCCTTTAACTCACGGATCGCGTCTGGAGTGGATTCCTTGATTGGATCAGCGACGCCTACGATGCCAGCCGCTTTGCCATCCACGGCAATCAGCATTACTGTCTGGCCCTCTTTGCGCAGAACTTCGGCCCGTTCGAGCAATGGAGTTGGATCGAGTTTGAGATCGTGGAAGAGCTCGGCATTTCCGACCGCGAGCTGTTTGCCTGAGACACTCCCTTGCACGCCCTTTCCGGTCGTGGAGTTGAATCCCTGCACCTCTGCCAGAGAGAGTTTCTTTGCCTCAGCGCCTCTCACGATAGCCGCCGCCAGAGGATGTTCGCTGGAGCGCTCAAGGCTCGCGACGAGTTGCAACAGGTCAGACTCGTCGATGCCCGGCTGGGGTATGACAGAACTCAGCGTCGGTTTGCCTTCGGTGAGGGTTCCCGTCTTGTCGATGATGAGCGTGTCTACTTTGCCAAATATCTCCAGCGCCTCCGCATTGCGGATGAGGATGCCCGCGCGAGCCCCGCGGCCAGTGCCTACCATGATGGCCATGGGCGTGGCAAGCCCGAGAGCACACGGGCAGGCAACAATCAGAACAGCCACCGCATTTACGAGGGCATGCGCGATGCGCGGTTGCGGCCCAACGAAGTACCAAATGGCGAAGGTGACTATCGACGAAACGATGACAGCCGGGACAAAGTACGAGGAGACGCGATCCGCCAGCCGCTGAATCGGCGCCCGTGACCGCTGCGCCTCACTCACCATCTTTACAATCTGCGCAAGCAGCGTGTCCGCGCCGATGCGCTCGGCACGCATCACGAAACCACCGGTTGCATTGACTGTGCCGGCTGTGACCTTCGCGCCCGCATCTTTCTCGACCGGTATCGGCTCTCCGCTGATCATCGACTCATCCACGGAGCTGTGGCCTTCAAGCACTGAGCCATCCACCGGGACCTTCTCGCCTGGACGCACGCGGAGTCGGTCGCCAACTTGCACCTGGTCTAGCGGCACATCGGCCTCTCCGCCCTGGTCGTCCAGCCGCTTGGCTGTCTTCGGAGCCAGGCCAAGAAGCGCACGAATTGCGCCGCTGGTTTGGCTGCGCGCCCTCAACTCCAATACCTGACCAAGAAGCACGAGGGCGACGATGACCGCTGCCGGCTCGAAATACACATCGATCTGTCCTCCGGATCCGCGAAGCGAGGCCGGGAAAATGTTAGGGAGGAAGGTGGCGAAGACGCTGTAAAGATACGCTGTGCCCGTCCCGAGCCCGATCAGCGTGAACATGTTGAGGCTGCGATGCACGATCGATTGCCAGCCCCTGACGAAGAATGGAAACCCGCACCACAGGACCACCGGAGTTGCCAGCGCAAACTCAATCCATGTCCAAACTCTTGCCGCGAACATGCGTTGCATGGGCATGGAAGGGAGAAACGAGGAGACCATCAGCGCGAGCATTGGCACGGCGAGCACGACACTGATCCAGAACCGCCTCGTCATGTCGATCAGTTCAGGATTGGACTCTTCAGCAGTGACTTCCCGAGGTTCGAGCGCCATGCCGCAGATCGGGCAACTACCCGGGCCGGGCCGCACGATCTCGGGATGCATTGGGCAGGTATATTCGGTGCGCTTGGATGGTGCGGTGACCGTCACCGGTTCCAGCGCCATGCCACACTTCGGACAGCTACCCGGGCCCGCCTGTTTGATCTCCGGATGCATGGGACAGGTGTATTCAGCATGCGGCTCAGTCTTCGCCGGTGCGTTTGCGGGAGCTTCCTCCGCCTTGATCGGTGCGTACTTCTCCGGTGCCGCGCGGAACTTCGCCGCGCAGCCATGACTACAGAAGTAGACAGTTGTGCCCTGATGTTCGACGCTCGTCGCCGCCTTCGATGGATCAACCTTCATCCCACAAACGGGATCGCGTTCTTCAACACCGGGCATCGTACGATTGTCTTTTTGTTTGGGCACTTCAATCTGTCCCTTTCTGCTCATGGAACGAGCGCATGGGAAATAGATGCCAGGTCAGCCATACGCTATTCCGGTCGTCTCGCCGGGATCAGGACATAGCCGAGAGCACCGTCACGTGCAGCTTGAAGAGCGGCCTGAGCAAACTGCTTTCCGGCGGCAAAGTCCACGCCCGGAAGGTCGATCTTCTTGAGACCAGCCATAATCTCCGCTCCGAGTAGTTTCGCCTGGATTTGCCGCACCATATCTACCAGTGCATCATTGTGATCTTCAATGTTGTGGACTTCAAACCCTGCGTGCTGCAAGATCGCGACGTATCGCTCTGCAGGCAGCGCGTCCCCGATGCAGGCTATCCAGGAGAGCAGACCTTCCAGTCCCGGAGGCGTCTTCTCCGTTCGAGTCAGGTCACTGAGTCCGAGTTGTCCGCCTGGTTTGAGCACGCGAAAAAACTCCTGCGCTGCAACCGGCTTACTGGGAAATGTGCAGAAGGCGCACTCGCAGATGATCGCATCAAAGGTCTTATCGCCGAACGGCAACCGCTCTGCATCACCGAGTTGGAAGCTGATCTGCCGTGCCAGACCGCGTTGCGACGCTTCAGCCGTGGCTAGACGAACGTTCTCTTCGCTCAGATCAACGCCAGTGACCTTGCAGCCGAAGGACTCCGCCAGGTGAAATGCGCTGGTTCCGCGGCCCGACGCGACATCGAGCACGTGAGACTCGTGCGTAAGTGCAAGCAGACTCCCGAGACGTTCGGTGAGTGGGGTTCCTCCAGGATGAAAGCTGTCCCCGAGTAACAGGCGCGCGAAATCGCTGCCGTAAAACGTGGCGCAGCACTGCTTGACGTCTTGATCTTCCATATTCATCCTCTAGCGCGATTCGACTTCGCCGATTTGAAGTAGAGAGTCCACTTCCATGCGCTCTGCACCCGCGTGAAAGTCAAAGACGATCGGTTCTGGACGATAGGCCACGCCGTCGTGACGAGCCTGTTTGCGCTTTGGCTCCATTGCGTCCAACTGGGCACGCGCCTGCTCACGATAGCCGACCGAGTTGTAGGAGCAGAACGGAATCTGCTTGCCACCGGGCAGCAGGAATTCCTTGCAGCACTTCATCAGGTTCTTCTGGTTAAAGGTCCAGGGATCCATGAAGTCCTGCAACATGATCACGAGCATGTTCTTTGCAATATC
>Ga0307377_10006056_pt1 | contig 12773 bp, 7 predicted proteins | sample TR3MG_FD_202535 | JGI IMG/M metagenome (GOLD analysis project Ga0307377, IMG submission 202535) | Soil microbial communities from Risofladan, Vaasa, Finland - TR-3 | ecosystem: Environmental > Terrestrial > Soil > Coastal area > Acid sulfate soil | place: Finland: Risofladan, Vaasa | collected...
GGTGGTGGAGCAGCCAGAAGCGGCTCTTGCCGAGGACGCGGTCGATTTGCGCCAGGGCGTTGGTGACAGCCCGCTGCAAGGTGGCGAGAAACCATTCCAGCCACGGGGTGAGATCCAGGGGCTGATCAAGCGTACGCATTTTCTGGGCGCTTTCGAGTTGCTGGTAATAGCCCTTGCGGTCGGCGAGGATGGCGACCGACATGGCGTAGAAACGAATGCTCTGTTGCTCTCCCTGGGCCAGCGCGAGGTCGGTGAGCGTCCGGGCGATGCGGCCGTTGCCATCGTCGAAGGGATGCAGGGTGACGAACCAGAAGTGAGCGATGGCGGCACGCAGGAGCGGATCGAGCGCGGCCTCGCTGCGACTGGCGTTGAACCAGGCAAGGAATTCGGCGATACGGCCCTCCAGGCCTTTGCGGGGCGGGGCCTCGAAGTGAACGGTGGGGCGGTCGATGCGGCCCGAGACGACCTGCATGGGTTCCGGGCCGCGCCAGGCGCCGATGCGGATCTTGCGGCCGAGGATGCCAGCGTCGCCGGCAAACAGCCATGCGTGCCATTGCAACAGCCGGGCTTTGTCCAGGGGCGCATCGAGATTCGTGGTGGCATCCCACAGGATGCGGGCGAGGCCTTCGCCACGAGCTTCGGGCGGGACGGTAGCGCCCGCTTGCAGGCCGAGGCGGCGCGCCAAGCTGGAGCGCACGGATTCGACATTGAGGCTTTCGCCTTCGATGGCGCTGGAATTGACGATGTTCTGCAACAGCGCATCGAGGCTAAACTCAGCCTGCAAGGCGGGAGCGGAGCCGCGTGCCCTGCCCAGCAGCGCGCCTTGGGCGAGCGTGATCTTGCGCAGCAGCGGAGCTAAGGCTTCAGCCTGCCAGCTCAAGTTCGGCCATTGCGGGTGTTGCCAGATCCAGTGCGGCGCCATAGGTCACGAAGAAAACGATGTGAGCCGAATCCTAGCATTATTCGGCTCATTTTGTGACTTGATTATGAGGGGGCCGAGGCTGGTAATCGGCTCATTTCTCCTCCGGGCAAGGGATTAGGCGGCCTGCGGCCACAGCGCTTCAGCCCAGCTCTGTCATGCGAGGCAAGTATGCCAGCCAGTGTTCTCGTCCGACTATGGGTGAGCAAGCCAGGATTGGCTATGCCCATTTGGGGCATCAAGATACCTGAAATGGGTACAGCATCCAAAGCGCCAGCCGAGCGGACCAGTCTCTCCGATGCCCTCTTTTCGAGACCGCAGCAGCGCGTCCTCGCCCTGATCTTCGGCCAGCTATACCCGCAAGGAGCTGTCCAAGCGGATCGTCGAGGACAATGTCTTCGTCACACGGGTGCTGGCACAACCAAAACTTTGGTTGATCGGGGGTGAAGATGACCTCACTGTTTGAAAACCTGGCCGGGCCCAATAAACCGCTGAAGGCGGAGCCGCTAGACGCCAAGGGGTTTGCCAAACTGGTGCAGGTCCGCCTCGGAATGCTCGCTGGGCAAGGCCAGAAATTCGAGCATGTAGGCATCCTTGAAATGACTGTCGGCATGAGGATACTGCTCTCTCAACAGTGTTGAGACTTTTGGCGGATGCAGGACTGTGCGTTCAAAGAGGGCCTGGCGGAACTGTTGTTCAAGCTCACGCTTTCCCCAGCGCTCCTGGATGGCCATGCGCACGTAGAACTCGCGTTCTTCCGGGCGTTTGGACTGCGACAGGATGATGAGGTTGTAGGTCCACGGCAATTGTGTCAGCAGTGGTGACACTTTCTCGTCGCCGGCATAGGTATCAAAAAACTGCCGCATTCGGAACAGGTTCTGGCGGGAGAAGCCGCGCAGCCCGGGCAGAGTGCGCTCCAGATGCTGAGCCAGTGATCCACCACGCCTTCGCCCCATTCGGCGGCGTCCAACTTGCGGCTGATGTACTGGCCGATCTGCCAGTATAGTCTGACGAGTTCGGTGTTGACCGCCTGGCCGGCGCGTTTTCGGGTCGTGGTCTGCGAGGGTGCTCTGGTTGCCAGAGCGGATCGTCAATGCAGCGTCCACGTTCGCTTGCTCGTACGCCACGCCTCAAGATCGATTGCCCGGTCCACCTGGCGCGCCAGCCGGGTGCGCACCACAGCCCGCCCGATGCCGGCCATCAGCAAGTACGCCACCGCCGCCGGCACGAACAGCACCATGCCGATGTCGCCCCAGACAACCGCCATGACCAGGAACACGATCGGCAGCATCACGAATTCCCAGACGCGGAGCAGCGACGGTGCATCGGTGCGCGCGTAGTTGACCCCGTCGATCGTGGTCCAGTTGGCCAGCCCCAGCAGCTGCGGCACCTTTTGTGCGCTGACGATCAGGCTGACTTCATGCCCTCGCCGCGCCGGCATGGTCCGGGTGTTGACGGTGAATTTGCGCTCGGCGCCTTCACCCGGCTTGATCCACAACTCGTAGCGGTCGCTCGGCCCGGGCGGGCGGTGCCAAAAAAGAAGGTGTGCATTGGTGTAGTGTCGTAGATCGACGATGCGTCCGTGGACGGTTTGCAGAGTCGGCATGACGGCTTCTCCCATGGAAAGATCTGTCCAGCATCGCGCACCGGAGGCCCGTTTCAACCCCGTAATCCGGGTAGGTGCTCCGACAACGCCCGGCACTCACTCTCGGGTGTCACTGCACTGCGACCCGAGTGACGGCGTAGTGTCAGTGCCGGGCTGGACATCGCCTTCCGCACGCCTTGCCAGGGATGCCGCTATCACCCAGGTGACACTGGAAAATATTCGCGTCACTGCCTCATTCATCGGCTTGGAGCCAGAGGTATAACGTTGCCACGTCAAGGCCACCGGAAATCCCGGCGATTGCGACTGGTGGCGTGCTAATCGGCAATTTTTGAGCTTGCAAGGGCGCGTTTTAGGCGCGATACTTGAATCGCATCATCCTGGTCCAGCTGGCGGTCCATCGTGCCTAGTGCACGGAAACGCAAGCCCTTAGAGCGGTGATCTTTCACCGTGGCGCCTTGGTTATCTTGGGCGCCTGTCGTATCGGACGCGGTTTTACAACGTGGCGTCCCTGATGTTTTGTTGATAGCGGCGCGGCCCATGGCTTGACCATGGTGCCAGTCCCAGCCTTCGCGCTAGACGCGAGGCTGGGGTGACGCGCCTCGGCATCGTTCGCCCAGAGCGGCGATGCCATGGACGGTGGCTCGACCACCGGTGCCTTGAGCACCTGACTGCCGACGTTCGCACTTTGCTGCGACCGTACTGGCAAACCCCCATCTCTCGCGCCTCATCCAGGCCGCGAATAGCGCCAGCCCTGCGGGGCCGGCGTTCGAGTTCCTTCCCCTCGCACTCACGCACTGACGCTGTCAGCCGTGCGCTGCCGCGCCTTGGCGCGGCGCCACGGCCCGCGTGAACGGCATTGCGCGCCCGTCGCGGAACGGGCGTTGCCAGTCAAGCCGGCGATCGGGGATGAGTTCGCGGTGCCGCTCGGGCACCGCTCCGGAGGTCACGCCTCCGGGGTTGCCTCGGGTTCCTTGGGAACCTGGTTCGCTGCGGCGAACGCCACATCGCGCAAGACGCGTGCTGGCCGGCGATCACTTTTAAGCAACTCCGCGCAGCCATCGCCCCGGCGCTGGCCGCAAACACTGGCCTGGCATCGGTGTCCGGAACCCACCGATGCACGAACGACAGGGTTCCGCCGAATCGACGAAAGGAAAAGACGTCATGGACAAGCAATGCAGCGACAAACGAACCGACCGCTTCAACCAAACCGCAGCTTGCGGCGCTCACCTTGAACATAGCGCTAGGCCTCGCACTTACGAGCAGCCCGTGCTAAACGACATCCCCTTGAACCCGAAACGCTGCCGCTACGTGCTGCAGTTGATCCTGCAGCGGCACAACTGGCAGCACAGCAGCAAGCACAAGGGCGTGAGCCACAAGACGATGGCCGAACGCACACGCTTCTGCTTCTGGCTGTTCGACTTCCTGCGCAGCCACCCCAAGCATTTCAAGCTGGACCCGCGAACTTTCAGCGGGCGGCATGTGGACGCCGTCACCGGATATTGGCAGGACGAGGCTCGTGCCGGCCGGATGAGCCCGGCGACCATCCAAACCTACTTCAGCTTCATGAAGACCTTCGCCGGCTGGATCGGCAAACCGAAGTTGTTGAAACCGATCGAGTGCTACTTCGACGACCCCAAGCTGTACCAGCGCCACCTGGCGAACGGCGTCGACAAGTCATGGCGGGCCAAGGGCGTCGATGTGGCTACGGTGATCCGCGAGGTGGAAACCTACGACGTGCATGCCGCCGCCTCCTTGAGGCTGATGCAGGCCTTCCAACTGCGCTTCAAGGAAAGCGTGATGTTCCGCCCGCACAGCGACGTGATCAGTGCCGCGCAGGCGGGCAAGGCGGATGACGATATTGCCTTCTACCTGGATACGCACCGCGGTACCAAGGGCGGGCGGAAGCGCCTGTGCCCCATCGACAACGAGGTGAGACAGGACGCCATCGACTACGCACGACGCGCCACCGTCGGCGTCAATGAAAGCGTCAGCGACCCGCGCCTGACGCTGCAGCAGGCGATGCGCCGGCTGCGCTACGTGATGGAGCGCTTCGGCATCACGCGCGCCGGCCTGGGCGTTGTGCCACACGGCCTGCGGCACCAGGGTGCCGCCGACGACTACGACAGCATCACGGGTGTGCCACCGCCCATCGCCGGCGGTTCGGGCGTATCCCCCGCGATCGACCTGCAAGCGCGAAGAAAGATCGCCGCTCGCCTTGGTCACGGGCGCATACAAATTACAGACGTCTATTGCGGAAAGCGCTTCGTGCCCACCGAGCTGCCTCAAGCAGATCACGGCCCGATTGACGGCTGACCCCATTCAACATCTTGGAGAAATGAACATGAACGAAATCAAATCACGCAGCCCATATTGGCTGAGCCCCGGCATCGATGTGCCGACGCGGGACGAGCTGATGCCGTACTATCGTCCCCTGCGTGGCTTCCACGTCGACAGGTTCAGTGGCGAGGCGGCGTTCGTGCCGACCGAAGACTTCATGCGCGAGAGCCCGCTGTGGCGCATCGACGTGCTCGACGACGTCACGGAAGACATACGGCGCACACGCACACATGCCTTGGTCGCCTGTTTCCGGGAATGCCAGGCCAGGGGACATGACGTTCCGATAGCTAGGCAGATCGAAGCGTTCCGCGAAGTGTGCAAGATGGCCGGCATTGCATTGCCAGACGAACTGGAGGCGTTGCTCGTACTGGATCAGCAATTCGGCCGATCAGCAACGTGGGATTCCAGAGACCGGGCCACGAGGTGACGGTCGCTCAATGCGGTCCCTACCGAGACTTCTTCCGACACCGGCGCTGCTCTCGTTCCGCCTGTCGTCGTTCGGCTCGATTTACCGGTCTGCCTCCCACACCAAGGTAACGGGGTGGGGGGGCCGCGAATTCAAATGGTGCGGGGAACTCCTGCTCTGAGTCCCGAAAGAGCTTCATCTCCGTTTTCGGACGGAGGATTTCGAGATCGTCAGCCTGTCGCCTCCATTCCTTCATCTCGTTCCCCGACATCTCCGATAAGTCGACGTAGATGAAGTCCTGCGAAGCCATATCTTCCGACAATGGTTCGCTGGCGACACCAATCGCTTCCGTCAGCGTAGGCATCGCATCTTTGACCGCGTGGCAGTAGACGGTCAATGCGTGTATGCGCCGCGTACGATAGATGGTATCGTAATCCTCGCCTTCGACTCTTGGTATTGTAAGGAAGACGAACGCCTGTGACGGCGGGCGCCCCGTCATCTTGATGCGAGCGAACATGCGGCCTGACTCGCTTTGCATCAGCGCGAACCGAAGATCGGCCGACAGGCTTCGACGGACCAAGCGCGTCTGTTCAGCCAGGGCTCTGACAATACGTTCGTGGTCAACCACCCCGGGCGGCTGCCACGGCGCGGTGATGGCGGTACCGGCGCGAATAAATGAACTCTGATGCTCAATCAACCCATCCCACATGTAGCTGATTTCGTCGGCTTTGCGCTTGGCAACTCGTTGCGGGCTTGTTGCGTAGGTGTCCCAGTCACCTTCGGGTAAAGCTACAAAGTTAGTTCCACTCGGAATATTGGGAAACGCATGCTCCTCGTCACGTGTGGTTGCCATGTAACGCGCCAACAGTTCTTCTTCACCAGGCACTGAGAGCACGAGATCGGACTGTTGTAAGAATTCCTCCTTGCGACTCAGGTACGAGACCAAGTCTGGCACCGTGTCGAGTTCCTCAAGAAGGAGGCCGACGGTCACCTCATCGAGGACGTGAACAAAGCGCCGGCTGTCGAGGGGAAAACCAATGTGAAACGGCATCTCATAGTGGTCCCTCCCATACAGGTGTGTCAGCAACATCAAACTACCAGAACTGCCGCCGCCAAAATAGGATCGTGCTGGCTGATGCGAGCCGCGGGTGACCGCGATTAGATAGTATCGGGCTACGCTTGGATCGGGAAGTGCGATAGGCAGTAGCGATACGCAACCCTTGTCAAGAAAGATGCGCTGAGGGAAAGCCTTGGCGAATTTTTCAGCGCCCGCGAGTTGCCTTGCTGATTTTTCAATGGCGCTTCTGTACCAGCGTGCCCACGCAACCTTGATGTCGGAATGACGGGGGAACGCGCAGTCCTTGTCGGAGAAGAGCAAGACGCTGTTCCCGAAGACCACAAGAAGGTCGCACAGTTCCTTCCCGTCGCCCTTGCCGTTGTGTCGTCCTTCGTCCGTGAAGACGTTCGTGTAGCTCCAAAGGCTTAAGAACGCCTTGCGTGCAATAGTCGCAAGCGCGCGCTCCGATGGCGTCGTTCCATCGGCCGAAGCCGCTCGCTCCCATACAGTCTGGTCGGTCATCACGAATATCCCGCATGCTAGTGTCAGCATGCCTTGAATTGTCCGCTTCACTTTATGTGCTCAGCGAAGTGTATGCAACAGCGCGTGGCAACTTCTCAAGGACAGCGCGACCAAGAGGGGCTGGTTCGGTAGAATTTGACCGACAGGATACTCCATGCCATCCGTGTAGTCGGGGTCGGCGCTTGGCGGCAAGTAATGCAAGTGCCCCACCGTTATACCATCAGACTATCCGAGGACTGTCGGTCGCCCCTCAGCGGATTGAACTTCGGCTATGCGGAAAATCCGAATCTGATCCTGCATTTCGGAAGGGGACATTCAAAATGGATACCTGGCGCAAGATTTCCAGCGACCACTCTGGCCACCGGCCTTTCGCCGTGACGGGCAGGTCCTCGGCCACACCGGACGGTTGCAATGCGAGGCAACGATAGCCGTACTCCGAGTTGTGGGTGTCCGCGTTCAACAACGCTGAGCAATCGCTATCAACCTCACCCCAGCTAGTAAATCCTATGACCGTGCCACTCAGTCAGAACTCTCGCTCCTCACTGATTCTAGCTTGCTCTATGTTCTTCGTGAGGTATCCAATATATCGTTCAATCCAGTCTTGAACAGCCATGGACGGATTCGCGCTTAGCCATGCCCTAGCCTCTTCGCGCCTTTCAGACAAACGATCGCTTCGGGGCCCCCAGTACGCTCCGCTGTCAAAATGGCCAATCAAAGCTCCGGCAACGGCATCACTGCTTCCATATTGGTCAATGATCGCTCGTGTCAAATCTCCCGCTCTCCCGGCCACAAGTGTCTTAGGAGCGAAGCCGATAGCCAAGTGCACCCGAGAATCCGCGCTACCTTTGATCCATTGCATCACGTCGCCGGGGGAAAAATAATCGACCATAGGCGTCAAAGGTGTTTGACTGGATCCTGTATCACCCAGCAAATGCCAAAAAAACCATTCACCCTCGGGCCTCTTGGTCATCTCTTTCGCGATGATCTTCCATGCAGCCTTTGGATCAGTCTTGACGATGTCAATGGCCACTTCCGATATTGAATTGGGGGAGCGCAAGCGCAACGGCCTCCCTGAATTCGTTATGATCACTTTCAAAAGCGCTTGGCCTTTGCCTGGAAATCGCTGGATGAACCGTTTGGCCAACGTCGTCCAGTAATACTCGACCATTGTGTCAAGGTGAGACTCAAAGAACTGCCTGTCGGTTAGGACCCGCCAAATCAATTTCTCGGGGTCTTGCCCAAGAGTCTCATTGATGCAAAACCGTCTATTGGCGATTTCGAGAGCAACTCTGCGGGAGCTCTCGTCTGGTCGGCTCAATAGAGCTTCAAGGATCGTCCCAATTTCTTCATTGGTGACGTCCTTGACCCCCTGTGGCCATGCTGCTGCCAACAGGCACGCGGATTCAATTGCCCCTAAGCTGTAATGCAACACGAGCTGTTCTACTATGGGCGCTGAGAAACCAGAAGAGGTTACCGCCCAAACGCGCCACTTCCCGTCGCGAACATCTTTCAATGTCTGCAGCGCGAGCTTCTCCCATCTCGCGTGGTCAATCTCTCTGGCGCCATCCAAATAGCCGCCAATGAAGCCGTGCCGAGTTTTTGCGCCAAGCGTGTTGGCAAGCGAGAAGATTTTGGTGTCAAATCGGTCGTCATTGGCTTCCAGCGCAAAAAGCCGACCGAATCTTCCAATTCTGTATCCTTCTGATAGAAGCAGAAATGCAAGATGCTCGTCGAGCAATCCAGACGTGGTGAGCAGTTCACGCGCCAATGCGGCCATTCTTTTCGCGGGCAGATCGGATTCCTTGACGTCGCCCCCTTCTGTATACGTATAGTCATCGTCGTAGATGTTGTAGACGACAAACCTGTTTAGCCTATCCAGGAACGAACCGCTCTCAAGCTGCTTCTCAAGCTTTTTCAAGCGAGCATATACTTTCTTTGGCAGCACATCAGCGGAAAATCGTACCCGCACGATAATCGTTTGAATGAGCTTTTCCATATCGTTGCCGATGTCGCGCGATAGATCGACAAGTCGATCCAGCGCCTCATCAGGTAGGCAATTAAAACTCAACATTGCGTCGGCGCACTGGATAATTTCGCGAGATGTTGCCAGCTTCCAGCTTGCATCGCTAGATTTGTTCTCGCTGGCCAACATCTTCAAGGCCTCGCGCCATGGCACGAACAGATCATTCCATATTTTCGGCTGCCAAAACTCAATCACAGGTTTTAGCCCTTGATACTCGACACCAATGATGCGAGTCGTGCCGTGCAAATTCATGCAGGCGCCACACAGTTGGATACCCAGTTCGCGCCCCCGCTGCTCCGTGCTTAGCAGCATTGATTTAGCCAGCAAAAGTCTCGATGACGGCGGCGCTTGCGTGGGGCCATGCCGGAAATCAAACAAACCACGCAAGGTGCCTCTGGCATTGTTTGAGTTCGTGGACTTCTCTCCCAGAGACATGCGAGCCAGTAGTTGCGCGGCAGCCCGAAAATGCTCGCTCCACACGGCTATTTTCTGAAGCGCAAAGACGACGTTTTGGCGCCCTGTTTCCCATGCATCTACATCAGCAAGAGGCCACTGGCCAACTGTCTTCTGCAACAATTCAATCGTTGCAGCGGGGTCTGCTTCTGCCAACGTGTTAAGGAATCGTGTTCCCGATTCCGACATCAAGAAGCCCTTGTCTGCGAACGGGCCATTTTCGAGAGACAACACCTCTCGCACGGCCTGTTGCGCGGAATCCACTCCATTGGCGTAGATGAACATATTTAGAAACCACTTGCGCAACGCGACAGGCATATCGCTCATCATCGAGGCGAGTATTGCTGTCTGCCCATAGTTCTCCCACCATTCTTTCCATAAATGGACATGCAGCGCCTTGGGGACTATGCGCAGGGTATGGCTGCCTTGGAGGATACGTTGTGCCACGTATTTCAATACATCGCTGGAAAATCGGCCCGTCGTAATCGAAGAATCCACTTTAGCCGCCATTGCCGCCACGAATTTCGCTTCGTCGGCGACCGGCTTCTTGAATCCGAACTTCTGAAACAGAGCAATGTGTCGCATGATTACTCGAAGCCTATCCGCTTCAGCGCCGTCACGCTTCTTGTAGCCGAGAATGAATCTGTCCCAGATTGGCACGGTTGCCGGTTCTTTGAGAAGATCATCGGGGTTGCGTTTGAGGTTTTCACCGACTGCGTGCGCGACTCTTGCTGAGCCTTCGCACCAAACCGCCCAATTGGAGATGTCGCGAGAATGCCCAACGTGATCGGAGATAATTGATTCAATCTGCGCGTGCTCCAATGCGGGGAACTGCAAAGTTCGCATCGCATCATCCGTGCTGTTCTCCGGGCCATGGTCAATGGTGATAAGTTTCAGGCGTTCGCGCCCCTTCAACGATCCCCAAATTGACGCGCGGTCCGTATCGTCACATTCGTCGATCACCAAGAGGATCCAGTATTCCCGGTCAGTCTTCAGCAGTTCGTTGAAGAGTTTGCTGCTTTGAAACAATCCCGCCTGAGACACATAGACACACCTCGCGGCCAAGTCCCCTGCCGACCGGAGCGCCTCAAGCACCAGTCGAGTCTTGCCGATCCCCGGCTCCCCTATCACGCGTGCATGCTGGATTTCAGCGCCACGCATCATGCCTTGCAGCTCCTGCTCAAACTTGCGCTGAGGCTCGCCCAACTCCAGCGGCGGAGTCATATCGCTGTTGGCTGCCCACGATCTCAATGTTTGGATGGCCGCATTGCCCTTATCGCCCAGATCCAAGCAAAGTGATGGATAGAGCTCGAGCATCTTCACAATTTGGCCTTGCCCCCAAACATTCACATCGGCCTTCTTGTAACCGCATGCTTGAAAATTCTTTCTGAGAAGGCTTTCCGCAGCGGTATGGTTCGCAGGCGACAAGTCGTGCCCCAAAGTAACAAGGACATACGCGCCGCCGGAATCCATACAATCGCGAACTGCTTGACCTAACCGCACTTTTGAAGGAGCGACCGTTAATGACCCGAACAACTCTTTTTTTACGCTACTCTCTTGCCACGGCTTGTAGGATTTTCCAGTCTTGATTTGAAAATGGAAAGATCCGCTGATGGAAGGAAAGTCGGTGGAACCTTGTGAATCCGCCTTTGCGTCGATTCCGCCATCGGGGTCGTTGGTATCGAGCGACACGACGATGTTGCGCAAACCCAGCCGAACAGCATCGCACCAGAGTAGATCCCTGAACAGCTCCGTGCCCTCTTTGTCTTTGAGCTCTCCGATTCGTTTTGGGTCTACGGAGAAGATCGTCTTTTCCATCAGAGTGGCCTCTATTTCAAGGAAATGTCGGTTGCCGTGTTTTTGATCGAAGTTGTTATGACTGTGTTATACCATTGGGGCGACAGCAAAACAGTATCACTTAGTCTATTCTCGCCGATCCTCTACCTGTAGGGAATCGAGTTCTCAAGTACGCCGGCTTGGCGGCGAGCCCGCGCGCGAGGCATCCGGCTCGTGCCGTCAATAGGCGAGGTCTCCCACGGACGAGGCGGTTGGCGTGAGGCGCGCACTGGATTACTGAACTCCCTCACCAATTCGGAGAGAAAGAACTAAGTTGCTAGGGAATTCACCAGCGAAGACGATGTGGCATGGCCAGTCAACCAGCCCCGTGAACAACTTTTGCCACAGTGATCGGCACCACATTACTCCCGGCCTCGCAGGCCACAAGAAATTGCGCCCACTTCTGCAACGCCTCCTTGCGCTCGTCGAAGTAGGTGTGCCGGTCGTAAATGCCCTCCACGCCCGACAACTTGTGGTTCAGGCACATCTCGGAGATGTCGCGCGGCACGCCGAGCGCGCGCATGTGCGACTTCATCGTGCTGCGCAGGTCATGCGGCGTGAAGCGGCGCACCGCCGACTTCTCGGTGGCTAGCCAGTAGCCGATCGCTGCGCGGATGCTGTCCTTGCTGACATGGGTGTCGCCGCCGTTTCGCGCAGCGCGGCCCCGTGACCGCGCGGGCAGCACATAGGCCGACTCGCCGGCCAGCTCGCGAAGTTCCGCGAACCAATTCATCACCACCACCGCCAGCGGGATATCCATCGCCGGGCCGGTCTTGCTCTTCGGGATGTGCCAGCGCGCCTCGTCGAGGTGAACGTCTTCCCATTTAGCCTTGTACAGCTCGGCGCTGCGCACGGCGGTGGCGAGCAGGATGCGGATAGCCAGCGCGTTGTTCTGGCGCATGCCGGCGTTGAGCAGCAGGTGCAACTCATCCTTGGTCAGCATCAAGCGCTTGCGTTGTGGCGGCCGTTCGCCGAGCAGCGCCGACAGCATGATGCCGTGGCACGGGTTCGCATTGATCAGGCGTTTGCCACAGGCGTGGGTGAACAGGCATTTGGTGGTGATCAGCAGCATGTTCGATTCGCCCCAGGTCAGAGCGCTGGCTTCGATCAGCGCGACCACGTCTGACGCCTCGATCTCGCGGACGGTTAGCGCACCGAGCTTCTTCTCGACGCGTTTGAGATGCCGGCCGTAGCTCGTCTGTGTGCTCTCAGCCAGGCTCACGAGCTTCTTTGCGCGGTAGTCCTTGACCAGCTCGCGCACGGTCCAGTCCTTCGCCGCGGTGGCCTTGGCTTTCTGCTTATCGGCCGCCGGGTTGCGGCCTTGCATGATCTCGGCGCGCTTGATCATCGCCAAGCCGCGTGCATCGGCCAGGCCGATGTCCGGGTAGCGCCCGATCGTCAGCTCACGGCGACGGCCACCGTGGCGATAGCGCAGGATCCAGCCGGCAACGCCGGCGGCAGAAAGCGTGAAGGTCAGCCCGTTGCCGTCGGCCTTGGCCAGCGGGGTTCCCGCCTTGATCCAGTGCCTGATCTGCAGGTCCGACAGAAGACCTTTGTCTCGTGCCATGTCCACTCCATTGTTCTGATGTGCAGCTACCCATCTAGCTACCCAGC
>Ga0307377_10006057_pt1 | contig 12772 bp, 20 predicted proteins | sample TR3MG_FD_202535 | JGI IMG/M metagenome (GOLD analysis project Ga0307377, IMG submission 202535) | Soil microbial communities from Risofladan, Vaasa, Finland - TR-3 | ecosystem: Environmental > Terrestrial > Soil > Coastal area > Acid sulfate soil | place: Finland: Risofladan, Vaasa | collected...
CATATCCGCAGAGTATATCATATTCGGTTCCGTCATCGTCTTTCCAGACGAACACCTCGATTCCATTTGCAATGGAATCTGCATATTGCCTCTTAAGATGTTCCAGCTTGGGCAACGTCCATTCGATAGTCCTATTGGCTTCCGGTGCTGACATCGAAACCTCCGCGTTATTCGTAATGCCTACAACCTCTGCAACTTCGCGATCCAGGGAATGATTCGATCACTACGAAATATTTCGTTTCTCCATCCGGTTGTGGCAGGGAGTCGTCATCAAGGCCACGCTCTTCCAGCCATCGAGTCTCTCTGAGGCATCTATTTCCAAACTCCTTTTTTGACAGGTCAGAGATCTCGACTGCCAGTATTTCGATTGTGGATTTGACGGCTTCTGCCGCTTCGAGGGTATCAAACTCCTGATATTCGATGAGAACGATGTCCTTGCCCCACCAACCTCCCTCTTCAGAACCACCGTAAAATGGTTCTTCTGCATAGAGGCTGACATAATGGGACTCCGCTTGTTTGGATTCTTTGCAGATCCTATGAAATGTTTCGCTGAGATAAGTCATCATATTTCTCCTTTGGCAAATCGAATGATATTATTGAACCTTATAATTATTTGCAAAATGGTTTTAGAAGATTGATCTCCGTTCTTGGCTTTATTGTCTAACTCGGTCACACACCGACAGAGCTGAACAAACGAAGCTCCTCCATCGTAACCACTAAATGTATTCAAAATGTTCTGCATTGCGTCTTTAATTTCTGGATCGACATCTCCAAGGATTTCCATCATGAAGGAATCCCCTCAACATCCCATGCGCCGTTCATCATCGCACTCTCTACGAGAATCGGCTTCGGCTCTTTCGTTCTCGTAATATCGTTCAAGAATCTTTTTCTGTTCGTCGTTGAGATTATCTTCGTTCGGCACCAGCACGACGCGCTTGCCACCACAAACAGTGCAGCGCACATCGTAGACGCCCTTGAAATAATCCTCGGCGAAGTCCGGGTCTTCCATGAAGTCTTGCGAGGAAATGCCATTGGAAAACGCTTGGCGGTCATGGACCCCTCGCCCATGGCAGCGGTCGCAGACTTCATATTTGCCGGGGAGTTTGGCTTCCCGTTCGCAGCCCTCATCATCTTCCCACTTGACCACAATGATCATCTTGTCGATCATAACTTTTCCTCGTTTATCCATATCTCCGTTTCGTCAATGTCCGATAGGATCCAGATTTCCGTCCAGCTTGCCTTGCAGTTCAGGCACCTTCTCACGGAACTTCCTTTACCCTTCCGCGTCATCTGAATGGCGCTCGAATGGATATCCTTGGATCTACAGAACGGACACGCCGCACCTTTTGCTTGGATATATGTCTCGATCTGTTCCTTGGAAATCTTTCCTCTTATCATTCGATCTCCTCCCTGGCTGGACTCACGTCTTCAATACTGAGCGCTGCGAAGTATCTTTCCAATCTTTCGACAGCAAAAAAACTCATCCCGAATTTCGTCATTAAAATTCCGACATGATAATCGCGCAGAACCTTCGGTGCATTCTTGAGGAGTATATCTATCGATTTCCCCGCACCATTTTCGATAACAAGAATAAGTGTTGCAGGTTTATAAATGTCGCCCCCAACCCATGAATTAATCTTTCCATATTTAAAAGCATCCGGCCAAAGTTTTCTGATGGCCGTTGACCTTCTCAGTTTCCCCAATGTTATTTGAAGGTGCTTATGGGATTCACTGGTTTCTTTCTCAACGATATCATTAAATGGCATTCGTTCTTTCCTAAAACTTCCAGATATCTTAATTCGCTCTCAAGAACTTTCAGTTACCGCTTCTCTAATTATTCTATTTAACCATGACTCCGTGTCCCTCGTCTTCGGCGACCTCATAGGCTTCTAAGTTGCAACCCTCGCACGGAGCCCAGTATTTTGGATATGGATCAGAACATGATGATTCTATCAGGCAGAATCCGGGAAACCCGAACGGGTCACAGAGCTCGCAACCCAGTTCAATATCAGTGGTTTCATCAGAATCTTCGTCGAACGATTTTGATCTCTTTTCGATATCTGTTCTAAGGTCCAGCAATTCCTGACGGATAGAATCCCAGACATTAGAGGGCTTCTTCCTGCTACGACGTCTACGCTTCTTATGTTTTTTCTGGACTGAGTTCGATATCTCGTCCTTGCCATAACTCGGAACCGCGAACCCCTTGACGGTTTTCTTGGTTTTCACTTTCGTTTCGTGCAGACACGATCCGCTGTAAGGATGCTCCCACCCGCACCAACGATTGTACCCGAAGTATTGGAATCTTTTCCTGTTGTCGAAGTCGTTGTGTTCGAAGTGCATATCTTTGTATTTGTTATAAAAGCTGATGAATCTCTTGATCTGGGCAAACCATTCCTGGAGAACAAAGAAACAATAAGACGAATGTTCGTTGTGATAACCGACGCCGACATTCATTGCACAGCACTTAAGAGAATCCAGATCTGCAATGTCGGAATATGAACCACTACCGACGGTGAAGAATTCCTTGAGTTCCTTCTGCCATTCTTTCTCGTATTGGTAAGCAACGACATCCATTCCCCGGCGATCGAACTCAACTACCCAATTGTATTTCTTACTGGTTATGAAATCATTCGCGGTGGAAGCGCCCCGTTCTTCGTTCTGGGTAAGCAGTATATCGCAATTGATCCCTATCGACGGGAGAAAGTCGAGGATCGTATAGACTCCGAGTCTGTCATCGAGAGATTTGCAGATGACCCATAGATCATTCTCGACGCTGGCGACATTGAAGGTCAAAGGCAATTCGCCCACGTAATCAAGATGAGCCACTACAAGAATGTTCGATCCGTTATCCAGAAAGCCATGCTGGGCTCCGGGATTTCCCCTGATCTCACCGCCAATCTGACGAAGAGATTCGAAGATCTCCTCTATAGTTCCCACGCAGCGGTCACGGAGCTGCCGAAGACTGAACTTCTTCCTCATTTCGTCTCCCTTCCCTGCATTGGTCGCATCTTGGATAGATGGTGGCGTTTCGTGGAGTGACTTGGACTTCATTACAATCCTCGCAAATCCAGCGACATCTACTACAGTAGATCTCACAATTTTCCGGAACATCACTCACTATAAAATGAGTAGATGTTGGATCCCTTCGCAATTCCCTGTTACACGATGCGCAAATGAACCCTTGCTTTTTAGCGCACTCCAAACAATAGGAAGCACCCAAAGCGGTGTCGTAATAAATTCGCTCATCGAATATAAAAACCTGTCTGCGACATATATGGCATACGACACATTGGTCTCTATAACAACGGTCGCAAGTGACAGAACCATTGAATCTGGTATGAACTTGCGAACGGGGTCGCAATCCGCCGCAATGGTCGCATCTCAAAACAAACTCACTCATGCATGCGGAACACAATTGTTTGCCTTCCCACCTTTCTTCGCCACGCCAATAATCACATTTATCACAAGGGATGAAATGCAAACCCCTTGTTGAATGAAAAGTCAGGAAAGACTTTTCTCTTCGATTCGACAATGCCAAGTCCTTGTTGTTGTTTTCGAAAACACCATAAGGAAATGTATCAAGATAAGGTAGAAATGCGATTCCCCCAACCATGCTAAGTCGAACGGATCTAACAGACCCATCCGACAATTGAATGGAATCCCCCGAGCATGGCGCTGAGTTATTACCCCGATGTAGATACCCCATTTCAGTGGCCCACTTCCACAATACCTGAACGTGCTGCCCATCGTTAGGATAGATCCTATCAAGAACCATTGTGCCGTCCGTGCATGTCCATAAAAGGGCTCGGGCTTCGTCATCTCCATAGATTACTATCGCTACGATGTCGGGATTTCTGGCATATACACGAACGTAATCAGCCTTATCCTGCGTCATGCACGTTTGTAGACCCACTCCCCTCCTATATGCATCAGTTATCGCATCTCCCCTAAACACCGAAACAAGATCCCCTACGGGGGCGCGAAATGCAAACATGATTCTGGTAAGAGTCTGAAGTTCCAGATCGCTCAAGATTTTCTTATCGATTTTAAGCTGTCTTCTTATGTATCTTCCCAAGGAAGTCTTGATCCTCTTCTTCGAAACGTAACGATCTTCGAGGGATTTGGCATAGGATATCATACCGGGATCGTCCTGTGAATAACCCATGTAACTACTCAAATCCCCGGCAATCGTCCAATAAATATTCGTGAGTTGCTCCATCTTGACACCCGGCCATTTGTCACCCAATCGCGAATGTGCTTTGCGAAAATGTTCGAGGAATACCATCCTATTCCCTATGATATCATTTGCATCCATTGTTATCTCCCGTTTGATTCATTAGACGGTAGCAAGACGTTTCTTCTTCATGTTTGTCTTTGACTTGCTCTTCTTTTCCCTGACCTTTTTCTCGGCAGTATTCTTCTTCTCGGATGTCTTCAGGGACAAGTGCTCGACATAGCAGGTGTCGCAATATATCTCAGTTTGATCTTCACAAGTTTCTAATTTGAAGAAGTTACCGCAAACCTCACACTTCCCGTAAAGATCCGCACAGGACTCACACAAACCTTCGGATGAATCAGAGTCAATCTTGGCGAAATCATCGCACACAGGGCACCCGGCCCACGATTCCCGACACTTCGAGCAATGCCCGTGCTCATCGAAACCTTCCTTACTACACCATTCGTCGCAGTCTTCGCACTGCTCACCGCAATCTTGACAATAAAATTCGCCGTCTTCGTCGAAGCCCCCACGATCGGTTTCAAAATCCCAGTCGCAGCCCTCGCAATGGGAACCGTTCTCTGCAAAGCAACTCTCGCACCATTCAAGATGGCCGTAACCCTCTCGTTTAACTTCATGTAGTTCATCATTGGAGTTATATTCACCACAGCCATCGCATCTGAAAAACAGTTCTTGCCCGCAGGATTCACAATAGGTTTCGCCGTCAACGTCCATTGCTGATTCATTGTCGGCGTAATCGTTACAGTTGTAGCAGTATATAAAACGATCACTGACACAATCTTCGCAATAGTTTTCCCCATTTATACAAACGGTTCCCAGGGCTTCCCCGCAACCATTGCAACGTCCTTCGAAACTGCCGTCAGTGCAATGAAAACACAATGGAAAACCACGTTGCTCATTGGACATTTTCAGAACGTTATTGTTTTCCTCGAACCTTCCCCAATAAAAGGTATCGAGATACGGATAGTGATCTACTTGGCTGGAATCGAGAGTTACTACATACTGTTTCTTGATATACTTTATGGATTGAAACTCAACAAGTAAACCACTATCGTGGACATTATCGCGCTGTACGATATTCTGTTCACATGCCCATTTTTGCAAGGCATACTTTGCCATGGGATCTCCGAAGTATATCCTGTCCAGGATCTTCGTGCCCTTGTCCGTCGTCCACAACAAGGCCCTGGCCTGGTTCTTGAATGCAATGATCAGATTCACCTTATCGGGATTCTCGGCATACAACTTCACAAGTTCGCAATCATCTCCTGTCATGCACGAATCGCTTCCGACAGCGTTCTTATAAGCCTTCAAAAGACCGTAGCCCTTCACTATCTTGGGGGGAGTTCTCAAATTGATCATTGCACCAAAAATGAACAAGCTTAAACGATGCAATTTGTCATCGTTCATTTGTTCACTGGTGACTCCGAGATGTCTTCTCAAATATCTACTTAAAGTCGTCTTCGTTCTTTTGTCGTTATTGAATTTGAATTCGGGTTTCGACGCAAAAGATATTTTCATGTCTTCAGGATCATCCTGACTCAAGGAAAGATAATGACCCTTGACATCATTTTCGATGGCATCCTTGATTTCGTGGATTACCGGATAGCACATATTACATCCGCAAGATCCGAAGGGACGGCTCTTAGTGAAGTCCATGATTCTGTTGATGAGAGTTCTTCTATCCCTGCCGATGTTTTCGGAATCATCGATGCTCTCAGGCATTCAGAAACTCCTTATCAATCCTTGGAGGAAGTTTCGTGCTTCTTGGTTTGCAGATCAGTCAATCCCCTGACCAGTTCTTCGGGCTTCCAATACGGCATCGGTTCGGGCAACTCAATCCTCTCCCCGGTCCGAAGCTGTACATAATGGACATGGGACTGACAGGGATACCATTTGCCGCCCGATATTCTCCACGGCCTCCATCGAATGATTCCGCGAATCATCGCCGGAGGATATCCCATTTCATTCAGAAGGGAATAGAACTCGTCAATTCTTCGCGTAGCTTCCGCCTCCGATATCGGAGCATAGAGATTCTTCAAAAGGCCCCTGTCGAAAGGCGGGAGTTTCTTTTTCTCGCTCATCTGCGGAGTTTCCTTATGATCTTTACATGATGGGGACATACCGGAACCCACCTTCGGTTTCGAAGGATATAGATTGCGTGCCCTTTAGTTTTTAAAATCATCTTGTTGCAAAGCGGACACTTAGCCAAAAGCAAATCAAGTAGCTTCAATGAATTGATGGTCATGAGATTCACCTCTCCAATCTGCCTATTTCGTGACAACCATTTTCGCACTCGAAGGCCGTGAACCCGATATACGCCGGACCTCCGCAGCTTTGACAGATATGCGGATACTTATTGATTTGATCGATGGGCTTCGAACCATTGGAGAAGTTAGGTAATTCCGCCGAGTTAATCATCGGTTGGTCCGTACCGTCCCCGAATAACACCACCCCTCTGTATACAACGATCGTATTTACATCTTCTGAGAATGATATGTAATTGTTGGCATCATCCCTGAATAGAACAACAAAGCATTTATTATTCTTGCTACCCATTATCGACCAGTATTTATGCTTCCTTCGTCCTTTGACGGACGTAAGCACCAGCAAATCCGAATCAATGTCAATGAGTGTGAACACGCTACCGCGTCCCAGATTACCAAGATGGTATTGCTTTCCGGGTGTTCTAAGCATATCGTCAGTCCCTCAATTTAGAAGGGTCCTTGAGCATCTCCTGGGCTTGTGCCTCCGCGTTGATGACGTCCGTAGCATACGCAAGCCCGCATTTGCACCACATCCGCAAGCTGGCGTATCGTGCCTCAATCAGCAGGCCGAGGATCTCCCCCATATGTTGGCAGATTTCCGTGGACACCCACTCACGCCGTGCCCGATTGTCTTCATCCTCCACCCGGTCAGACAAAACACCGCGACGGACACAAACAGACATGCCTGAAGCCGGGTCTACGGTCTTTACCAAAGTCTTCAGTGCCTGAATGTCGCTGATAGCCTTTTTGATTTGTGCGGCGTAGTCAAGTATCATGGCGTTCTCCTTGTTTCCATGTCACCCTCTCTTCGTGAACTTACGGGACGGGCAGGAATCGAACCTACCTGAACCATGGATATCAAGATCACGTTAGTTACATGATCCCGTTTATCCATCGCCCCACCGCTAACTTCTCTGTTCAATATCCTCAACCAAAACCAGAAGCTTGTTGAATAGGCCGATATATCACAGAGGGTTTACTGGAAACAAATGCCCTTACATCAGGACATCCCCAAGACCAAAGGTCTTCAGAGCGACTCATCGTCGTTCCGAAGAATGGCGTCATAATTGGTATCATCACCATCATTATCAAACTCTGACGTAGAGTTCTTCAAGCTGCTCTATTGGAATTGCCACCGTTTCCCGGGTCACTTTCTCTTCGGGAAGAATATATCCCGATCGTTGCATCCTTCGCAGCAACCTCAGCGCCGCGATTCTCATCGTATCGTGGCAATCTTCCTGGGTCAAGGCGTTCAGAAACGGACCCCATCTTTCCAACGAGATCCATCTCAATTCAAGCAGGAATTTTTCAAGATAGTCTTCGTTGATCTTAACTTGTTGCGTGAACTCCAGTTTCCATTTGGGTATGTCCGATTCAATCATTCTTGCAAATCGCACGATGTCCTCCGGTCAGAAGAGAACCCAAAGCGTCGTGGCCAAAACCAAAATGGCGAAAACCATACCAAATATGGCTTCTTCGACGGAGCCATCGTATTCGCTGGGATTCATGGAGCCTCCATTTTCGTGATGCCATGGGAACGCCATCCATAGAACCTTATGGATGGTTTTGCTTTTACTGATACCCCCGGCGGGATTCGAACCACGCATCTCCTCGTTGAGGGCGAGGAATCCTGCCGTTAGACGACGGGGGCTCACGAATCCGCCAACTCTCCCCGCTAAGAGTTAGCAGCAGAGCTGCTGGGCTTCGTGCCTTCCGAGACTCTGGGCTTGGAACGCCGCCCCGAACGCTCTCGTCTTTCGACGACCCTTTGAAGGCCATCACGGGAACTCCCGACGGATTCTGATCCCCCCGGCAGGAATTGAACCTGCTATCCTCCAGTCGTCTCCGACTGGAAGACCCTTCCGCAAGGCGGGCGGGTTTCTGCGCCCAGTGCCCCGACCGATTCCTCCACGGGGCGCTTCGTGGAGTCGGCCTTGTTGCGCTCCTACCCACAGGGATGGAGGAGAATGAAGTCCCCCACCTTTTCCACCCGGTGACCGCCGAACTTCACGATTCGGTTCAAGTTCCTGTCGTGATCGTACCCGGAGTCGACATCCAGAATCTTTCTCGATGCCCTGTTCGCCTTCGCGCATCCGGCGCAACGGAACTTCCTCGGGGATTTCGTCCTCTTGCACTCGCACACCATGCCCATGTCAGAACCTCCTTTCCCATTGACCCGATCTATCACGAAGACCGGGATTATCGGTTAAAGAAAGGGGCGGGATCCAAAGTCGAATCCCTGCTTGTCCCTACCCGTCCGTACTCCATCCATCGACAGGACCCACACGCCCCTTCCCCACTCCCCGAAACCGGGTTCGATTCGCGTAACCGCGCCCAATTTCGAGTACCAGGCTTCTCTAAAGAAGCCCGGCCTTAATCCTTTACCCGCTTCAGAAGTTCCTCCGCCTTCGTTCTTCCCACGAACTGAGCCCCGTCCGCTGCCGCCCTGATAAGATCATAAGGCGACAACCCGAACGCCAGAACTTCGTGTTCTCCCTCGAAGACGAGGAGATGCGATCCTGTTCTCTTCTTCGGGATCAAGTTCTTGGTTACAAAGACACTGAAGTGCTGCAACATCGGTCCTCCCTTTCGTCACCCTACGGGGAAATACCATGGATTGAACTCTACGATTGTTGAACATTCAATCCAATGTTCCATTTAAAATGTTGAGTTAGAGTGTCAATAAAGGTCGTTAGAACGTAGAGGATGAGTATGTCCGTTTTCCGCCGGTTTAATTTGTCCACATTTTACAGCATGATCCCATGCTTCCCGACGAGATAGGAAGACCCCTTGATCGTCTATAAATCCTTCGCTTTCTAATGTGATTGGTGCAATCTCCCCTGCTTTGATAGCGGCTTTGAACGCATCACAATGACGAAGTCCCCGGTAAATTCGTTCCTCAATCTTTACTGCGGCACAAACAATCATTTTCTTCTCCTGAAGTTGCTGAATTATTTGTCCCTGATTCATTCTCGATAATGAGTTTCTTGATTTTTATGCCACTTCCGCAGACTCATAACAATGATGACACGAACCATTAGAGGTTTTCCAAATCTTCCAATTCACACTGGATGGCGTCTTCATCATCTCCCAACACTTCAGTCAGGACGCTCCTGAGTTCCGCCTTGTCCTTGTCTGTCTTCGCATCTTCGGGACAGGACGGACAGCGAATGAAGGACATGACTGAAGTCGCACCTTCCGGAAAACTCCATCCATCTCTTTCCAATGCCGAGCGAATCTCTTTCGTGAACGGTTTACAACCTCCGTCTGAATATATCTTCTTGGCATGTTCGGAAAGATCCGTTTCCCATACGGCATCGAACCTTAGATGATATGCGTCCCAAGGTTCGCCGCATGTTGGACAACAAAGATCACCCATGACAAATCTCCTAACTTCGTCGCTCTCAGTGAGCGTCATTGGTGCCCCTGTGTGGATTCGAACCACATTCACCGAACCGAGAATCCGGGATCCTTCCGATAGACGACAGGGGCAAACTGACCTCTCTGGTGGGATTTGAACCCACGATCTTCACCTTGCCAAGGTGACGCTTTACCAGGCTAAGCCACAGAGAGGCTACCGGCTTGAAACGGTTCGTGCTTTCGCACGAGCACCTTGTTTAGGCATCCCACCTCCTCTCTACTTGTGAGTCAGCATTCGCCCATGCTGGAGGGACGGGAAGGAATCGAACCCCCCTCAACCATCCCCTTCGGGATCGTCCCTCTCGGAATACCGGGGTCACTCACTCCATGGTGGAGTCTCCTTTCCAAAACCTCGTCACTGTCTTTTAAGGAGTGCTATGGAAGAACCGATGTTCTCCTCTCTCTCCTCTCTATCATCCCCCTTCTGACCTTCTCCCGGACATCGAAGTCCGGAATCCTAACCCGGCATGCCAGGAGGATTGGCCTCCCGAGAAGGTGACCCTTTCGGATTCGATTGGCTTGACGGCTGTTCCCTACTTCGTCGCGGCGACCTTGGTGGCCTTGTAAATGTTCAGCCCCATCTTGACCCCGGGAGCGACTTCCTTGTTGCCCTCCGAGCTGGCGATGATGACGGACTTCCCCGAGGAGGAAGGACCGAACTCCTTCTCCAGATCGATCTCGATCGTGAGTTTCGTGCCTTCGAGTTTCGTGGTGACGTTCTTCATGGTGTGAACTCCCTTCATGTTCGTGACTTTCGTCACTGTCTGGGAGCGCCGGGGGGAGAACCGAAGGTTCTCCTTCACCCCTGCACCCTCTCCTTCCTGGTGTCTTTCGTGACACACCTGGACCATGAGAGAACGCCGTCAGCCAATCGAATTGTCAAAGATCTTCTGAGAACCCTGGGAGGAATCGGACCCCCCGAGGGAGGACCGGGTTTCGTATTCCCGATCCTCCCTCCTTCCGAGAGGGTTAGTTCTCCATGCCGATCCGGTCCATGGCTTCGACCGTTTCGGCGAAGGTCTTCCCGGATTCGGTGATGTTCCAAGGGGTCCATCCCTTCCCCTCTCCGTCCCACACCCGCCCGCCGTGTTCGTTTTCGTTCACTTTGACGAATCCGTTCTCCGTGAGTTTCTTCCCCGTCTCCTCTCCGATCTCCGCCACGACCCATTCCCAGTCGATCCCCCTGCCCTGTTCCTTCGCCAGCAAGAGCAGTCTCATCGGTTCCAAGAACTTCTCCAGGTTCTTGACCGATCTCTTGAGCCACCCCCCCGCTTCCGTGAAAGCCCATGGCTTCCATGGAGTTCCGTGTCCCGGGAATTCGCGGATGAGATCCAGGCGTCTCGCCTTCTCCCAGAGTTCCTTTCCCAGACAGGCCTCCATTGTTCCCGCGTCTTCCGGTTTGGGAACTTCCGTCATGACCTGGAGGATCTGATTCATGACCTGTGTTCCCAGTCCGATCTCCAACCAGAAGGCCGGAGTCTTGCCTCCCCTCATGGGGGGACGTGCCAGTTCGTGTTTCTTCTCCACGGCCTTCTCAGCCGTCTCCGCCGCCTCTTCCCAGACTTCCAGGGACAAGGCCAGGAGGCAGTCAGAGCATGCCCACTTCGCTCCTCCCGCATCTTCCTGTCCCTTCCGTATCCTTGTCAGCTTCCCCGTCTTCTCTCCGCAGACCGGGCATTCCCAGTCTCCCACGATCTCTTTTCTCATCTTGTGTTCCTCCTTCTCTTGTCTCCTCTCGGATCCCCCTACCAGTTGGTCAGCATGGAGACCAGCATCTTGCCCATGTGTTCTTCTCTCAACCAGATCTCCATGGCTATGTCTCCGATTTTCAGTGCCTGTCTGTACTCCAGCATTCCCCATTCCCAGAACCCCTGTTGGATCTCTGCGTGACTCATTCCCATCTCTCCTCTCCCCCTTAGGGGGCGCGATGTCCTGGCGCGATGTCCTGGCGCTTTGCGCCAGGTTTCGGGTTTCGGGTTTCGAGTTTTGCGCTTGCGTTCGCATGCCGATCCCGAAACGCAATCGGCGCGCCGACGAACGTGCGAAAAACGAAAATTTGGCGCAACCCCGGCGCGTTCATGGCGTTTGCGATTTTTTATTTTTTTCGGCCTGCCTGCGGCGAACGTTCAAAAACGTAAAATCCGCTTTACATCGAAAAACGAAACTCTGCAAAATTTCCGGGCGCTTTGCCAAACAACGGCAAAATAGCGCTTTCTTTTTGCAAAAACGCAAACGTAAAACTGATTTTACGTTTCGGCCACCGAATGTCTTGCGCGCAATGGGCTTAGAACAAACTATCAATCCCCGCACGTCTAACCCCTTCTTTTCCCCTAACCAATTCCCCCCGTTCTGAGAATCCAACTCGTTTGAACGTTCTCCGAACGTTCTTTTGTTTCTACCCGATGTATATAATATATCCCGCCGTATTAATATACATCCGCCGTTATCTGTATGCACCCATGCTCTGATTACTGCTGCCTGTATATATACATCTATTGGGTATAGAAAATATAGAAAATAAGAGACCTGGCATATGATATGAGCGAAGGGGTATTTTTTTAGTGGCTTTGTTAGTGTAAAGAGATTTTACAAAACGCCGATGGCAAGGCAAAAAAAAAGCAAACCGCCAGAAAGCCAAACCACGGACCGACTTAGAAAAAACCTATTCGCGGACTTCACGGGAATGCTCCTCCTCTTGCCATATTGGCATGCCAATATGTCACGGTTTTGGGGAGAAATTGTCACGTTTTGTTACAAAAATCCGAACGGTCATTCTCAGATTCCGATGTATATAATAACATGCGACTGTCCCAAAAAATTGAACGTTCTGTTAGGGGATTGTTAGTGTAAG
>Ga0307377_10006060_pt1 | contig 12768 bp, 12 predicted proteins | sample TR3MG_FD_202535 | JGI IMG/M metagenome (GOLD analysis project Ga0307377, IMG submission 202535) | Soil microbial communities from Risofladan, Vaasa, Finland - TR-3 | ecosystem: Environmental > Terrestrial > Soil > Coastal area > Acid sulfate soil | place: Finland: Risofladan, Vaasa | collected...
TCGCTATCCGTTTCATTAGATTAACCCATAGCCAACAATGTAAATGTCTGCGGTATTCGCACCGCTATCGTCGTTATAATAAAGATGAACTTCTTTGGAATCATCCTCATCTTCATAGGAAAGGTTCATCATAAGCGTAGCATCCCCGCTGCACTCCGTCACCCTGCACAGCTTGGGCACAACGGCGTCATCGGCTGCATAGCCGTTGTCATTCTGGAGAATATACAGGTCCCAATCCGTCGATGAGGTCACGACTCGTATCTGCGTAATATACGCCTTTGAATATCCCCAATTCGTCACGTCCGAAAGGTCCAAATCCCCTTCGGCCTGAGTCTCGGCCTTGATATAGATGTACGTCGGAGAGCCTAATTGAGCCAACGTCTTAGTGCCGGTGACGGCATCGGTCAATGTGAGATTATCTGAGCCGTCCTTTGTAATGTACGTACCGGAGTCACCGACATAGTATTTGGAACTGTTGACATCGGTAAGAGCCTCTATGTGATTAACGGTAAGATCGTTGGCAATATTGACATCGTTCACATCGAGCCGAGCAAAGGGGAGATTAAATTCCTTAATGTTAAATGTAAGCCACTGGTCGTTAGGGTCCTCGGCGAAGTAGCCGTACATCATGCCGTGACCCTGATTGCCCGCGTAATCGCCGCGATCGAGGTTGTCTAAGAAGAACCTGTTGGGATCGGTCGTATTGTATGCTCCGGAGTACGTGCCGAGATACAGACCGTCGTCTGCGCCGGCTTGAACACGCCCCGCCGCGTATGCTCCTACCGCCGTTACGCGGTGAACGTCGAGACTTGTCGGATAACGAGTAGTTTCATCTGGGAAAAATATTGTTATATTGGTGACATTCCCAACATCGAAACTGCTGACATAATTGAAATCACTGTCCCATCGTTCTATATCGTCGTAAGCTGGGTCTAAATCTCTTGTTCCAAAATACAAATCATCGTTTATTACATAAAATACATTATATACATCGTTATTTGCTGAATTGAATTCCTTTGAAGCCAAAACACTTCCATCGTCAGGATTAAATTTTTGTACTATGGAAATCGTCTGGTCATTTGTCGCAGCCCCGGTCTGTTTTTCAGTCATACACCAGATATTTCCTGATGAGTCCAGTGATAATGAATTGCCAAGTGAATTATTGTTTACTCCAAAAGGATGATAACCTGCCTGTATCATACCGGCTGTGCCAAAGCTGGAGTCGTAAGAATTGCCGTCGAGATCAATTTTGCTCACGGTATAACCACCGTCAACCGCCGTGCCCGGACCATGCAAAATAACGAAACCGTCCGATATTTTGATTATCCTTTTTGCGATAACAAGCGAATTGTAATATAAAGCATCTGCCGGATGTCCCACAAACGCATGACCCGGACTCGATACCATGCCTTGTGACCATTGAGTACACATTAAGCCCGTATCGCACCATGTCGTATCATCGGCAAGTGTATCAGGGTCTATGGCGAACGTATTAAAACGATAACCATCCGTAGTTGGCGATCCAATCAAAATAAGTCTTGTTTTGTCATCGTCGTACCAGCAGCCATCGTTTATTTCCTGCCCAAATACAGGACTGTCCACATAACGTCTTGTTGCTGTTATCGTTCCGGTAGCACTAACTTTATATATGTATATCTGACCTGCAAATATAAATGTTCCATCAGAACACTCAAAAATATGATAGGAAACACTGCCATAGTTATATGTTGTACCCCATGTAACCGGCAGAAAGCCATTGTAGCCCCAATCTGTATCAATGGTCCCGTCTGCCTCCAACATTACAGCGGTAATCAATTTTCCAGTTTCCGCATTTACAGCCGAAGTGGCTTCTATCCAAAATGTATTTGTAGCCACAAGAAGCCTGCCATCGGACAATTGGTGTATATCATAACAAATTGTCGGACTACTACCTGTATCGGAGTCAATATACTCAAAATAACCACTGTCACCCCAGGTCGTGTCTAAAGTCGAGTCCGTATTGGCTTTTCCCACTAAATACAAATGGCCTGCATAACCGGCCATTCCAAAGAAAAATTCCGTGTAATCACCCGATACGTTGCCGTCACCAGCACCCCCGATAACCTTATAACCAATTCCCGTATTATCGTTGGCATCGACAAGATACTGCCCGGCGTCCTTGCCGCCCAAAGTGTTCTCGTTGCCCGTGTCGAGCGCAGGGCCCGCGTTATGGCCCAATCTCGTGTTGTTCGGGCCTGCCGTGGTGTCGTCTTGCCCCAGGCCGATTGTCACGTTGTGCAAATCAGGCTCGAAGTCCAGTAAAGTATAGACCTGGATATAGTTATTGGCGTAAGTCTGGCCGGTGATGTAATCGGTGCCAACGCCGAAATAGCCATTGGGCTGATAGTACGTAAAATGATTGGGATCATCGTAAATCGGAAATCCGTTGGCACCGACAAAGATAACATTCCATGGCGTCTTTTTGGGCAAAGCAATGATCGGACCATTTGGATCGCACGGATCTACGATAATAATGTTAGGGTCAACCAACGCCCACCGTAAAGTCCCTGTGCCGTCCGTCATTAGCACGGCATTCGGATCTCCGACATTATACGGCCATATCATGTTGTAGCTGGCAATAAGGCTCTCGGACGCACTGATCGACGTGCTGTAAGTCTCGTCAACATTCCACCAGTAAGCACGCTCATAAATGTCAATTGACTGTGCTTTGGCAATCGTCGGAAATACTGCCAACAATAGGAATACTAACCATCGCCACGAACTCTGAATTTCTTTACCCATAGTTCTGTTGTGGAGTTGAACTGTTGTGCCTCAATCTGATCGTCAACAACAATAAACCGCCACGTCCCATCCGTCATTCTTATTAAATCTTCACGTATCAATCTCAAATATGTCTCAATGTAATCCGACAATTCCGGCAAAGACTTCGGTGATGCCGCTATCTCCGGTGTCAGAAGTATCTGGTCTTTGTCGTCACTGTTTACGTACACAGCCATATTAAACCTGTCCCAAAAGTACCGGTGCGTTCACCACGTAATTGGAAATCTGAAAATCGTCGCCGGCACTGTAATATTTAAACTGTATCTTTCTGCTTGTATCATTCACCGGAAGAAAATAATCAACAAATTCACTGGTCAAGGTTACCTTATCAAAGTTTATCCAGCCTGCGTCTGTCGTCTCGAAATTGCCCGTTCGATAACTAACTATTACGCCCGTGCCCTTGGCTGTGATGGTAACGCCGGGCCATATCTTCATACTGCCGGGATAGCCAGCGTCGATCACGTCCGTAATGTGCGTCGAAGGGATCGCTGCTCCATCGTCCTGCGTGGCATCGGAATCGTACTGATAGACGTTGCCCTCACTGTCGCCAAGGACGATAGTTTCGTCCATAAGAATCTCTGTTAATGCCATGCGAGACGTCGTAGCGTAAGTGATGTAATCCTGACTCGTCGGCGGCTTATCGACAATCGCCGTCCCTGCTGCTAAGTTGGCTTCGTCAGCCCCGGTCTGGGCAAAAGTGAAAGTGGTGGTGCTCGGCACTGAAGCCACGGTATGAGAGCCGCTAAAGGCGTCCATTTCACTGCCGCTATCGACGCCGGCAAGGACGGCCGTTTCGCCGGTAATGAAGCTGTGGGCCACTGCCGTAGTAACTGTAACGATGTTCGAAGACCGCACGCAGCCGCCAATCGCAACTGACTTGGCCGGAGATCGCTCGATCAGCTTGTCGGCATAAGTATCGCCGATCATGTACGAAGCCGATCCGATTAGATTTACCGCAAATATCCCCGCCGACGTTGTAGCCCACTTGTGCGTAAAGTCACGCTTCATCCATGAACCGGTGCGAGTATCTATTGCGTAAGCTTGAGTAATAAACTCGGAACCGGCCGGTACTATGTAAATCCATATCCGCGAACCCTTCGCACCGACAGTCATCCAGCTTCGATACGCCAGGCCCGGCGAAAGGTCGCGTTCCATGTACTTCTGGATCTTGTCGCCGATAGCCTGTTTGTTGGAACCGCCCGCGTAGGCGTAAACATTGAAATCGTTGCCAACGAAGTAGTGGATATTGTTTCTTATGCAAAGTAAATGCGGACCGAGCAAACCAAGATCCGGAAACTCGATCCTTGGCCGAAATACCGTTGTACCGCCAACCCAATTCAGGGACCACGTCGATTTGTCCTGGTATTGAATCCACTGATTGCCGAGCAGGTTGCCAATGATATTGTAACCACCCGTCTCGAACAAATCAATATATCCCGACCCTATGCCGGACCAACTTTCGACTTTACCCGCCTGGCTCCACCTGATACGCTGATTGCACTCGTGAAGTGAGTCTACGGAGTCGGCTTCCTTGGGACTAATCAATAATGTATGGCTGGCGTAAGATCCCGCCTGTAAGGCGTAATGTTTGGTAATAGTGCTGTCGGCGTGATGATACCCATCAGCTCCAAGAAGATCAGCAAAATCTGTTTCGAGTTTGCCTGCCCACCGTTGTATGGGAGCGACCTTGCCCGGACAGACGAGACAGTGCTTGTACCAATTATCGCCGGTCCCGTTCAAGGGCAGGCCGTCCGCGTGAAGAATTACTGCATGGCTGACCGGGTTGTAAATATTTGTATTAAGATCGGTCCCGAATTGCGTCACATCGTCCCATGTGTCGGTCTGGTTGTTCTTGTTATAAATTTTCTCCGGCGTAACCGCCATGAAATGCTCGGTATTGTCCAGTTCGCTCCACCGAAACAAATCAAGCACGGCCCCGCTCAGGGGCAATGAATCCGATGAGACTTTACTAAAGCCATATGGCGTTTTGATCGTGCCGCGAGAATACAGGACATTCTTCGAACCATCAGCGGCACCACCTGACTGTAACTCAACAGCGTCGTCTGCCGTCGCGTCAAAACCGCGATCAACTTGTCTGATTACAATATCTTGCATGGGCGTTAATACTTTATAATTGCATTAAAAGTTAGGTAGGGTTGAAGGTTGTTATGAGAACCACCACCGCCCGTATTACCTATATAGCCATCTGCCCAATTTGCTCCATACCCCAAAACAATACCCGATCCACTTATACCGGGAGTATAAACTTGATGGCTGTGTGGAGGTATCTCGGCTACTGATAATGTATGAGTCTCTTCGCCACCAGCCTCCCCGAGCGCATCGGCGGCAGCAAGATTCTCGTCGGTCGCATCCAGGCCGACCGAGACCCTTCCTCGCAAGTCTGGCACATTAAACGTCGTCGAACCGTTCCCATTCCCATAAGCTGTGCCGGTTACAGCAAACAGAGCGGAATACGTAGTCCTCGAATAAGCCGTCCCGTCACACAACAGCCACCCTGCCGGGGCCTCACTTCCGGCAAAAGAAATAACAGAACCGACAGGTGACAATGCCTGACTTGTCATAGCCGCCAACTTGACTGTCGTTATATTTGCATCTGCGATCTTGGCTGTCGTTATATTGGCATCTGCGATCCCCGCCGTGCCGATTGTTATTCCAACCTTCGCATCTCCTGTTGCGTTCATCGTGAAGAATTGCAGTAGGGTTGTATCGTAAATCAGGCCGTCGTGTACAAAAGTCTCTGCCGTCACATTGGCATCAACTGCCGTTGTATCGCCATAAAACAAGATCGCAGCTCCGCCCGGTACGTGTTCGCCACCTACCGAACTGGCCGCAAGATTAACGTGTTCCTTGTTCATTCGGACAGCGACGCCTTTGCGAAGATCGTACAGTTCCTTGTAGTGATTGCCGATAGGCTGGTCAATGTCCGGGGATGCGACGTCCCATCCTGTACCGTCCCAGGGATCGTGCGTGGCGGAAAATGCAAAAGTTATTACTACCAGTGCGATCAGTAAAACAAATGTCAATTTTTTCATTTTTCAGTCCTCATAAAGTTCTTCAATACACAAATCGTTATAGTCTTGGTATTCAGCCAGCCATTCATTGAACATGGCACGAGTCTTGACGGCCTTCATTTCCACGCCCGGAACCGACAACGCAATAGTGTCATAGCACTTGGCAAGAGCAAAGAGGATTAAGCCCTCGTCTGAATTGGAAAGGTCGGATTGTGCAGTTGAGGTAACAGAAGCAAGCCCTGTCGCCCATGCAGTATAGTCGATCCTTAGTCGCAGGCCTGCACAATCGCTATTGAACGGACAATTGAAGTACAGGTAATTACCGAACCGCGTATAGATCCAAGGTTCACTCGCAGCCTGCAATGCTACAGGAATGTACTTCTCGAAAAACTTATCTTTGGGCATGTACTTCATACCCTTCTGTCGCGTACTCCCACCATTCAAGAGCCATATCTTGTCAATGTGGGCAGGGTCAAGGGAGCTAATATCTATTTTTGCTTTTGCTGCATTTTGAACGCAAGTCCCAAAACTGGCCGCTGTATCATCATCGTCGTTACTGAAATATGTAAAATCATTTTCATCAACGCTCAGGACTTCAAATGTGCCGTCAAAAGATGTGTCGCCTGCGACGTCCGCAACTACTACAACATCGCCGGCTTCAAGACTATGATCCACCGCCGTCATAGTCACTACACCGGAAGTCCTTGAAGCCGCCGTTACATCTACTGCCGTCGTTGACCATGTGGCGATGCGAAAAGTGGTCGCGTCTTCTATGTGAAGATCCACCAGGCCCGGACTCTTGCGAACAATGTGGACCATCGCTTCATTTAGGGCCGCCAACACGAAGGCTGTCGTAATAAGAACCGAATCATTAGACCGGCCAGCCCTGGCCCGAATGGTGGTAATCAATTCTACACAAGTGCTATTTGCCATGACATTCCTCCTCGATTGCAGTAGGAGTGCGGTTCAAATTCGACTAACCTGATATTAGCCTTAAAGCGTTCTGCGTTTGTCATTTCACCACCTCTTTAAGACGCCATGGCCGCAGCATTTCGATACCCATTCCGCAGTACGGGCATTTCGCCAACTTTACGGGTTTGGTCCAATACACATTACGGCAGCACGGGCAGAGCCAGCGAACGTCACCGCTTTTGGCCTCAAGGTGAATGTTCTCTTTGTCCTCGTGATATTTAGTCGTCTTCGGCCATTCGTCGGGAATGCTTAACGGATTGTAGGTCGTAGACGAAAGGTAATCATCAATAAACATCGCCGCCCTATAACACGCCTTGCCGTCAATCTCACCGTAAAGATGATTCTGCAATTCACCATATACACCGTAGTTAATGTTAGAAGAAATCAAGGCCGCCCTGCTAAGGTGAAACTCAAGCTCGCGATAAGAAGCCAGATTGGGACTTACGCTGGCGAGTAAGGGATCCGGATTGACGTTGCAAAAGTTGAAGGATGGTATGTCGAGCAAGTGAGCCTCGATAGCCATTGTCGATCCGCTGTGAACAAGAACGTCAATGTTCATCAATATTTCAGACGAAGAACTTTCCACTGGATGGATCTTTACTTCCGGCGATAACCGCTCCGTGTATTCCTGCGTCACTTCACCGGGTCTTACTTTCAGCTCGAAGGCCCAATCGTCGCCGAACCATTTTACCAGCTCGTTAATCGCCTCTATCCAGTTATCTCTTGCCGCTCGATGTATGCCTGCTATCTCCTGGTGATAATCCGAATCTTCCGGCAGGCCCGTCTCGCAATACTCGCTTCGGCAATCCGCCGTCGAAAAGCCGGTAGCGAAAAGAATAGTCATTTTACGCGGGGGCATTTTAGGTCTTATCGGAACGGGTTTGAAGTAAGGATCGAATGCGAACGCCCCGCAAACCCTCAACTTATTGGCGGGCATGTGACCCTGTTCCGCCAGCAGCCGGGCAAATTCCGGTCCCCATACCAGCTCAATATCCACGTAAGGACTGTAATCCCACTGGCCCATGTGTATCGCCTTGCGGTCGGCGTCGAGTTGCTCGAACTGCTGCCTGCCGATACCGGCCTCGCCGCGACGGACAATAACCTCGACTCCCCATTCCTTGCACAGCCTAACGAAGTCCATCTTGTAAATGCCGCCCACCATCGGATGAATAATAGCGTCCGGCTTCTCATAAGTGACGGTTTCGCGTCCGGCATAGATGTAACTGCGGATCTGGACGTCATGGCCCAGGCTCCTCAATTCTTCGGCCAGCATGTTATCAATGAATAAGTCACGCTGGTGCGTCAATGTCAAAATCCTGATTTTCATTTGTCAATCTCCTTTTTCCGTGTGTAATAAAATATTGCTTTTGCCTTTGGATCGGGATACGAAACCACCTCGTATCCCATTTCATCTTGCGATAATTCAGAAATCTTTTGCATCCATCGCTCAGGCTCGAATACGGTTGAGTGCAAATTGAGTTGCGACTGTGCCCCTGTACGCCAGCAAGCAATTACCCCAATAGCTATTTTGCCAACTCTTAGCATTTCGGCGATGGTTTCATCATAATTCGTCGGTAAATGCTCGATAACGTCGAAACTTAAACAAGCATCGAACTCGTTATCCTTGAATGGTAATGTCCCTTCGCACAGATCGTGTACGTGAAACTCGTATCCGCTACGGTCATACATGCCTGGCACAATATCTATGCCCACGACGTTGTAACCCATTTCTACGAGCAAGTTACACAATCTACCATTTCCGCAACCAACTTCGAGAATCGACGCTGGTTGCTTCGGTAACATGCGCAGCCATAGAGGCAGTCTCCTAATGCCCTGATTGACGTTCTGGTATCGAACATTACAATTGTGCATTGTCTGGTACAGTGCTTCCTGTTTACTTGGAAATTTCACGTTATCCCTTTTCCCTAATAAAACTTTCTCCTGTGCGGGTCACTACGGACACCGCACAGGAAAAAGGGATTGATAACTAATAGCCGAACAACGTATACTGAAGGTAGTCGGCACTCGTCATGATCGTGCCATACCGGGTAAATGTTGCCGTGCCGCCCGATATTACTCCCGTTGTCGCGAAAGCAAATAAAGCGTCGGCTTCCATTACCCCGAATCCGGCCACGACCTTAAAAAACTTCGTCGCGACAGTAAAAGTCTGTCCCGACACGCCTGCGGTGGCAACCCTGCCCGTCTCCATACGGAGCGGAGGCATTGGCACTCGCCTTTGTACTGTATTATCCCACGACATAATTAAAACCTCCTTTCAAAAAGGTTGTTCCTAAAAGGTTTCAATTAAGATGTGGTGTCAGTCACCATTGAGAACGCGGAGAAGTTACAGACATCGGTTGCGGCTCCCAGGTGGTACTTGGTAACGCTGGCCGAATCCGCCAGTACCATGTAAGCACCAGCATTAATCGAAGCGTCTGATGGCCCCAACTTCGTACCGAGAGCAGCGGCAATACCGACCGGGCAAACGCCGCCGACCCAGAACCATCCGTATCTCGCAGTCACCATTGTTCCGAGAGCAACGGCTATTGGTCCGGTTAACTTCGCATCACTGCCGTCGTTTGTGACGTGGCAATACTGACCGGCAGTCGCCATCGCTGTGGTGTTTATGGCACAAGGACATCCTACGGTTGCAACTGCAACCGTCCCGGCTCCTGTCGTGTAGTACAGGTACATCAAGGTGGAAAAGCCATTGTTTGAGTCGTCATAGAGCATGCGTTTCGAGCCGAGAGGATAATCCTCTGCGGCTGAAAGCTCAGTCCAGTCGGACGGATTCTCACCATTGGTCGGTACACCAGGCCAATTGTCAATCAAAAATATTAACTCGTTGTCAACTCCAATTGTCATTGGAAATACTCCTTAAAAAATCAATTATCGAAATCATTTACTTGTTTATCACCGCCAGTTGTTACCAACCGCTACGGCACTACATTGCTCAGGTACAGGTTCTGGTTCGGGTGCCAGCACACGAGGTTCCCGGCGAACTTGAGCCTCGCCAGGCTGAAATCGTAGCCTCCGGCAAGCTGCGACTGATCGAAGAACGAAGACAGCTTGAAGTTGCGCTTGGGATGGATGAAGAAATCCCACGTCTTGAGATTGAGGCAGTACATTCGCCTTGACAGATCGCCTGCTGCACCCGTGGTCTCGCTCATTGCCGTGTTGTTTGCGGTCTTCAGGAACGGGTCTTTAATGACACGACGCCTGTCGATAACCATCTCGGAGAAGCCCTGTGTAGTTTTGCCGCCTCCTTTGTTCAAACGATCAGGCTCGATCTTGTAAGGAACGCCACGCGCTTCGGCTTCCTCGATCAATGCCAGCCACAGAACGCCGCCGACAACCGTAACCAGATCGACGTTGTCGGTTTCGAGATCTTCCATAGGATCAAGAATGCCTCGAAGCCACGAGACACCTATCGTGTACTCGCCGTTCTGATCACCCGCCGCACCGCCCGTCGCATCGTACTGATTCGCTGCAGGCTGCCACCAATCGGCAATGCCTGACGCCCTGGTACGTGTGATCTGGCCGTAGGTATGGTCTGGCGTAAGAGCGTTATTAAGGCCCTGCACATACTTGTTGCTGTCGGTTGCAGCTCCAGTAACACCAGTGGCACGATACATCAACTTTCTGAGGTGAAGACGCACGGCTTCCTGTACCTTCTGAGTCTTATGTTCGGCCAGGCTGTGCAGTCTCGTACCGTCCGACGTCTGATTCGCGTTCTCAAGCTCCTCGTCTTCGTCAATCTGGATAGGAGCCTGAAACTTCTTGCGAATGAACGTGGCCCGCTTGGTAGTATCTTTGGTGCTGTGGTCCAACTGCTCGTTGACCTTGTAATCCTGCACGACATCTTCGACAGTGTCGGTATCAAGCTCGCGGTAATACTGTTTACCGCCCTTGAATTGCAGATTCTTCCGTTCCAGCATTAACGCCACAACGGGATTCTTCCGCATGTATTCCACCTCCCACGATGCATCGTGCATGTCGCGTGTGAGGTTATCGAGGTCTTGATGAAATGACATTAAACATCTCCTTTATTGTTTTTTTGCCTTATGCAATAGTTTATGGCAACTTTCACACAAGGTAATTCCATTGGTGACTTCGAAGCGCAATGTCAGATACTTATCAAAAGGCAATTGGCCCTACTCATTGCTTACTACTCCAGAAATCATTCCTTACTTGCATTTCGGAGCTGTTCTGAAACGTCGGCCAGTGACCCCGGCTTCAGCTTAGCTCTGTTGTTGAGGTTCGGTGATCCTCCACCGGCACCTGGATCAAGTGATAGCCCTCGCTGGGGATTGTCCTTGAGGTCCTTCTCTGCCGCCTTCTTGGCATCCTTGTAGCACTTCTCTAAAAGACGAGTAGACTGGACTGCATTGCTTGCCTTGCCTTCGTCTACGAGTTTGTCGAACTGCTTTACGGCGGCATTGCGACACTGCGGTCCATATTCATCATCAAGATCGGAAAGTAAATCGTCGTAAACTTTGTTACGTTGACGTTTAACCTGTTCAGCTTGACGTTCTGCCAGTAAATCGTTCTTGGCTTTTTTGAGGTTGGTAATTTCACTTTTACTTGCTTCAAACTTTGCCTCTAACACCTTGATCGCCTTGACCAGCTTAACGTCGCTATCCTGAAAATCTTCCTCTTTCAGATCAATGCCCTGGTCCTGAGCTTTAGCCTTGAGAGCATCAAGCTCCGCCTGCATCGCCTCGCTTTTCGTCTGCATTTCTGCAAGCTGCTGCGACGCCTGGGCGGCCTGTTGCCTTGCCTTTTGGGCATTGGCGGCTTCCTGATCGGCTCGCTGACGTGCCTTGTCGAAGTCTTCTTGTTTCTTGCGTTCGGCTTCGGCTTCGGCTGCTGCTGCTGTTGCTGCCACTGCTGTTGCTGCCACTTTATCCTCATCACCGTCAAGGAACCTGATCGACATCGGATTGCCAAAAGACCAACTACTGAATTTCCTCTTGTTCATACCACTTAACCACTTCATGTTTGTTCCTTTCGTTTGAGCACTTGTCTCTGTCCGGATTCGTATTTACGAGGCTACCCCTTTAGCACTTGTCTGTTTGGACGCCTCGCGTCTAATAGGCCAGTACCACGACTGGCCAATTAACTTCTTGCCATAATAATTATTGTCATGTAATGCCCTGTGACATCTCACGCACAAAGTAACTCCGTTCGCAACTTGATGTCGTTTTGTGGGATAATGCTTAAAAGAATAAATATGATGGGCGTGTAATCTCTTGTTTTTCTGTTCGCAAATCTGACATTGATAATTATCTCTTTTGAAAATTACTGTTCGCCAATTACGATATGCAACGCGCCGTCGCATTTGGTATTCAATAGTTGCTTCTTTTTCTCCTGCTGGGCCACGAGAACGAGAGATGTTTTCTTTTGACATCCAACTATTGATGAGCCTACGAGAAACTGGGATAATCTCGCTTATCTTTTCGGCAGTATGACCCTTTTTGTACAACCTTGTCGCGACGTCTTTTTCGGTGGTAAAGTTCTTCTTATTTCTTACGCACCCAATGACCTGACAATAACGATTCGCAGTATTCTTATGAATACCTAAAGCGTCTGATACCTGCCTAAAACTTTTGCCATTCTTGTACAATTCAACGGCCTTGTCTTTTATCTCTTGTGCAATTACTTTACTCATTAATTCTCTTCAGTCATACTACTCCAGCTCCACCACACACGGAGCATTTCCTGTTTCTGTCGATCAATGGCTCAGTTGCTGTTCTCGCACGATACCCGGTCCTGGGACTATGCCATACACCATCGCCTTTACAACGATGACAAATGATAAAGATTGGTTCCGGTTCCGGCTCGACTACCGGCTCGACTACCGGCTCGACTACCGGCTCGACTACCGGCTCGACTACCGGCTCGACTACCGGCTCGACTACCGGCTCGACTACCGGCTCGACTA
>Ga0307377_10006061_pt1 | contig 12767 bp, 17 predicted proteins | sample TR3MG_FD_202535 | JGI IMG/M metagenome (GOLD analysis project Ga0307377, IMG submission 202535) | Soil microbial communities from Risofladan, Vaasa, Finland - TR-3 | ecosystem: Environmental > Terrestrial > Soil > Coastal area > Acid sulfate soil | place: Finland: Risofladan, Vaasa | collected...
GTAAAAGCTACCCAAGATGAACTTCCTGCATTTGATGCCGATATTATTTCTTGTGCTGCTATATTATTATTATCAACTGCATAGGCATAAATATTCCTTGTACTACCACTATCAGGAGCTGTACCTAAAACATATGATACATAACTATTACTGTCTGGGTCTAATGAACATGAATATGAACCGTTGCCAACAGATGAAGATATTGTAAATGCAAATGGGTCACTTGGAAGACCGCCAGCTTGAACTAACCATTCAGTCATTCCGGCCGATGAAGAATATCCGTTTGCAATTACTGCACCAAGATATGTATTTCCTCCAAGCGAACCGGAATCAGTACCTATAGTATAATAAATATCTAATGTGTTTGCTGAATAACCTTCAATGCCTGCAACTCTAACTACAGTTGCTCTTCCAGAATGTTTTAAATAATTTCTTACTGTGTAAGGTACATAGCTTTTGCCATCTGGATATCCAAACTTGTCTGTAAAGTCTGTATAACTTTGTACAAGTGTTGGAACGAAAGCTGGTCCTTTAACTGTAGGTCCGATGATTGCTGCACCAATTTGAGCGATACCTTGTGGTAAAAAACTCAAATCATTTTCTTGCGTGAATACACCAGGACTAACTAATTTTTCTGCGGTGCCTGCCATTATGTTTCTCCTAATTTAATTATTTGCTTTTGTTTTCTTGTGGAGTGAAATCGCCGGTTCTTGGGTCAAGAATTCCTGCGCCGTATGTTGTTGTCAACTGACTTGCCATTGCCTGTTCGTCAGTTTTTAATAGTTTAAAATCTTCTTCTAATTTTAATTTTAATGCTGTCAATCTTTCAGTTTCTGTTTTTGTTTTAATTAATTCAATATCTATCTGTCCAAATTGTAAAACTATGTTATTAAACCTGTCTTGCAATTCTTTTAATTTTGCCATATCCTCATCGGAAAATTTTTGTTTATCTGACATAGAACCTCCTATTATTTTTGTTATATAATTTTTCTTAAAAGTTGTATTCGTTTAAAAAAAGAATCTGCTACATTATATTTTCCTGTACCTTCCAACTCTTTTAATTCATCAAACATTGCAGAAAGTATAGCGCCCTTCGGATTGTCAAATACCATACCATTATATTCATATCCGTTACCTATACCTCCCATATTTGGTTTTACTCCAAATTCGTCCATTAAAGATTGCAAATCACTATTTGCCTCATTAATATTATTTCCTGATAGAAATGATTCCAAATTTTCTTTTAAATTTTTAGTATATTTTACTTTATCTTTCATGTTTACTCCATCTGAAATGTGATTTATTTAACCATAAGTATATTTAAAAAACTCTAAAATGCGTTTTTTATGTTGGAAAATGTAAAAAATCTATATTTATATGTTGAATTAATAGCCTCCCGATGCTCCAGTTCCGCCGGAACTACCACCTCCAAAGTTAATAGTCGGGTCTGTAGTTGGTATCTCGTCTGGTTTTATTGGTTCGGGTGTTACTTCAACAATCACTTGTTTTGAATATTTCTCATATGCCTCTTTCATCTTTATATCATATTTATTCTGTGCATACTCTTTTCCATTATATCCTCTTGCGAATTTAGCCCAGTCTTTTTGCTGTAAGTATTTAGTCAAATTGTTTGCTTTTACAAAACCTAAAAATGCTTTTAAATGCTCATTTTCATCTTTATACATATCAGCAACGAATGTCTCGACATTCGGCCAACCACAAGTTTCTGCATTAAATCCCATTACCTGGAACTTGCCCCAACTTGCTGATTGCAATGCAGCATCTTTATCTAATGCCATTGCCTCATTGAGTCTATCATATTCTTTCTCACCACCTTTATATAATTTTTTGTTCCACTTTCTCGAACTTATATTTGGATGTGTCTCGTCATATTTGTGACCGGTCCTGCTACTGAAAATGTGAGCCTCAAATAGTATCTTTGGTCTTCCATCACTGAAAAATCCTCCGCCACGACTTTCAACTTCTGCAACTGCTTTTATTGCTGCAACTTCTATTTGTAATCCACTTGCAGCATCTTTAAAATTTTGTTCGGTTAATAACTTGCTCATAAACTATTCTCCATTAAATTAATTGTGCCATAATTTGTTCCACATCAAATACTATTCGTTTTGGTGCCAATGCTACTCGTGTGGTTAATTTACCATCAACTTCTTCTGGTAATAGATAACCATATAAAGTCATAGTAAAATTCGCTTTAACCATTCTCTCCGAATCTGTATTTAATTCAACTGCGGTATCAAATCCATCTATCTCGGTTCTAAATTTAAATTTATCTGGGTCGCCCCAATATGTATTGTCTTTAAATGTAACTTTTTCTATTATTTTATTCAATTGCTCAATAAATGATGTCCAGATAATTCCTTCATAATTTATTATCACATAATTTGGTATTGATGTTAATGCATATTTATCTGTTTCGTTTTGCCATCCAGTTTTTAATCTCGCATCTTCGCCAGTCAATACACTGAAGTTATCATATTTATTTTTGGTATCCCATTTCTTTGCTGATACATAATATAATTGGTCCAATCTTGGAAAATACATTGCATCATTTCTTGTTATATTTGTTTTACGATACATTATTAAAGGTAATATAAGTTTTGATTTGCCGTCTCTGTAATATCCCTGTCGTTTCATTGAATTCCATCTTTCAGGAGAACCATAAATTACAGGAACTTGTACAGTCTGACCACCTTCAATAACGGTAGGTTTTAATACTTCATCAAAGAAATATCCTAATGCTTCATCAATATCATATAGACCAACCGAATATGGTTTTTCAGCAGGAGTTTCCGTTAAATCATCCATACGGAGATTTACATCAGCTACTCGCTTTGTAGTATCTTCTTGTACTATATTTTCAGATACGGTTGGACGGTCTTGAAATCCTCGTGCCATTTATTTACCTTATTGAAATTTCTTTTCTAAATCTGGATTATTCTTAAATAAATCTGGGTGTTGTTTCTTTGCATTTGATAATCTATCATATTTTACACGCATTTTGATTAAAGCATCAAACACATCTGGAATATAATCTTCGTTATATTGAGTTATATTTTGAACCATGGTTGATATTTTTGCAGTTTTATAGAATCCTAAACTTTGTTGTCGTGATGCCCATTCTGCAATAGCAGTCCGAATTAGTGGAATAATATCTTCTTCTGTCATGTCAGGAGATATTCTGTCCTTAATATACTTTGCTATATCCTCTGGAGCCTTACTTTCTGGCCCACCGATTGCTTCTATAAGTAATGATTTTAACTTTTTCATTTTTATTTCTCCTCACGGACATTAATTGATGATTTATTTACCATTTGAGCTGTACAAATAATTGAATGTGGTAAACCTACTCTACCAGCTAATAATTGGTTATCTACGGTTTGGGTTACTTCGTAATATGCGTCATAGTATTTTATTATATCTCCTCTTTCAGGATAAAAATCTTTTTCTTTAAGTGTATTTCTATAAAATGCGGCAAGTATATTTTGATATACATTTGGCCCGAATTCATTATCATCGGTCATTTCATCATCATGTTGAATAAGAGCATTTGCATGAATACCAGGCTCGTATATCTTATCGGTTGCCTCGCCATATATATTGGTGTTTTGTTTTTCTGGTATTAACGAAAAGAATATAATTCCAGTCTCAACAATTTCATCAATTAATTCTTTGTTTATTCCTTTAAAAAATGCTACATCTCTGGGGGTTACGAATTTACTCATTGCGGTCATCCCAATCGCTTGTACTGCCATCACCTTCTGGACAACATTCTCCATTTACAAGTTCCACTTTTACACCAGAATGTTTCTTTAAATATGCATCTGCTTCTTTATAATTATTTACATCTGGTAAAAAATTGCCATCTTTATCAACTGGCAACCCGCACCAACCACATCTATAAATAATATCTTGCATTTCTGGTATTAAATCTTTCAGTTTCATGTTATTTTCCTGATAATTTTTTTAATATGGCACTCGCTAACAATTTACCATTATCTGTTGCGTTTTTATCAGCAATATATTTTTGTAATGCTTCCTTTGCAAATTCTGGTTGAATATATTGATAATTCTTTTTATCTGCAACTGGACCGCCGCCACTATATTTATTATATGCGGCAGCCAAAACACCAATTTCTGCATCTGTTAAATTCATATTCTCCAATATTTTATCATGTTGTGTGGCACTTTCTTCCACAGGAGGATTTTTCTGAAAATAGTCAACAATGGATGATATAAACTCCCAAGGCACACCAATCCAATTTGTATTAGCTTCTCCATTGTCACCACCCCAATGTAATTTTATTTGTGGTTTATATGGAGATTTTGCATCACTTTTTGCTATGAAATCCTTAACTTGCATTGGTATATAATTTTTTGCAAAATCGGATTCTTCCGACATGATATTTTCTAATTCTTCTTTAACAAGTTGTTTAATATTAATTTTTTCTGACATTTTGTTTCTCCAGTAATATATTTAATGTATAATAGACTAATTGGTCAGTATGTAATTGTATAACATTACCATCATAAAATGATACTACTCTTAATCCAGATTGGTGTTTTTGCTGTTTAACACGAGTCCATTGACGAAAAATCTTTGACGCCACATTCGGGTCTCTAAATACCAATTCTGTTATTTGTCCGCCTCGTATAAACCTTACGGTCATAATATCATCAAAACTTACATTGCTAAATAAATTAGCATCGTCGGAAATTTCAAAATCCTCATTGAATATGTTTTTCAATTCTTCTTTTATTAATTTCTCAATTATATTCTTTGACATACACTTTCTCCATTAATTTGGTATTTTATCAAAATCCACCTCAAAAACTTCACAAAGTTGAATACATTTTCTATATGCTTGAAATGCTTCATTTTCATTTGGACTTCTTGACAATGCTTTTAGTTTTTTCAATTTCTTAAATTGGTCATGCGTCACTTTTCCTGATAAGAATACAAATGCTTCTGGAACTTTTTCCATTCCATCTACATTCTGTTGCTCATGTAATAAATGACGATATTGTTCCTCTTGCTCACTTCGTAATAATTCTTTTTCTGGAATTTGCTCTTCCAACATAAAAAAGTAAAGCCAATTTAATATTGGCGTGTAAATACTTGGTATAAAACTCATATTTCTTTCAGCCTCTTGTGCCGTTTCTCCTCTATGTACTCGTTCAGACAATAGTAATTGTCGTCTCTTTGTTCCTTCTGCAATTTGATTTCCATATTTTTTATTATATGTGTCTGCCATTGATAGTATTTTAGATTTATCTTTTTTTACTTCATTTGCAATCTCATGTATCCTATCAAGATAGTCTGGTGTTTCTTTTAATAAGGACATTAGAGACATGTCATTTGATTTGCTCATAATTACTCCAATAATTGTTTATCTATTTTGCTCAATTAATTTTAACCAAACTATAAAATCATGAAATTCAGATTGGGATAGTTTATCGGCAATTGCTTGTGCTGTTGCTTGTGTTATTCTTGAATTATTTGATAATCTAACCATCCGTGGTAATATTTCTCGAACATTTCCGCCTGGACCAACCGCATTCTCAATTTCTTCTTTTATAATTTTTTTTAAGTCCCCTATGTCCATATTAACTCTCCAATAATTTTTTAATACTTGTGATATAATCTAATTCTTTAATGCGAATTAATTTATATCCATTATTTACCGCTATCCAATTCTTTTTCTTATCATTCTTGAGATTTCTCTTTTGTATTGGATAAATACACTCCTTATATGTCTGCTTGTGGAAATAATCTCCATCGAACTCTAATAAAGTATTGTAATCTGGCAAATATGCGTCATAATACTTTCCTGATATTTCATATTGTGGCACATACTTTATTTTCTCTGTATCTAATATGAGATACATTCTACTCTCAAACTTATTAGGCAACTTTATTAATTTTTTCTTTTTATACCAAACCATAATTAACCTACATATATACCCTGTGGAATTTTAGTTAGTGTCGTCAATAAATTATCTGCATTCTCTGCTTGTATCTGCATTTGTGTCTGTGTGCTGGTTCTTTCCAAATCTTCTCTTAATAATGTTATCAACTGCTCTTTCTCTTGTTGTGCTTCTTGTTTCAATTGGTCACCATTCAATGTCAATTCAGAACCAGGAATTGGTATCGTCTGATATTTGGAACGAATCTCACCTAATGTTTCTTTGCAACATGCAAAGTAATATTTCATAATCCATCTCTTGCCTGGGTCATTAATTGTATCATAATTCATGATTGTAAATGGTGCATCACCGAGATTTGTGGTAACAGTACTTCCAGATGCTCCTGCTGTATATGAGCTTCCCGTTAAATCATTTGGACTTCCATACATTTTATCTTTTAAATATGCCCACTCAATATATAACCATTGGTTTGCCAATGGAACTGGGAATATTCTTAAATTATTATTTCTAACCTCAAATGAATAACCACTTCTTCTCATTTGGAAGTTAAATTCTACGGCTTGCATTCTTAGTAAATCTTCATACACTGGCATAAGTGTATAAGAAAGACCTGTTGCGACACCGCCTGCTGCAAGACCTTCCCAACCAAAGTTTCCTAACAAGCCATATGTTCCTGCTTGACCTGCCGTACCTAAAACACCAGGTGCGTTATACACGCCAGAAAGACCATAGCCATATGCTACTGGTTCGTTGTGATATACTCTTTTAATTTCTATTGCGTTACCACTCGCTGATGCTTCGGCTATTAATACATTTAAATCATAATCTTGAACGCTTTGTGAAATAAAAATTCCGGTTTTGTGCCAGGTCACATGTCCGCCTACACCAACTTCTGCACCATATTCTTCTGAAATCATTATCAGTCTCTCTAAATTTACGGTGACTGGTTTTGTTGTGTAATTGACATAACTTGTATTTGTGGTATCGTTTGATGTACCGAGTAATGCTAACATATTTTCACGAATGGTGAAAGCTTGTACTTGAGATGAATACTCCAAGACTGCTTCTTCATAACATGAATAGAATGAACCCGAATCCATTTCAATATCTACACTCGGAAAACCTAATCTCTTTCCTGCCCACTTAGCGGCTCTTGGTGCATCATTTCGGAATAAGGATGATGTATCAAAATATCCAAATAGTGTGGAACCAGATACTTCCAGAGGATTACCATCCCATAAAATTGGCTCTGCCATTTAAATCTCCTTAAACTTTTTTATTTATAATTCTTGATAGAGTTTTTCTCAATAATTTCAAATCACTTGCCATCTTAAATTGATAATCACTTGCTCTGTCAAAAATTTTAAAAATAAATGGGTTTCTTTTTATGCCTATATCATCAAGACCCATTTCAAGGTCAGCAAATTTTTCAGTTAAGACTTCATCAAGTTCGTCTTCCATTGCTTGTATGGCTACAATAAGCCTCTTTACATTTTCTTTAGTTAATCCAGTTGGTCTTGTTTCTTTTATTTGCATTTGTTTTCTCCATCGCATTAGAATATGGTTTAATATAAATATAAATATAAGAAATAAAAGAAAAAGGTCTAAATTTGCGTGGGTTTATATGAATTTTGCGAGAATTTCTGATATATCGTCATTGGAAGCATCATCCTGAATAATTGTCTTGCCATCTAATATATTTGCACTTATGGCTCGTTTTTTCTCAATGAGTTCCAGTATTTTTTCTTCGATGGTATTTTCTGCATAAAAATAATAACATTTCACAAAATCTTTCTGTCCGATTCTATGAGCCCTGTCTTCTGCTTGGTCATGTATTGCTGATGTCCAGCCCAATTCTATGAAGGCTACGGTACTTGATGCGGTTAATGTTAATCCGACGCCTGCGGCGTCAATTGCACCTATAAAAAGTTTGATATTTGGATTGTTTTGGAATTCTTCAACTGCCGAGTCTTTTTGTTTTGCTGTCATTCCACCAACTATATGTACAGAAACATCTTTATATTTTTTAATGAGTTTGTTGTATATTTCTTGGTGCTTTGCAAATACTATCAACTTATCATCATAATTTAAGAAGTTATCAATGAAATCATACACCTTTGCCAATTTTTCTCTCGCTACCAATTGCTTTAGATTTTCAATTTTAACAATAGCTTCTGCCTGTAATGTCTTATTCAATTTATGATTGAATCTCGCATTTGCCATAATCTGGCGCTGTGAATGTGTCAATTGTTTTATCTTTTTTAATTCTTCCATATAATCAACATCATTTGCCATTTTCAATGTGAGCCATTTCTTGAAATTCTTTGATGCTTCATTATATTCTTTTCTGTCAATATCAATTGGTATCATTATTCTTTCTTTTGGTGGCAATTCATCTAAAACATCTTCTTTTAATCGTCTGATAAAACAAGTTGTCTTTAATCTGGCATGCAATTCATCAAGATTTGATGTGCCAGAAAAATCCCAACCAAATGGACCTTCAACTGCACCACAATATCGTTTTGCAAATGTCCAAAACCCTCCCATACTATCAAGTCTGTCTAAAATGTCTAATTGTGATATTAATTCTTTTGGTCGGTTTAATATGGGCGTTCCTGATAAACAAAACCTATATCGGATTTTACGGGAAATTTCTTTTACTGCTTTCGTCCTCAAACTTTTATAGTTTGCTGCCATATGACTTTCATCTATGATAATGGATTTAAATGGTATCTTTTTTAATAAATCCTTATGGTCTGGAATTACAACGCCTTTTGGATTTTCTGCATTTCTAATTTTTTTGTCTCTGTTTAATATATCATAGTTTATTACAACAAAATCGCCATCGTAATTTGGTGTTTCATAGCCATCAACAATTTTCTTTTTCTTCTTTACATCAATAATATCATAATTTATTTTAACAAGACCACCTATAATATTTACATCTTTATCTATCCATAACGCAATTTCTCTTTTCCAAACAGGCTTCATTACCGCAGGACAAATTATTAAACAAGGATATGCATTTAAAGTTTCTACTGCGGCAATAGCCTCGCCCGATTTTCCAAGTCCCATTTCATCTGCAATAAAACATCTTTCGTATTTCATTGCATACCCTGTTCCAATCTTCTGGAAATTTCTCAATTCTCTTTTTAATGTTGTGGTAATTTCTATTTCTTCGGTGACTGGTAGCAACATTTTTTTAATATACTCCGATGATGGAGTGTCAAGATTGAAGTCTAACATTCTGGCGAATGAATCGACATATCTCGCAGTAAGATGGTCAGCACGAATGCGCCATGTCTTTGATGGTCCATTAAATTTTCTCGTGGGAATTTTTTTAATAAAATCTACGAGTCTCGGGTCGTAATCAAAAATAACCTCAAAAAATTCAATGCCGGATTTGTCTTTTATAAGCGTAATATGTCGGTCTGCCATTAAATGCCTTGTTTTAAATATAATTTATATGGATAAATATGGAAATTCCAATATAAACATTCAATCAAATCTACTGACGGTCGATAATGCTTCTTTAGGTATATCTATATTAGTATAAATACCATCATTTTTAGGGTCACGATAAAATGGAACGCCCGGTAATTTGCGAGTGTCTATTTTAAAACAGATTCCACCTTGATATGAAGGGTCAGATTCTAAAAATTTCTTATATCTCGCAGTTGCTGCCGGAAATGTAGCGGTAAAATAAATTTTCCCTGGTTCAGTATCCGTTTGGTCTCCTCTATTTGCAAGCAAACCACTTTTCTTTATTATTGCTTCATCTTCTGCTTTGCTGATATGATACAAAAACATAGGAACTTGAATTTGATTTTCTTCCGTTAAGAAATTTTTAAAATTTTCTTGTAGAATTCTGTACTGTATGTCTTTCATTTTTATTCTCCTAAATTAAAATTTTAATCAAAAAGTATGATATTTTTTCTTATTTATCTATAAATATGGAAATTATTTTGTTAACCACACATAAAAATCAAATCCATCGCCTTTATCACTATTATTAGACTCAAATGATATTGATTTCCATCCTGCAGTAGTATATTTTTTATATAATACGGAACGAATTTTTTGCCATGCCGTAAATTCTCTTGTATAGTTTTTTTTAAAATCGTAATCGTCTTTATACATATAACGAGGTCGTAAAATATCATAAAAACTATTTAATTCTGGATTAGATGAAATTTTATCTTTATTAAATGTAAATTTTAAAGTAATTTCATTTTTCTTTACTGCTGATGAAGTGAAATGTGTTGGCTTTTTGCCTTTTTTACCCAAATTTAAATATTCCAATGATTCGTCAGTCAATTTTTCAATTTCATTAGCTATTTTTGCAGAGCTATAATTCTTACCAGGAAAAACATCTACATCATTTGGAGAAACTGCCATTTCCATATTAATATCTTCTGTTAAAAAATTCTTAAAGTTTTTTTGTAAACTTCTATATTCTTTGTCTTTCATTTTTATTCTCCTATTTAAATATAATATATATTGTTATATCGCATATGTATCTAAATACTCATCAGCAATTAATTCTGCTGGAATTTTAAGTCCATTTGCAAAATAATAATCTGGACCAAAACTACCTTGTCTTTTATGTGTTAGATTTTGTCCTTTTCTCAATTTTATTTTTTTACCATTCAATTCAATTTCAATATCTTTTAATAGTTTCGTATTGCCAGCAGAATCTTCATCTAATTCATATCCATCACCAGATATTCTATCCTCAAAATCTTGGTCTAAATATGCATCCTCCGGCTCACCACCATCTGTATAAGGTAAAATTATATATGTTACAATTGTATCAGTGTGCTTCTGTTTATCATATGGTATAGCGATTTCAATATTAATTTCATGGTCTGTCACCAAATCTTTATCCAAATCAATAGGATGTGTTATTTGTTTAAATCTACTCTTTTTTTTATCTTCATAAAAATCTTTTACTGTACCATAATAATATATATCCTCGGTATTTAAATATTTATTCTCTTTAGTATCATGTTTTATACCATTGCTTTGTGCAAATTTCCAGACGACATCATAATTGTAATTTTTCTTTGTTTCTTCTGTTAAAAACGCTTCTTGCAATCTCTCAATACTACCTTTTATATTCTTACCAAAATAATCTTTTATCTTTACAAGTTTTTTAATTTCATTTTGAAACGATTCTTTAACTCGTATAGTTATCGTACCCGGATTTTCATGCCCCCGAAAATTTGATGGATTGGTGTGGTCTATCATACGATAGTTACTATAATCCGCATCGTAATTTTTCTTCATATAATCTCTTATAGAATTTTCATTAAATTCACCATCGTATATCAAAGTAACTATCCTTTTTCCATAATCTTTGGAACTATCATATATATTCATATTATTTTCTTTTATTAGGGATTCACCATATATTTTTTTCCAACTCTGAACCATTTCTACATTTTCAACTGGAATATATATCTTTTCACCTTTAAATTTAAAGACGGCGAAATCCACATCTTTTATTTGTGCAGTTCCTAATAATTTACCTTTTTCTCTTTTATTGGTATCGGGCATAATAAATGATATATTATCATTTATGTAATTTCTCAATTTAACAAGATAATAATTAGTTGCATCTTCTTTTATTAAGGATTCATTATTTACTTTCAATCCTTCTTCATCAGTTACCATTTCAAATGAATCTCTAAAATCTTGTGCATCTAAACTATATGTTTCACCACCACATTCTGTAACGACTTCTCCTGTATGCATGAAGTCATATTCTACCGTCTGTATTCTATGAATCTCTCCGAGTTTTCCTTTATACATACCACCATTACCATCATACATTTCTGTATATTTTTTTACTCTCCAATTCGATTGTGGAACCAAATACATATCTTGGTATGCTTGATACTTTGCCCTTTCTTCAGCTTCATCTGCATCTTCTTCCTTCAATCGGAGCATTTCTTCATTTACCATTTTTCGGATTTTTTCAACATTTTCTTCATTCATTTCACTTTTAGTTTTCATATTACTTTTTAACTCCTTTTTTCTCCAATTAACAGAATTTCTTTGTCCTTTTTTTTTATATGGCAAACTATTTTGTAAAATATAATCTTCTTCTTCATTTGATACTTCTAAAGTTTTAACATTTTGTGTGACCCATTGATTAGAATTATCAAATTTTCTTATAGCAATATAAATCTCATTATTATGTTTAAATGCCATTCCATTGGTAACTTTATTCAAATAAATATCTTTATTAGGTAATGCATTCATAGTATATTTAAAGAAATCTTTTACTTTACCTTCTTCTTTAACATCCGCCTCGTCGCCAGAAATTACTTTATCAAATTGTTGTTTTATACTATTAAATCCTCTTAAAAATTTTTCCTGAAATTTATCAACCACCTCTGGTGGTACATTTGACCTGTCTTTACCAGCTTCTATATCTGCTTTGATTCTTCGTTTAGATTCTTCCGGGTCTGCCTCAAATACAATTGCAATCCTTTCTACAGAATCTCTATTGAAATTCTTTAACATTCTTTTACGGTCGCCCGAATCTACATTTGTTGCATCTAATACTGCTTCGCCAAATTTTTCCAATTTTTGTTTTAATAAAATAGGAACATTCGCCCACACTTTACCTTCTTGCGTAAAATTAGTTACATCGCCTGTATATTGTCTCCGCAAATCATCTGGCGATACAACTATTTCTGGTTTAAAATGCTTCTTAATATAAGTGCTTTTACCTGAACCCTGTATTCCTATCATAAAATATAATTTTGGCATTAAAATTTTTCCTTTGGTGTCTTTCCTTCTTTTGCAAT
>Ga0307377_10006062_pt1 | contig 12766 bp, 10 predicted proteins | sample TR3MG_FD_202535 | JGI IMG/M metagenome (GOLD analysis project Ga0307377, IMG submission 202535) | Soil microbial communities from Risofladan, Vaasa, Finland - TR-3 | ecosystem: Environmental > Terrestrial > Soil > Coastal area > Acid sulfate soil | place: Finland: Risofladan, Vaasa | collected...
GACTTTACCAAACCCGTTGATGGAAGTAACCCTGCTACAGACTGGCAGAGACTGCATGCCGTTGATGAAATAATCACTGTATTTAATCCCGCAACTAATTGGATCCAAAATTGCAATTCTACACCATTTACCAGCGCAGGAGCTTATAGTCCCAGGTTAAAAGACTATCCCAAATACATGTCCGTAAATCGTGAGAACTATCGTGGCATACACGCTATTCAACTACTGGAAAAAGCCAATGACCTTACATTAGACAAACTAATCCAATTGGCCTACGATCCATATATCCCTTTGGCAGAAGTACTTATTCCAGGAGTAATTGAAGCATACGATCTCGCTCCCAATCATGACAAATCCTTAAAAGAAGCTATTGAAGTTCTACGGAGTTGGGATTTTACAACCTCAAAAACTTGCGTAGCTATGTCACTGACCCATTACTATATTAAAACATATTTTAAAGAAGGGGATGTGCCAAATGACTTGACTTTCATGGAAGTAATCAACTATTTAGGCTCCGCCTCTCCGGAACAAGAACGGTTAAGAATATTCAAAAGAGCACTTTCTTATCTCAAGGCAGATTTCGGAACATGGAATACCCAATGGGGAGAAATAAACCGTTACCAGCGAATTAATGGAGCTATTAATCAGGCTTTCAATGATAGCTTACCAAGTCTACCTATTGGATTGGCACCGGGTGGTTGGGGAGCATTGGCTTCTTTTGGAGCTCGAACGTATGAAGGAACAAAGAGGCAATATGGAACCTCGGGAAACAGTTTTGTAGCCGTTGTAGAATTCGGGGATAAGGTAAAAGCAAAAACATTATTAGCCGGAGGTCAGAGTAGCAACCCCGATTCTCCACATTTCGATGACCAGGCTCAACGCTATGCCGATATACAGTTTAAAGAAGTGGCTTACTACCGGGAAGATGTGGAGCGAAGAGCTAAATATATGTATCACCCGGGCGTAAAAAGATGATTCTTTCAGGGGTGTTTAACGAAGGGAAGCCCTCCCGATAAATCAGGAAGGCTTTCCGTTGTAGCGAGAGGGGGAATTGAACCCCCGACCTCATGATTATGAATCATGCGCTCTAACCAACTGAGCTATCTCGCCAAAAAATCTTTATTTCTTAGCTTTTTGCGGGTGCAAATATAATCAGTTTGATACAAAGAAGCAATAACATTTTTTAGTTTCAATATTTTTTCTATATTGCAAGTGAAGAAATGCATTCTGCCATGAGATTAAAGTACGAATTAGAATATACATTAAACTGTTCACCAAAAGTATTATTCTCGCGTTTAAGCACCCCCGAGGGATTAGGGGAATGGTTTGCTGATCAGGTTAATGTGGATGGTGATCTCTTTACATTTTTCTGGAATACCTCCGAAAGTGTAGCCCGGCTATCTGCTCTTAAAGAAAACAAATTAGCCAGATTTGAATGGATTGATATGGAAGATGAAGAATCAAATTACTTCGAATTCAGAATTAATATCGATGAGATAACAGGCGATCTGGCCCTAATAATATCTGATTTTGCTGAAGCAGAAGAAAAGGAAGACTCAATTTATCTTTGGGATTCACAAATTGCTGATCTAAAAAGATTATTAGGTATTTGAAGAAATATATTCATCTTAAATTACCAGGTGATCCATTTGTTAGCCACAAGCGACTTATTATCCGTGCCAAACTAAATAAATGGAACCCACAAACTTTCTGTAGCGTTGATCTTTTTGATTACCTTTTTTTATCAAGACAAAAAGCAACTTGGTAAAAATGAAATACCCCATAATTATTATATATGATTTTTGACAAAAATCAAGTAGTTTTGCACTCAAATTAAACCAGGTAGTGAAGAAACTTGACTATTTTGTATTAAAATCATTCATAGGCCCCGTGATATTCACATTTTTCATTGTGCTTATCATTCTCCTTTTACAGTTCTTATGGATGTATGTAGACGAACTAGCCGGGAAAGGTCTTGATTTTAAAATCGTTACAGAGTTATTGTACCACTTTGCACTTACCTTCGTTCCTACCGCACTTCCTTTGGCAATACTTCTTGCCTCCCTAATGACATTCGGAAACATGGGAGAATTCAGTGAACTCTCAGCACTGAAATCTTCCGGAATACCATTACAAAGGATTATGCGACCTCTGATTGTTCTTATCTCAGCAATTGCTGTAATATCCTTTTTCTTCTCAAACAATGTTCTCCCTTATTCAACTTCAAAAGCAAGAACTCTTCTCTATGATATTCGTCGTAAGAAACCTGATATAAATATCCAGTCCGGCACATTTTATAATGGAGTCCCTGGATTTAGTATTAAGGTAACTTCCAAAGACCCTGTTACTAACCGGCTCTACAAACTTATTATTTACGATCACCGTGACAGAAGGGGAAATACTTCTGTAATTTTAGCTGACTCAGCCTCAATGAAAGCAACTACAGATGAAACAGGACTCATTATGATTCTGTATAACGGATATTCCTTTAATGAGATATATGAGAAAAACATAAACATAGCCTCCAGAAAATATCCCACAAGAAAAGATTATTTTAAAGAACAGACTATTGTGATCTCCCTCTCCGGATTTGACCTGGAACGTAGTGAGGAAGGTCTTTTTAGATCTAACTCTGCTATGCTAAACATCTCACAACTAACTTATTATATCGACTCGCTCAATATTAGATATACTGAAAAACTCAATTCACAATTCTCAGAATTTAATAATACAAGAATCTATAGTGGAAAATCCAATATGAATTTATATACTGATCATATTATTAACCCTGATACTTTAAAGAAGCTTAAGGAATTTGACACAAAAATCATTTTCGATTCTTTAACTATAGCAGAAAAAAGATCCGTATTGTCAACAGCTATTAGAAACATTAAGGAAGGAACCAGTTACCTCACTCAGAAAAATGAATCGCACTATTACGAAATCAAAAATATTAAACGCTATGAAGTGGAGTGGAACAAAAAACTAACAATGTCATTCGCATGTCTGGTTTTTTTCTTTATCGGAGCTCCTCTTGGTGCGATCATCAGAAAAGGAGGATTAGGCACCCCTGCAATCATCTCGATCTTTTTCTTTGTTATCTATTATGTTATCTCATTATCGGGCCAAAAGATGGTTGAAGAGAATGTTCTTGGAACCTTTGCAGGAATGTGGGCCGCTTCTTATATTTTATTACCAATTGGTATATTTCTTACATATAAAGCTACTACTGATTCTGTAATTATGAATATTGACTCATATTTTTCATTCCTCAAGAAAATAAAAGATTTTTTACAAAATATTAGTTTAAAAGGGATCCGCAGTAATTCTGCGTTGGATTAAAATATAATATAAAAATGGATGATTTTAAATTAAATACAATTGAAGAAGCTATTGAAGATATTAAAAATGGAAAACTTTTAATAGTAGTTGATGATGAAGATCGTGAAAATGAAGGTGATTTCATTTGTTCTGCAGAACTCATAACTCCGGATGTAGTTAACTTCATGGCCAAACATGGTCGCGGACTTATTTGTGCTGCACTACCGGAAGAACGATGCGAAGAGCTTAATCTTGATCTCATGGTAGGAATCAATACATCACTCCATGAGACCCAATTTACTGTATCTGTCGATCTGTTAAACAAAGAAACAACTTCCGGGATTTCGGCTAAAGAAAGAGCAAAAACAATTAAAGCACTTGTTGACCCATCTACCAAACCATCTGATCTGGGACGACCCGGACATATTTTTCCACTGAAAGCAAAAGCAAAAGGTGTATTAAGGAGAGCCGGACATACTGAAGCTGTCGTAGACCTTACCCGACTGGCTGGATTAAAACCCGGCGGTGCACTTGTAGAAATAATGAATGAAGATGGATCAATGGCACGGTTAGACGATCTGAAGAAAATTAGCAAAAGCTTTGATATAAAAATCATAGCAATTAAGGACCTTATAACATATACTCTTGAGAGAGACTCAATAATTGAAAAGGGAGAGAAAGTGAATTTACCAACTGAGAAAGGAGATTTTGAGTTTATTCCTTTCCGCCAAAAAAGCAACGGTCTGGAACATGCCGCACTTTTTAAGGGTACATGGACAAAAGATGAACCCATTCTCGTCCGTCTTCATTCATCATGCTTCACAGGTGATATTTTCGGTTCTATGAGATGTGACTGTGGATCGCAGTTACATATGGCAATGGAGATGGTTGAGGCTGAAGGCAAGGGTGTAGTAATATATCTCAATCAGGAAGGAAGAGGAATAGGTCTTTTGAATAAGATTAAAGCCTACAGTCTTCAGGATAAAGGGCTGGATACAGTTGAGGCAAACCTCAAACTGGGATTTGGTGAAGATGAAAGAGATTATGGAGTAGGTGCCAGTATTATGAGGGAGCTTGGACTTGGTAAAGTACGTCTTATATCTAATAATCCTGTCAAAAGGGCTGGTTTAGAAGGTTATGGGATTAAAATTGTTGAAACAGTTCCTCTTATTATTAAATCAAATCCCCATAATAAATTTTACCTTGAGACCAAAGCAAATAAGATGGGACACAACCTTAGCTGCTATAAACATATTGCAAAGGACTAATTTTTTTCCTATTTTTGATGGCTAACTCACATTTATGAATAACCTCAGAATAGTATTTATGGGAACACCTGAGTTTGCAGTAGCAACACTGGGCTCACTGCTAATGAATGGATTTAATGTCGTTGGGGTAGTAACTGCACCTGACAAGTCTGCAGGTCGAGGCAGAAAAACAAACAAGTCAGCTGTGAAAGAATTTGCAGAAATTAGTTTTCTGCCTATCATGCAGCCAGTGAATCTCAAAGATCAGAAATTCACAGATAAATTAAGAAAACTTAATGCCGACATCTTTATTGTTGTTGCTTTCCGTATGCTCCCTGAAGAAGTATGGAAAATACCAGCAATCGGCACAATTAATCTGCATGCCTCCTTACTACCACATTACCGTGGTGCTGCACCTATAAACCGTGCTATTATCAATGGTGAGACAACCACTGGTGTAACGACTTTCTTCATCGATAAGAAGATCGACACAGGAGACATACTTCTTAGAGATGAGGTACATATCTTTCCATTTGAAAATGCAGGGGATCTTCACGACAGACTAATGAAACATGGAGCCAGACTTGTAATCAAGACAATTACTGACCTCATAAAAAATAAGATCAAACCACTTCCTCAAACAGAATTCATAATCCCTGGAGAAGTACCAAAATTGGCTCCTAAGATACATCCAAACGATTGTATCATTAACTGGAATAATAACACAGTAAATATTCATAATTTCATCAGAGGACTAGCTCCCTATCCATGCGCAAGGTCATTTTTCAAAAAAGATGTAAGCACCCAATCCTTTAAGATCTTTGAAAGCCAGCCGGTGATTGAAGTACACAGACTTGAACACGGACAAATAGTCTCCGACGGGAAACATTATATGAAGTTTGCCTGCGATGATGGATTTATAAATATTGTCAGTCTGCAACTTGAAGGGAAGGAAAGGATGAATACAGTAGAGTTCCTTCGGGGATTTAAAATAATGGATTATACAATTCCAGCTATCTGACAGGCTTCATACTCCTAAGCCATACCTTCGTCCCAGGCTCAGGTTCATCTCCCTCTGACATCCGGTTCATTTCATATAGCTTTCTTAGTTTTACTCCATACTGTTGTGAAATCAAATACATAGTCTCCCCTTCTAAAGTAGTATGATACTCTATTCCCGGCTCAGCCTTATCCCTCTTAGGCTGAAGATATAGTATTTGACCTGTAACAAGAGAAAAATCGCTTTCGCATTCATTATACCTTGGGAGTTCCCACTTTAGTAATTGGAAATCCTTTTCGAGTTCTTCTCTTGTATCTCCATCTTTTACTATAATATATTGTATTCTATTTTTTTCATTAATTCTCTGGATATGAGATGATACCTCAGCGTTTTCATTGAAAATAGTTCCAGAATTATCAGCTTTACTTTCTTCCTGACCAACATCACTAATTCTTTCGGCAGCTACAGTATTTGAAGACTTTCCTGAAGATTTATATCCTTTATCATAATACCAAAGTTTATTCTCTTCAATTTGTCTTATAAGCATATTGGCATAGTCAGGATTTGTTGCATATCCGGCTTTTTTCAATCCACGGGCCCATGCTTTATAATCAGTAGGGTCAATCTTAAAAAGGAAGGTATAACGAGATCCTGACTTTAAAAAATCAGAATGGTCGAAGTATGATTCTTCCGGTTTACGATATTTCCTGAAACACTCCTTTCTTCTGTCATCATTATGTCTTATGGCCGGTCCTGTCCAGTCGCTGTGGCACTTTATTCCAAAATGGTTATTAGCCTCCCTGGCCAGGCGGCTTCGCCCATAATCTGATTCGATAATGCCTTGTGCCAGAGTAATACTTGCTGGAATACCTGTTCTCTTCATCTCACTTACAGCTAAATCTTTATACCTGTTAACATAATCTACTGCAGTCACCTCTGAACCAGCTTTTGAGGCAATCGGTTGATATGTTTTGCATGAAAACAAAGTGACAATCAGAGCCAGTTGAAAAATGAAAAATAATCTATTGAGCATTTCAATAATTTTAATAACAAAAATAGAAAAAATTTAGTGCCAAGAGTGATTAAAGTAATCTGAATATCCAAAGTTTAAAAAAGATAATTCTATGTTCACTCAACTACTATTTTAAAATCATAATCGTTTTAGAATGACAAAATCTGGCCACATTTATCAACATTTATTATTAACTTTGTAAACCTTACTGAATTAGAGTGTTATGGTAAAAATAAAAAATATTTCATTCTCATATAAAGAGTTTGATAACATAGAAGAGTTAGATCAGAATGACAGGGAATTAGTTACTGCTGCAAGAGAAACAGCTTTAAATGCTTATGCACCTTATTCAAAATTCAAAGTAGGAGCAGCTATAAGATTGGAGAGTGGTCAAATCATACTGGGAGCCTTCTTCCCTTGCAGTTCAATAGTAAAAATCTGAAAATCAATCTTCCCTGACAATTAACTGAAAGCCAGCTCCGTGTATATTCTTAATATGAAGCTCGGGGTCTTCAGATAAGTACTTTCGTAATTTAGTTATATAAACATCCATGCTTCTGGCTGTAAAGTAGTCATCAGCCCCCCATATTTTTTTAAGAGCCATCTCACGACTAATTAGTTCATTCGGATTAATCGCAAGTAATTCCAGTAACTGAGCTTCTTTAGGTGACAACTTCTGTTCCTTATCTTCTATCGTTAATGTTCTCAATTTTGAGTTGAAGATAAACTTTCCAATCTCATATATATCTTTTGTATCAGACTGATAATCACGCCTCAAGAGGATGGCTCGTATTTTTGCCAACAGTATCTCTGTATCAAATGGTTTTGTGATATAATCATCACCTCCTACTCCATAACCCTTCAGGACATCATCTTTCAGTTTTTTTGCAGTAAGAAAAACAATCGGAACTTTATTGTTTATCTGTCGTATCTCATTCGCAATAGTGAATCCATCAACATGCGGTAACATTATGTCGAGAATACAGATATTGAAGAGTCCTTTTCTGAAATGATCCATAGCAAACTTGCCATCGTCGACCCACTCAACAATGTAGTCATTAAGCTCAAGGTAAGACTTCAGAACAGATCCAAAACTCAAGTCATCCTCAACAAGAAAAATCTTAACATTTTTTTTGCTCATTTTAATTCTCCCAGTTAAATGGTAAAAAAATCACGAACCGACTTCCTTTACCTGGTTCGCTTGATACAGTTATGTTGCCCTTATGGGCTTCAATAATCGCCCTGGTATAATTTAATCCAAGGCCGAATCCTTTAACATCATGAACATTACCTGAACTCTGCCTGTAGAACCTTTCAAATATTTTGCTCTGCACTGCTTTGGTCATTCCAATACCTTCATCTTCAACATATAAAAGTATTCCTTTAACGCAATTCTCTGTTTTAACAGAAATATTCGGTGATTCAGGTGAATATTTAATGGCATTATCAAGAAGGTTATTTACAATATTCGTCAGGTGCTCGCTATCGCCATAAATAAGAGACTCTTCTGCATCAAGGAAAAGCGTAATTTTTCCGTTCCTCTGCTGAACCTGAATATCAATACTTTCTATTGAATGTTCAATAATAGTATGGATTGAGACATTTTCAAAACTAAAATCAATCTCCTTTTTATCCAGGGATGCTATCTGCAGAATTGTCTCAACTTTTTTATTCATCCGGCTGTTTTCTTTTTTTATCATACCAATAAAATGTTTGATACGATCTTCATCTTTAATTACTTTAGGATTGGAGATAGTGTCGGCAGCAAGTGAAATGGTGGCAATTGGTGTTTTAAACTCATGGGTCATATTATTTATGAAATCCGATTTCATTTCTGAAATCTTTTTCTGTCTGATTATTAAGTAAAGACTTAATGCAAATGTTGCCAGGATGAATAGGGAGAATGACAGTGAACCTCCAAATAACCATAACATCGATCCCAGCACATAATTGGTACGTTCCGGAAAAACAACTGACAGAAGAAGATCTCGTCTCAATACATTGGCAGGAAACAGCCTGACCATATAATTGCTTTTCAGAAAATCTTTCTTTTCAGACTTTTTAAAAGTACCAACCTCAACTGTTCCATCTTTAATAACGGCATATTCAAAAGGAGTATTTATACCTGAAAAAGACAATGTTTGCTTAAGTGTATATTCAATTTCCTTATTATCCAGTTCAAGGGTTTTTTCCCACCTGTAAATCTCTGATATCATCTGGCCACTCATATTCTGAAGCTCGCCCGATCTATCTTTAACCCAATCCAGGAATTCATTTTGCCTGAGAAATGCTTCCCGCGAATTTGCATTCATCTCCTCTCCTCTTTTAACAATACTTAAATGGCGAGATTCATCCGGCGCAGTGACAACTAATGTCACAGAATCGGAGACAATAGAGGTATCCCCTGTAAAAGAATAAGACTGGTTAAACGCAGTTATTTCACCTGTTACTGAATTGCCGTAAGAAGACTGGTTCGCTATCCTTACACTTAAGTTACTACCGGAATCGGAAGAATACCTGCCGATACTGAGATAGCTCGATATATCATAAGTTGAGTTCCCGAATAATAGCGGATCGCTGAAAATATAATTATCAAAAAAGTTCATTTTCCTTGAAGACTCAATTGCCTGAGCAGCATTATTAAGGCTGACAATCACAGCATGATTGAAAGTCTCGTTCCTAATACCAATGGCATTTCTTATCCAAACGGTTTGAATCCATATAATACCGATAATGGATAACAGCATCATAATGATAAGACCAATGAACTTCGACTTATTCATAGTACAAAATTAATTTAATAAGTTGTTACTTAAGCACTATTTAACTTTTCATTAACTCTTATTAACCAACATTATCCGGAAAATAATATGGATTCTTTAATTTTATAACTATATATTTAATAAATTCTTCTATGAATAGCAATCAGATTCAAAGCGGATAAAGGAGCAACAATTGTGTCAGGCTGGAGACACTAGATTCATAAGGTAAGTTTGGGTCGTCTCTTAAATTACTTATTCAAAAGAATTCATAAAAGCAGACCAGATATCACCCTCAGGAAAATGGCTGGTAATGGAAACAGGTTCTTTTTGGACAGGATGTATAAACTCCAGTTTACGAGCAAAAAGACTTATACCGCCATCTCCGTTCGACCTTGGATAACCATATTTCAGATCACCTTTAATGGGACATCCAATCTTTGCCATCTGTGCCCTTATCTGATGATGTCTGCCTGAATGCAGTTCAATCTCAAGCAGATAGAACCTCTCGGATCTTCCTGTTAATCTATAAGTTAAGCTCGCCTCTTTGGACCCGTTGACTTTATTGTCGTACACATAACTCTTATTTTGCTTCTCATTCTTCTTAAGAAAATGTGTAATAGTAGCTTCTACTTCAGGTGGTCTTTCTTTTACAATTCCCAGATAAATTTTCTTTATCTGTTGGTTTCTGAACATCTCATTAAGTCTTGCAAGTGCTTTTGATGTACGAGCAAATAAGATAACTCCACTTACTGGGCGATCAAGCCTGTGAACCACACCAAGAAAGACCTCACCACTCTTTTTATACTTCCCGGCAAGGTATTTTTTTACTTCGATATCTAGAGAAATATCGCCTGTCTTGTCACCTTGAGCCAGGTCAGATGATCTTTTATAAACAGCTATAATATGATTATCCTCGTAAAGAATCTCAGCCATTTCAGATGAATTAGTACTGTTCCTTTTCGTTGGGAAAGTCCTGAGATCTTACATCGCTAATATAAGCCTGTACAGATCCTTTGATCTCGGCATACAGATTATGATATCTTCTAAGGAAACGCGGAGAAAACTCCTGTGTTATACCAAGCATATCATGAAGTACTAACACTTGTCCATCAGTCTTTCCACCTGCTCCAATTCCTATAATTGGTATTTTCAGAATATTTGTGACCTCTTCAGCTAACTTTGCCGGTATTTTTTCCAACACGATAGCAAAACAACCGGCTTTCTCCAACAATCTTGCATCCTCCATTAAAACATGAGCCTCCTCTTCTTCCTTGGCCCTGACAACATAAGTACCAAATTTATGAATCGCTTGTGGGATTAATCCCAGATGGCCCATAACAGGAATTCCTGCTGATAATATCCTTTCAATAGATTCAATAATCTGAATTCCTCCTTCAAGTTTAACGGCATGTGCCCCTGTCTCTTTCATAATCCTGATTGAGGAAGCTAAAGCTTCTATAGAATTGCCCTGATAAGTACCAAAAGGAAGATCTACCACAACAAGAGCCCTGTTCACTGCTCTCACAACAGATGCAGCATGATAAATCATATTATCAAGTGTAATAGGTAGTGTTGTTTCATAACCTGCCATAACATTGGATGCGGAGTCTCCAACAAGGATTACATCAATTTCTGCCTCATCAAGAATCTTTGCAATAGAATAATCATAGGCGGTAAGCATTGCAATCTTTTCACCCTTGAGCTTCATCGCATTCAAAACATGGGTAGTTACCCTCTTTACAGATTTATGTATCGACATAATGAAAAATATGTTAGTTCGAGCCAGCAAAGTTACTGAATTGTAACGAATGAAACATCTTCACTATTACATCTTTTTAATGTGTCAGCATTTATCAGACAATCTGTCGTTTTGTCAGAAAAGATATTTTAAGTTTAAAAGGTCTTCAGCCCCGATCGTTTCAATCCACGACAAGTTGTATTTCATATCTGTATGTATCTGTTTTAGTGTTCATTACTGTCTATATAAAAAACAAGAAGAAGGATATTTCCAAGCTGTCGTTACACGAATAGAGTCATATCATCAATTTTGTAACCCAATACAGATCGTGCCATATTTACATAAAACAAGCCAACAACCGCTATGGCATAATCATTGTTAATTAATATTATCAAATTGAAATTTTTAAAATTAATATAAAATGGGGAAAATAATTGGTATTGACTTAGGAACAACAAACTCATGTGTATCAGTAATGGAAGGAAATGAGCCTGTTGTAATACCTAACAGTGAAGGTAAACGAACAACTCCCTCCATAGTGGCATTTCTTGAGAAAAGTGAGCGCAAAGTTGGTGATCCTGCAAAACGACAGGCTATCACAAATGCGCAAAAAACTATATACTCTATAAAAAGGTTTATGGGAGAGACATATGACAAAGTCACTAAAGAAATAAAAAGAGTAAGCTATACCGTTGTTAAGGGTGATAATAATACTCCGAGAGTGAAAATTGATAATCGTATGTATTCACCACAGGAGATCTCCGCAATGATTCTTCAGAAGATGAAAAAAACTGCTGAGGATTATCTTGGACAAGAGGTATCTGATGCAGTCATTACAGTTCCTGCATATTTTAGTGATTCACAACGTCAGGCAACCAAAGAGGCAGGAGAAATAGCAGGATTGAACGTAAAAAGGATCATCAATGAACCAACTGCTGCTGCTCTTGCGTATGGCCTCGACAAAAAGTCCCAGGATCTTAAAATAGCAGTATTTGATCTGGGAGGAGGAACATTTGATATTTCAATTCTTGAACTTGGGGATGGTGTTTTCGAAGTTAAATCCACCAATGGGGATACCCATCTGGGAGGCGACGACTTTGACCATATGATAATTGACTGGATGGCTGAAGAGTTTCTTAGAGATGAAGGAATTGATCTCAGAAAAGATCCAATGGCATTACAACGTCTGAAAGAAGCTGCCGAAAAAGCCAAAATTGAGCTTTCCAGTTCAACCACCACTGAGATTAATCTACCCTACATCATGCCTGTTGATGGAATTCCAAAGCATCTTGTAAAGACACTGACACGTGCGAACTTTGAACAAATTTGTGATAAACTTATTCAATCTTGTATTGCACCTTGTAAGACTGCCCTTAAAGATTCAGGACTTTCTGTATCAGAAATTAATGAAGTTCTGCTTGTAGGAGGATCAACACGTATTCCAGCAATCCAACAGCTCGTTGAAAAAATCTTTAAGAAAGTACCTTCTAAAGGCGTTAATCCCGATGAAGTAGTAGCAATTGGTGCAGCCATACAGGGTGGCGTACTTACGGGTGAGGTAAAGGATGTTCTTCTGCTTGATGTAACACCATTATCTTTGGGCATTGAAACGATGGGAGGAGTAATGACTAAACTTATTGAGTCAAATGCCACCATCCCTACCAAAAAAACAGAGGTCTTTACAAC
>Ga0307377_10006063_pt1 | contig 12765 bp, 24 predicted proteins | sample TR3MG_FD_202535 | JGI IMG/M metagenome (GOLD analysis project Ga0307377, IMG submission 202535) | Soil microbial communities from Risofladan, Vaasa, Finland - TR-3 | ecosystem: Environmental > Terrestrial > Soil > Coastal area > Acid sulfate soil | place: Finland: Risofladan, Vaasa | collected...
GATGAATAGAGGAAAGAATTTATGGAAACAAAACTAGAAACAAAGGAAGATGTCATCCTTGCCAGAGTTCAGGAAAAGTTAGATGAAGCTTTTGAGCACCGGCTTATTCAAAAAACGGATGGCTGTAGGGAAGCTTGTTGTGAACTAGGATCGGATACTGCCTACAAGTACACGATTCTCATAGATCCTGAACCTAATGATCAGGTTAGAGAGGTTGTCAGTGAGGACGCAGTTAATGCTTTTAACTATGCTATTCACATTGACAAAGGTCAACCTCATGAAATTACAAGATTAGGGGCTTGTAAAAGACCCTATACTTCCTATCTGTATGCTCGGCATATTGACGATGCTATAACAGAGCAAACAGAGGCTTCTGCTAAGAGAATACCTTCCATTTATAAATACTATCAAAAGTATTTTTCCGAAAAGAAATAATTATAAACTGAAAATAGACTTCTGAGAAGGAGGAGGATTAGACCTCATAACGAGGTCGTCTATAATGCCTTTATCTTTGAGAGTCCGTACAAGACGATTGAACAGTACTTTTGTACTGTCCTTACTCTTATGCTCAATTTCTAGATTATCCAATCTCCGCTTAATCTCGGTACGCTTAATGGGGAAGTCTTGAGTTTGTTGCGGAGCAGCTTTAGGTTGAGGGTCTTCAATTCTTTCAACAAGTCTTTGGACAGCTTGTAACAAGCTTTTACCTGGAGGGATGTCAAGAAGCATTCGAACGCCGTTAAGAGTTTCATTTTGAGCTTGGACTTGAGTTTCAAGTTCGAAGATATGATTTGCACATTTTCTTAGCGTATTAGGAGCGCCTGTCAAATCCCTTTCTGCTTCTGGATACTCTAGTAAGTCGGCAATAAGTTCTAATTTCTTTCTAGGATTTAACATAACCATCTCCTCCTACACATCATGATATGTTACATATTCTTCTTTTTTCGGTTTTTTCTTTTTGAGAAGATCTGTAACCATTTTCCAAAATTCTTCAGCAATTTTTAAGTTCTTTTCTTTAATCTCTTGAACGGTTTTTGTCAATTTGGATCCTCATCTTTATTTTTAGAAAATGAAGTAAATTCTATAGATGTGGAATCCTCGTCTTCAGGACTAAGAGTAGTTTCGTAGATGATTCCACCTTCTACTAGCAAGTCTTTTAGATCAGTATACAGCAGATATAGATTACTAGTTCTTTTTACATTTTCCAAAAGAGTCATTCCAAACTTCTGTTCGGCAACTATCAAGATTTGCAAACTACGAGCTAAAGACTTAACATCATTATCTAATTGTTTGTTCTTTTTTTTTCTGGGAAATTTTCTGATCATTAATGGATCCTTTTTTTGAAAGGCTCTATGCCTGCTTCTTGTAGACGATCTTCTAAAAGAGCTAGATATACTAGAATTGTATCTGTTTTGTTTTCAAGCTTCCCTATAGCATCTGTCAATTTATCCAAGAATTGATAAACTTTGAACAGGTTTTGGGCAGTTTCTTTCAAGTGTTCTAGCAAGTCGCTTTTTGGCATTTTATCAAAAATCATTTAGGAAACTCCATTTCTTTTGGGTAAATGCAACCTAATTCGACCAATAAGGTTTCTTTTATAACATGCATTACGCGCCTTCCGTTTTCAACTTTTTTCTTATCTGCATCTGGTATGAAAATATCATCACTCTGCTCTGCTTTCTCGAACATCTTTGTCAAAAGAATGCAATCTTGTGTTCTTTGTTGAAGTTTTGCCATACGATTGTCTAGACATTGTTCTTGTGCGTTATTTGTAGATGCCATTGGTAAAAAAAACAATATAGCAATAATACAAATAATGATAGGCAATGTCCGGATTAGTACTGTTCTAACAATTTTAAAATAGTTCACTGTTTCCTCCGTCGTCGCAATTTATAAGGTGTTGCGCTGCCATTATTATGATTTTATCGCATTTCTTTTAAAATGTCAATATCCGTAGCTTCTCTAAATACTTTTATTATCGTAGAAGCTGGGATACTGAATATTTTTCCCCCATTTATGTTTGATTCGGAAAAGCTAATATTAAGACCTATAACTTTTCCACTGGTATTAAACATGGGTCCTCCGGACTGCCCTTTTGCTAAAAAACAGTAGGAGATATAAACCATATGAGGATCAAATTCACCAAAATAATTTATATTTTTTGGGTCTTCTGTTTTAGAAAGTCCATATCTGTAGAATGCTCCAGTACTGAAGGTCAGCATATCGTAGTAAAAACCTATAACTATTACAGGGTCACTATATTTTGGTATTGTAGGTTCTAGTACAAGTGACATTCTTGGAAGAGTTTTGTCTACTTTTAAAAAAGCAATATCTTCTTTCTCTGATAAAAATACAAGTTGAGCTATAGACTCTTCAGAATCTGAAAAAGCTACCATAATAATACTTGGATATGCATCTAAAAACTGTGTAAAAATATGTCCTGCAGTTGCAATGTACCCGTCATCTGTAATAATAAATCCTGTTCCCTTAGTTTCCCTATACTCCATACTATCTTCTAATTCCCCACCAGCATATATAAAAACAATAGAGTCTTTTACTGAAAATACAAATTTACCTACACTTATCTCTTCTGTTTTAGAACAAGAAACTAGAAAAACACTTAGTAATACGCCCATTACAAATTTCATAACACTTTCTCTCTTTCAATTTATCGTATTAACGATACTAAATATACAATATACACGTTTCTTAAGACAATTACAATATAAATAAAACATAAGGTGATAAGTCCTTTAAAAGTCAAGGAATATTTTCTAAAAGGAAATAAAAAAAGAGATAAAATCAGAACTAAAAGGATTTTATAGAGGATGAAGCATCTGACTCCTTCTTGGAGCATGTAATCTGTAATGGGATTAAGCTCTACTAGCTCCCCTCGGAAGTATATGTAAAGAGTAGTGAGTAAATCTAGAATATTTAGAATATTTAAGGACAGAATTATGGCTAAAAAGGAAAGTTTAGATTTCGGAGGGACTTCAGACACGAGATCTTAGACACACTTTCTTAGGAAACTTGGGAACAAGTTTACCTCTTTAGGAGCTTTGGCTCCCTCGGGTTTAATTTTAGCCAAGCTATGTGCTGCTGTTAGCGCAACGTCTGGCTTTCCAGCTTCGTTAACTCTAGCAACCACTGCCCAAGAAGCTGTCCAACGCTTTACGGTATTATTAGCCGCAACGCAGGCAACTACAGAAGCCAGGACTGCATAAATGAGATCAGACCTTTCTTTTTTGACATTCCAGATTGAAGGGTTCTTAAGAAGCTCTTCAGGATCCGGAAGTTCTACTTTTCCAAGATAGGAAGTTAGTTCAATAGCTGCCGCCTCACCAACTGCTGCCGCTACCAAGTTTGTGGCAACGTCTCCTCCACGTTTCTCACCTACGGACAAACATGCGGCTAGAGCAGCTCCTGCCATTTCCCAAGTTCTAGGACTCGCCCAGGACCTACCAGAGTTTGCATTCTCAGGCATTGCTTGCAGTTGACTCTGACGAGATTTAATAAAACTTGAAATAAGTGCCAGCATTTCTGGTTTTCTAGTTCTCCAAGTTTCAGGAAGAGTGACATACTTGTCTGTTGAGGGAATACCCAACGCCCAATCACACCAATCGTCTACTTTTGGTTTAATCTCAAAGTGAAAAAACCGGTTTGCCAGAGGAGGTGACAGATCCCACCCACCCGCTGCACACTCTGGAGGATTAGCTGCAGCCAGTGTCAACATGTTTCCAGGAAGAGTGATGTCTCCTACAACTTTATCCAGAACCACTCTTAGCAGAGCGGCTTGTGTCGCTGGAGGAGCAGTTGAAATTTCGTCCAAGAAGAGCATTCCTCTCTTCTCAGACTTTGCAATGTTTTTCGCCCACGCTGGAGGGGCGAGCCTAACTGAACCGTCTTTGTTTACCACTGGAAGCCCAGCGAAGTCCGAAGGTTCACGGATTGAGGCAATAACTGTCTCTAGATGACAATTAAAATTTTCTGCCATTTGGACTATTTGAGCAGTCTTGCCAATCCCCGGCTCACCCCAAAGAAGGGTTGGAAAGCCTGTTTGCGCTGCGATACTGATTTTTTTCCATACTGAATTTTTACTCATAGCGAATTCTCCTTTTTTTGTATTTCGCTTCTCTCCCTAAAAACTTAATGCTGATAATGGTGAGTGTCAAGGGGGTTTAGCATTTTAAAAATACTTTTTTTGGCATTTTAGAGAATTCCTGCTTTTCTGAATAATTTATGCTGTTTTTCTATAGACATATTAGGATCTGTTCTTGTGACTAAGAGGTGCGCAATCTCATGTTCAAGTAAAGATAGGGTTATACGAGTATTTACCCAAGCAACTTTTACATTCTTTTTGTCAAAAAGACTTAGAACGGTGAATTTCTTTCCTCCAATATTCATAAAGGTTTCTTCTTTTGACTGAATAGTTATTATAATCATTGGAAAAAATACTTTTTTAGATAGTTGGAAACCTGCATTTGTCAGTTTTTCTTCGATATTAATAAGGAGTATACGGTTATTGTATAATTCTTTTAAGAACTTGTCTAGATGTATAAGACCTTTTATTTTGGGGCTGACTTTTACTGCAACAGGTTTTTTTACAAATGCATTTCCTACAAAATTTCCATAATCTGTTGTAAATACTATGTTCTTCAGTAGATTATTGCGCTTAAAAGTAAAATATATGAAAAAAACTACAAGACCTGAAACAAGAGATATTACTAATATATTGTAAAGAGTACTGGGATTAGGGATGAGTCCGAAAACTAAATTTAGAGGAAGTGCTATAAGTGTAACTGCCATGACTATATAAAAAACTATCCAATATACTAATGAAATATCCAAATACACTTCCAAGTTCTTTTTCATTATACTCTCCCTTTACATAGTTTTCACTTTGTGATACAGTTCACTCTCTCAATTAAAATTTCATAAGACATTTTTGTTTCAGGTATTCTTGATGTAGACTCTTTTGTTTCTACATAAGGTCTCTGGTCTATGCTTTCTGCATAGAGAAACGCCCATTCAGGATCTACGCATGCACCGTTTCTAGTAACATTATGTTCTTTTTTATCTACAAAAAGTGCATAAATAACTGCATAATCGGGTTTTTGGCTAGAAATTTCTCTAGTTAGATCATGAGGACCTTTATCAATGTGTAGAGCATAACTGTATGCAATTTCTGTGCCAAGATTACAGCAAACTATTCTATTTTCATCTGACTTGAGTACTTCCCCTCTGGAGATTTTCTCAATTAAGTTACCGGCGAGATATGCCAGATGTATTTCTTCTTTATTTTTTAGCATTGAAATACTACATCAGTAGTAGACTTTCTTTTATTTGTCTTCTGACAATTCATTTAGAAGTTCTAGCATCCACTTAGATGTTGGCTCTTCTTTTTTAGGTTTTGCATTATTGGTATCTATTAAAAAATCATCAGAAGACCATTCTGGAGGTAGTCCTAGACTGGCTATGAAGGCTTTTCTGCAGGAACTACATAGTCGGAAAGGAGGATCTAGTTCTTTCTTTACAGAGAAAGATTTTCGACATTCGTAACATCCGTATATGTATATTCCCATTTTCTTCTCCGATCTTCTTTCCTAGTATAGCACACCTTTGTTATTTTATTCTTTTTTTAATTCTTCTAAATCTTTTTGAGCGGCAAGGGCTTCTTGAATTAATTTATCAATTTCATATCGTTTATTTTCTAAATGATTTTCTAATTTATTGATTATGGTTTCTTTTAACGTAAATTCTATAGATTTTTTAGTCTTTAAAGTAAAGTATATATTATGTAATTTAGAATATTCCCCCTCTAATACTATATTGAAGGTATTGTCTTCTTCACCAAGATAAGCGGCTGCTACGCGCATACCTCCCCCTTCAAGCCAATTACTTTGTGTAAAGTTATATTTATAACATATATTTCTTAATTTAGACCTTAGACCGTTTAATTTCTGTATTATAGATTTCTGTTCTCTTATTTCTTCTAGAATTTCATCTTTCATTTTTTTCTCCAAACATGACTTCTTTTTCTAAATCTTTGAATTTATCATAGGTTTTATGCCAGTTTTCAATTTCTTCATCCAGATCCCGTACTTTGTTCTCTATTCCTCTCATTTTCTTGCCAAATTCTTTTAACAACTTGAGATAAACGTATTTTTTAGGTTCTGATAAAGCTTGGAAAGGAAATATGTAAGTGTAATATGTTATAGCAGGTTTATGTTTATAATAGTATAGTTTAATACGAATATTTGAACTTTCTATATCAATTCCTTGAATATCGTCAATTTCTGTAATCTTATATTTCCAATTAGTTGCTAAATCAGCAGGCTCTGCTCCTTTAAATATATTTCGTATTTGAGCATGATATTCTTCAACTAATTCTTCAACTTTTTTCGTATTTTTCGCTTGATGTTTGTAAAAACGCATTAAACCTTCCTTTCTTATATTAGTATATCAAAAACAAATATAATGTCAAGGGGTTTCTTTTCTAATAGGAATGTGTTATGATAGAAATACAGGGTAGGAACTATAGAAAGGTTTCCAGATGTTCGATGATTTTTTGATTACACCAAACAGAGATTCTAAAACAGAAGAAAGATGTGTGTGCTGCAAGAAACCTTCCAAGGATAAGGTATGCAGGGATTGTCAACAGAGATATTCAGAACAGGTTCTCCCGCAGCTTGAAGAGATCAAGATAGACTAGTTCATTCTTTCCAGTTTTCCAGTTTTCTATAAACAATAGGTCTGCCGCATGAGAGTGCTTCTTTGATCCCATATTCCATTCCTTTTGTAATTCCAAGGTCAGTGTATACCGCAGTTATGTCCAATCTTTTTCCAATTTCAAAACCAGCTTGTATACCGTGGTTCCTCTCTTCAGGTATCTCATCATCTAATACACCAGGTTGAGTATACAATCCGTGAGACGCAAAAGGTGCTTCCCCACGTTTTAAGCTGTCCCCCATACAGGCTCTCAAATACCTTAAATTTTTGTTCACATCTCCCGAAAAGGGACTTTCAATCACAACAGTTTCCATGTTTCAATCCTCCGGTAAAAAAATCAATCCATTTACTTCCGAAGTCCTTAAGGGTTTTTCTGCAATTTCTTCAGACTTTTCCATGATTTCTAACAGTTTTTGAGAAAGAGTATAAGCACACTCTACTGTGAATCCGTAGCTGTCCGCTACGTCTTCGCAGGCTTCATCCTCTGCCAAATAATCGTACAACAAGTGTCCAATTTCATGTCCAAAAAATCTTAAAATCTTTGAGATTTCTGTTTCCTGACTTGTCCAAACATGAATACAATTCTCTTCATCTATGAATCCCCAGATTTCCAAGTCTTTAAGTACTTGAATTACTTGATTATATGGAAGTCCAAATTCCGGGTCTATTTTCCTGCTTTTTAGATCTTCCTCTTCAAGATCTGGACAAAATGCTAGATAAACCCCTTCAGGCGTTTCATAATAATGAATAGAGAATGTTCCTAGACAATCTAGATCATACATTTATTTTTATCTCCTTCGGTTTCGAAGTATCCTTTGAGGATATTATCGTATTTTTTGATGAAAGTCAAGAGAGGAATCTTGACATGTGCTTTTTAAAGGTTAAGTTTAAGAGAGTAAGGAGGTTTTTGTGGAAAGAAAAAGCGTTATTACTTGGGGAATGATTTTTGCAGCTATATTATCCTGGACAGTGAACCATGACCCGTTTTTAGTAATCATTCATTTCTTCTTTAGTTGGTTTTATGTGATTTGGTATTTTTTAGTGCATAACTAAAGATTACCAGTATTTAACTTATGTATCTCTTTAGACATAAAGTTTAGATAGGCTAATGCGTCTTGGTCATCACCATACTGTGTTCTAGCTTCTTGAATTAAATTTTGCAAATAAGGTTCTCCAACATACTCCAGAATTGTCTTAACCCGGTCATATTGCTCATCTACCATTGGAGCATAGATGTTAATAAAAGTTATTGGGACATCTAACTTATTTATTAAAATATTTGCTTTATCCGGATAGCGTGCCATATAGTCACCTCCGAATAAAATATGATTAAGAATGTCTTGCCCCTTATAAGCTTCTAATATGTAAGTAAAAACGTTATCAGGTATTTCCGCTAAAAGTGAGGACATATTGAGTAAATAACTTTTTGGATCAAGACCTGCGTCTAATAGAAGTTCTAACTGGCTCCAATTTTGATTTACTAGTGTATATTGAAATAGTTGAAAAGACTTTTCTGGATCAGCAGAAAGAAGGGGATCTATTAATTTTAAAAATACATCAGGAGGTAAATCCATCTTCGTTATAAGCGCCGCCATCCAAGCATTAGACAAATAATTTGGAGAGAGAGTGCCTCCTTGATTTATCAAATTTATAACTTCTTCTGCATCTTCTGACTGAATAGCTGCATATAACTGATCATCATAGTAATTCTGGTAATTTGAATAATCAGCGTCTTCTGTATATGGCTCATATAAATGTTCGGGACTTTCAGGATCTATGTCACAAGAGACATACTCTGAGGCTTCTTCTGCAGAAAGCACTTCCATGCCTATTAATAATTTTTGATGTTCTTCAGCTGTGATTATTGGAACTCCGAATTGTTGAGAAAGTTCTTCAGCTTTTTGTTTGTACATTCTAATATCAAAATCAACAAAATCTGGATGTGCACCCATCACAGCTTCCCAGTTTATTTTGATACCAACAAGAGTACACTCAGCTGGAATTATCCAACCTTCAGTCATTTCGTTTATATACTCTAAATTTCTATTAACATTTGTTGTAAGCTCACCGCTACCTCGATTTGTTTTACTATACATATCTGCATTCCAAAGAACCTTACACGGTCCTTCAAGAACTACGGCAACTGTTCGATATTCACTGAAATTCCAGAACTCAGCAGCATCACCTGCTGTAACACACAACTCTTTAGTAGAGGACAAAATTTCATTTATTTTATCAGGAATAATTAGAAAATCTGTCGATCTTAAAGTATGAACCCATTGTCCCTGGACGTTAAATTGTGGAGTTAGTTTTAAATAGTCTGGATTATTGAGAAGAATTTCTTCAATTTCTTTGTCTGTCCATTGTGAAGTATCTTCTCCCATACCGGAGAGGATCAGTTCCCCCTTTGCAAAGTCTTCTGGAGGAAGTGTTTGGACACTTGGATCAATATGTGGAGATTCTGGATCACTATACGAAGGCTCTGACCAGTCCTCACCATACTCCTCTTCCCAATTGTCAGACCAGTCCTCTGTGTACTCAGCTGCTTCTTTTAAAGCCGCTTTAAGTCGTTCAAAGCCGTTATTTGGGATTCCGTATCTCATAACTCTCAAATTATAGCATAATTATATAAGATTTGTCTAAAACCTGTCTAATATTTGTTCAAGTACTTGACAAATCTTACACAAACTCTTATGTTTAAAGAACAAGGAGGTTTTACAATGGATAAACCTGTTAAAAAATTTAAGATATGTGCAGTTGAGCAAACTGGAAAACAAACGTTTCTCTCGGAGATAGTTGCAGATTCCCCCCAAGAAGCCTTGGAAAAATCTGGGGTTATACCTGATGAGTTCTATCCAAATTGCTCTGGTTATCAAGATAATGATGGGAAAACGCCATATGTTATGGCAATCCCAGTACTGTGGGAGTGAGCTATGCACGAGGAGTATTATCAAATGATAGAAGAATTAAAAAATATCCGAATAGATGTAGATCTCCCAATAAATGATCTAATTGAAGAAGAATTGAGAGATTATGTATCTCCTGGAGCAACTTCGACTCTTCCCATAGCTACAAAGTATCGGTATCAAAGACCTTCCCCACCTCCCATTCCAGGTTCTTCTGCCAGATTAGGCAATAAATAACAAATAGTTAAACAAGATTTTGCACACTAACCTAAAAGAGTTTAGTGTGCAATTTTTATGTTAGTGTTAGGGTTTTTCGGTTGGATCTGGGATTCTATGACCTCTTTCTAGCAAATACATGAAGAGACCTTTTTTGCGTTTTATTAATTCTTTAAGAGCTTCATCTAGAGTATCTCCGGTTCCTGTCATACAGCATTGCCCAAAAGCTGGCATCCAAACAAAGAAATAATTATCAGCAGGGTCCTCTTCCTCTATAATTTCTGCTTCAATGGGGTAAATTCTCTTACACAGTTCTTCTGCAGTAAATTCTATCAATTCTTCATTACGCTTGTGCAAAATTTCTGCCAATTTTTGCCAATTCCCCTTGGCAAGGTTTTGGCAAAGCTTTCGTAATTCTTTTCGTTCTTTAAAGCTGCTCATCTTTTTCTTCAATCTCCTTCAATATCAACTCGACCTCTTTGTCTGTTAATTGACCTTTATCGGAGATCAACAATCCTTCCAAAAGAAGTCTATCCATGTAGTGCAATGATTTAGTTTTCAAAATTTCAATTATTCTGTCTTGTAGTGTGTCGCTCATTTGACACCTCCTATTTTTAGCCATTAATCTTCATCTTCTTCTAAATCATATTCTGAGAATGTACCTTCATTGTATTTTTTAAAAGCTTTTACAAAAGGACTAGAAGGCAAGGGTGGATCCAACAATGCTTTTGCAAACTTCTCTTGATCTTCTTCTGAAAGTTCTAAAGGACTGTCTTCGGGAGACATTTTGAAGATTCCCTTAACAGTTTTTCCTGGAGGATGATCTATGTGTACGTTTTCGTAATCTACTTCTGCAGTTTCTTCTTCAAAAGTCTGCTCAACATCTGCCAAAAACTTGTCCAAAACTGCGCCATCTACAACGTAAAGGTTTCCTGAAGTATTTCCGTTCCATGCAGCACATGGATCTTTTTCAACGATGCTTTTAAGATAAAATTTAAAATTTGACAGAGTTTTGGCGAAATTTTGGGCAGGAGGTTCTGTGTTGTACTGGTGAGAGCTGCACATATCACAACGCATATACTCAGTATTCCCACGAACACCTGGTCCATTATCTCCATAATATCCAGTATTATTACAATATTCACAAACTTCATTTTTCAAGAGCATTTCTTCTTCTTTCTTTAGAGAGTCTTGATATGTAAAAACGTAATCTTCATTTTTTTCTTTTTTCATTATTCTTCTTTCTTTGTATATGAATATTCTGTTTTATCACAGTATTTACATTGTCTTATTATTTGTTCTGAAAAGTTTCCTATATTAAGTTTATATCTTCTTTCAACCATTTCACAAGAGGAACCATTAAAACATGGAACTTTTTCAACTTCATAGCTGAGAGAAATATAGGTATAAAATCCAAATACTTTTTCGCAATTTATACACTCTTGTTGATAAAGTTCATCTTCATCATAACCATAACCATAACCATCGTCATGGTCTATCTCTTGTTCTTTGCCACAATAGGGGCATTCTACATCTCTCATACTAAATCCTTCCAATGGGGGTGAGCTTCTATTGCATTTACCACTTTTTTGAGACTTCTTCCAACATCACCGTCTAAATTGTAGTCTTCTTCTAAAGCCCAAACTGCATCATTATAAAGTTCTACTGTAGCATTTATTATTGCTTGATCTTCTTTTGTTTTCGAACGAGTTCTCCAATAACAGACATCACAAAGGTCTAAATCTTTAGCAGGTTCTCGTCCATGAAGGTGTGGATTTATTGCAAAACTTTTGCAGTTTTTACATTGTTGTGACATTATTACTCCTTAACTCCTATTGTATCTTTTGTCAAAGTTTTCACTTGCTTTCACTAATTTTTTGAGTTTTTCAAGTTCATATTTAGTTAATTTTATGTTAAAATTATCTAATACCTCCACCAAAAAGGAAGTTGCTTCTACTTCATTATAATGTCCGTTTTCTCTTTTTTGTAATATCAAAGGATTAGTATGCATTATTTTGTAAGTATGCCCAAGTTCATGACCTAAATCTAGTACCTTATTAAAAGTATTTTTATAATAATTAGAACGACGACATAAAGTTATCGTAAATTTCAGCCAGGTGTTTTCCTTATAATGACTTTGAATACACGCAGTTGGACATTCTACATAGTTTCCGCCGCCTGCGGAACATATTCCTCTAAGGAAATAATATATAATGTCCAGCACTCTATTATGTTCGACTTTCTCTTCTTTAGTCATTTTTTTGGTGCCCATAAAACGCCTCCTGCTTTCTAACATAACTTCTTTCATAATTTTTGTCAATACCCTTTTTGAAGTCTTGACAAATTCCTAATTCTGAGTTAACCTATCCTTATGGAAAAGGAAGATCTAATTCTGATGTTTTTGGATAACCCGGAGAAGGTTATTAGCCTTGTACGGGGTCCTACATTGTTAATTTTTAAAGACCCGGAGATAAGAGAGTTAATGTATTCGTTTGGTCATCTAAAGTTGGCATATTTTTATAATTTAAATTATGATACTAAGGTAAATGAACTCGCTGTAAAATATGCATGTGAGGCTAATGAACATACAGCTTATTGGTATGGAATGGAAAAGGGGCACCATGAAGACCTTAGAAAAAAAGTAAGCAGTGGAAATACTCCCGCATTAGCGTATAAATATGCAAGATATGTTGAAAAAAAGCCTCATCCCATTACACGAGAAGGTGTAGGAGAAGAAAAAGCAGGCTATAGAGGTTTTGGTGTGTGGTTAAAAAGGTATGATGTTTTTGAAAAACAATATCGAATGAGTGAAATGCGAAAAAAAAGATAAATAAATGTCAATAGAGATCTTTTTAAATACAGTATTGTCATGAAAATGTTAAGTAAAGAAGACATAATTCTGCTTTTTTTAGAA
>Ga0307377_10006065_pt1 | contig 12762 bp, 10 predicted proteins | sample TR3MG_FD_202535 | JGI IMG/M metagenome (GOLD analysis project Ga0307377, IMG submission 202535) | Soil microbial communities from Risofladan, Vaasa, Finland - TR-3 | ecosystem: Environmental > Terrestrial > Soil > Coastal area > Acid sulfate soil | place: Finland: Risofladan, Vaasa | collected...
ATGTTGAGTGTTATCTGATCGGTCCGTTTTACAAGGAAGAGCTTGACCAAAAGCTGAAAACACTCATAGACAAAAGCAGTCTGATCGAAAGTCTGTATAGAGATAGAAAAGATTTGGGAACTCTTTTGGAGCTTACCAATCTTGCCTCTTCGACACTGAATCCGAAAGAAGTGCTCTATCTTATAGTGAAGAAAATTTCGGAGATACTCAAAGTAACGAGATGCTCGATGATCAGCATTAATGCCGAAGATCAGCGATATGCGCAGGTTCTCTCAACGTTCGAGGACCCTTCGATTACCAATATCCGATTGGACCTTGAGAAATACCCCGAAATCAGAAATGCTTTATCCAGCAGAAAGCCTGTTATTATCAAAGATGCCCAGAAGGATCCTCTGATGAAAGAGGTGAAGGAGGTTATAGCACCGCTCGGCATCCGGTCAATTATTGTCATCCCGATATTCTTTCGTGAAGAGGTTATCGGGACCATGTTACTAAGGACTTCAAAGGCTAATCATGTTTTTACGAAAAGGGAAATACGGCTCTGTGTTGCACTTGCGAATGCATCGTCACATGCCCTTTATAATGCATTCCTGTTTCAAAAACTTTATCGGGAAAAGGCAAAGCTCGAGAAGCTCGCCATAACGGATTATCTAACCGGAATCTATAATATCCGGTACTTCTACTCCCGTCTTGAAGAGGAATTCAGCAGGGCGGAACGGTATCAGATGCCGTTAAGTTGTATTATGCTCGATATCGACCATTTCAAAAAAATCAACGATTCCTACGGACACAGAATCGGAGATTTTATCCTCAGGGAGTTTGCCCAGATTGTCAAGCGGTATACAAGGAAATCAGATCTTTTGGCACGGTACGGAGGCGAGGAATTTATCTTGCTTCTCCCTCAGACGTCTCTGAAAGGGGCGCTTATCGAGGCCCGGAGACTACAGAAAGTGGTGAGGGAAATCCGGTTCAGACAGCTCAAGGAAGGCCGGGGGATTACGGTGAGTTTCGGGATATCCTGTTTCCCTGATAAAGGGGTTAAGAACTCTGATGACCTCATCAACTTTGCAGACAATGCCCTGTATAAGGCCAAGGAAAAGGGACGTGATTTGATTATCTCGCATGCCTCGCTGTAAGCATTCATCCTTCATTTGTATCTGGTAAAATAGGCTGTGGATATTATCACCTCCCACTTAAACGCTGATTTTGATTCCCTTGCATCCATGATAGCTGCAAAAAAGTTGTATCCGGATGCAGAGGTAGTCTTTCCCGGTTCCCAGGAGAAGAACCTCAGGGACTTCATTGAAGCTTTCCAGCCGTTGGAAATAAAACGCATCAAAGAAGTTGATCTCGCGAAGGTCACCCGATTGATTATCGTTGATACCAAGGTACCAGGCAGGATCGGCCCCTTTGCAGAGCTGCTCACGGGCAGGAAAATCAGGATTCACATCTATGATCACCATCCGTTTCATAAAGGGGACATAAGGGGAGAGCTGGAAAAGATTGAAACTGTCGGGGCAACCGCAACAATCTTTACAGAGATACTGAAAAACAGGAAACTCCATCCGTCGCCGATGGAGGCAACGATTCTTGCCCTCGGCATTTACGAAGAAACAGGGTGTCTTCTTTTCCCCTCAACCACGGAAAGAGACCTCCTCGCTGTTTCGTATCTTCTCAAAAGAGGGGCAAACTTGAATATCGTTTCAAGCTTCATCAAAATGGAACTGAGCATGGAGGAATTTGACCTCCTCAATGAGCTCATCCAGTCATCACAGGAAATGGTTGTTGGCGGAATACGGATAAAAGTTGCGAAGGCAGCCCGTGAACAGTATTTCGGTGATGCAGCACATCTTGCCCACAGGATGATTGACATGGAAGATATTGATGCGGTGATTGCCCTCCTCAGCATGGAAGGGAAAATATTGCTTGTCGCCCGGAGCAAGGTTCCGGAGTTTGATGTCTCCAAGGTGATGAGAGAATTTGGGGGAGGCGGGCATCCGACAGCTGCATCTGCGACCATCAAGGGAGAGGCACTCGAAATAGTCGAGGAACGTTTGCTGGAGCTCATCAGAGTCAATGTAAAGCCGGAAAAGGTTGCATCTGATATCATGACCCGGCCTGTCATCAGCATTCAGTGGGATGTCCCGATCAAGGAAGCAGAGGCGATGATGACCCGGTACGGAGTGAATGTGCTCCCTATCTTAAGGGAAGATATATATGTCAGCCTTATATCACGCGAAATCGTGGAAAAAGCCCTGTTCCTCGGCTTTGGGAAGAGCAAATCTGCGGACTTTGCAACGAGCGACGCGATAACCGTGGGACCGCTTACCCCCATACGGGAGATCGAAACATTGATGATAGAACAAAACCAGCGGTTCATGCCTGTTGTTGAAAACGAAAGAATTATTGGCGCTATAACGAGGACGGATCTCCTGCGTACGCTCTACGAGGAATTCCTCAGGCGCAGGAAGATAGAGGAAACGGTTACCAAGGAACGGCTGACCATGGGAAGAAACCTGTCCTCCTGGCTGAAGGAGAAGTTTCCCGCGGAGATCTTTGCCCTCCTCAAACTATCTGGTGAGGTGGCGGAAGCACTGGGTTTCCAGGCGTATCTTGTCGGGGGATCCGTGAGAGACCTCTTGCGCGGGGAAGCGAATCTTGATCTTGATATCGTTATCGAAGGGGATGGGATTCTCTTCGCACGGACGATCGGGGAACAACTGCATGCGAAAGTCAGGACACACCAGAAGTTCGGGACTGCACAGATCTTCCCTCACCCATTCAAGCTTGATGTGGCCACGGCACGAACAGAATACTATGAGTCTCCTGCAGCACTCCCGAAAGTTGAGACATCATCCATTAAGAAGGATTTGTACCGAAGGGACTTCACGATCAACACCCTTACGGTCAAATTAAACCCAAAGGATTTCGGCATCCTGATTGATTTTTTCGGCGGGCAGAGGGATCTCAGAGAAAAGTCAATCAGGGTGCTTCATAATCTCAGTTTCGTCGAAGACCCCACACGGGCATTCCGGGCGGTCAGATTCTCAGAGCGGTTCGGATTCAAGATCAGCAAACATACCGAAAACCTGATCAAGTCGACTATAGAAATGAATTTATTTGACAAACTGTCCGGGCCGAGACTCTATGAAGAATTGCTCTTGTCCTTTAAAGAGACTGATCCGATCAGGACACTCAAGCGAGTTTCAGAATTCGGCCTCCTCAAAGTCATCCAGTCAAACCTTGTCTTCACCGAAGAGCTTGAAGCAACGCTCGGCTCAATGCATGAAACGCTCTCGTGGTTTAATCTCCTCTTCCTGGAAGAGAAACCGGAAACGGGTGTTTTGTATCTTATGGCATTACTTTCCGGGTTGAAGGAAGAGGATATCAAAACTATAATGGAACGGTTGTCCCCATCACCGAGAGCAAAGGATATGATCATTAAGGGGATTGTATCTGCGAGAGATGTCGTGAGGAAACTCCCTGTCCGTGATCCTGTGGAGATTTATAAGCTTTTACATACCCTGAAACTCGAGGTCATTCTGTTTTCGATGGCACTCAGCCTGGACCGGCAGAAGAAGAAGGTGATATCCCGTTATCTTACAGAGCTGAGAAATGTCAAGACAGTACTCACGGGCGATGATCTGAAGAAAATGGGTATACAACCGGGACCGGTCTATGCGAAGATTCTCAGGGAACTCCTCGACGAAAAGATGAGAGGCCGTGTGAAATCACGGGAAGATGAAGAGAAATTCGTGAAGCACGTTATGCAGGCGTAAACCTGTCTTCAATTTTTTTCATGAGCTTATCCATGGTCGTCGCCCCTATTTTTTTAGAGATTTCCCAATCCTTCGTTCTATTGATTTTACTTTCTCCTCTATTCTGTTCGGTTTCCCCTTTCTGTCGTCGATCGATATGGTTGTCACACTTCTCTCCCCGGTCTTCATGACAGTTTTGTGACATTTTTTTATGAGCTTCATTACCTCATCCCATTCACCTTCGATTACTGTCCCCATCGGATTGACCTTATAGGGAAGACCACTTGCATCAACAATCTTCAATACATCTGCAAGGTGAGCTCCAAGGCTGCTTCCGACGCCAATCGGTATTATGCTGAATTCAACAAGCATCAATCCCTCCCTTTTTATTGTTTCTCAGCGCATATGTGGTGCATGGCTTTAAAGAGGAAAAAGGGGCAAACAGAGATTTGCCCCTTTCAATATCTTAAGTTTATTTCACTGCATCTTTGAGCGACTTGCCGGAAGTAAACTTCGGGACCTTGGCGGCAGGAATGGTAATAACATCACCGGTTCTTGGATTACGGCCCTTTCTTGTTTTCCTTTTCACGACCGAAAAGGTTCCAAACCCAACGAGCGTAACCTTCTGCCCTTTCTTTAAAGCTGACCTGACGGCATTTAATGTAGAATCCAGTGCCCTCGATGCATCTGCCTTGCTGAGCCCTGTGCCGGAAGCAATTTTGTCGATTAATTCTGCTTTAGTCATCTATATTTCCCCCCTTTCATAAAAAAGAATTAGTTAGAAAAAATGAATAAAGATGACATAACAGTATCAAGGAAGAAATCCTTTTGTCAAGGCAAAAATGAATCACTGAATCAAAGAAAAACTCATGCCAGTCAACGGGTTCACGGGATTATGATTTTGACTGATTTACGGAAAAGCGGACATCATCCTTGCCGGTGCCGAGAACTTTCGGGAAGATGATATTTAAAAGAAAAAAGAGTCTATGCATAAGTATCCATGTATGAGGATGAACTGTTTGAATAAGAAAATAATCAATGCATTTGATATCTTGTTTTTCAGTTCACTTGTTTTTTCGTTCTTCGTGATCCTTTTCTCAATCCAAATAGGAATGATGGACTTGCAATGCGAATAAACAATATATAGTAGTATGCTGTCTGGTTTTGTACATAATATGGGAAATTGTATTTTTTTCTTGACAATCGTTTTCCCCCACACTAACATGTTGTGGTAGAAAGTGGTAAAAAGTGGAGGGAACGTGCCGGCTTTCTCAGGAAAATATTATTACACCGTTGACCCGAAAGGAAGAATTATCATCCCAGCTCCTTTCAGGGATATCATAACGAGTAATTATAGCACAAAACTTTACATCACCAATGCCCCGGTTGACCAATGTCTTCGCATATATCCAGCGGAGGAATGGAACAGACTCCATGACAAGGTTAGGACAAAGCCAGGTTCCGATAAACATATGAAGTTTTTTCTGAGAAGGGTTATCGGTTCAGCAGTCGAAACAGATATTGATAAACAGGGGAGAGTTCTCGTCCCTGTTGCCCTCAGGGAAGACGCGAATATCAACAGCAATGTCGTAATAGTCGGTCAGGTAGACAGGATCGAGCTCTGGGACAGAGATGAGTGGGATAAACTCGTTGACCTTTCACAGATAGACAGGGAATCGATGGAAGAAGGCCTTGCGGCGCTTGGTTTTTAGGGGTAAATACGTCGATTGACAGCAGAGATCAACCATCTTCCGGTTATGCGGGAAAAGGCGGTGGAGATGCTCAACGTAAAGCAGAATGGTATCTATGTCGATGCAACAACCGGACTCGGGGGACATGCAGAAGCAGTATTACAAGGGATCGGCTCTGATGGCAGGCTCATCGGGATAGACAGGGACGATGAAGCACTGCAGAGAGTAAAAAAGAGGCTTTCAGATTCAAGGGTGACACTGATGCAAGGAAACTTTTCTGACATGGAACATCTGCTCTGCACAGACGGTATTACCGCAGTGGACGGTGTTCTGTTTGACCTCGGGGTATCAAGCATGCAATTAAGGAGTCCGGGGAGGGGGTTCAGTTTCGCATCCGATGCACTCCTGGATATGAGAATGGACAGGGACCAAAAATTATCTGCATTCGATGTGGTGAACAGATATCCCGAAAATGAACTCGAGAAAATATTACGTGAGTTCGGTGAAGAGCGCCTCGCAAGGAAGATAGCAAAGGCGATTGCACAATCGAGGGAGAGAAAGCCGATCGAAACATGTTCCGAATTATCAAAGATTGTTGAAAAAGTATATAGAGTGAGGGGAAGGATTCACCCTGCAACGAGGACCTTCCAGGCATTGAGAATCGCTGTCAATCAGGAGCTCGTGCAGCTCAAGAAAGGACTGGATGCTTCACTGAATCTTCTGAAGCAAAGTGGCAGACTATGCGTTATTTCGTACCATTCACTTGAGGACAGGATAGTCAAACATTTTATAGCAGATAACGCAAAAAAGGGGTTGCTCAGAATTATGACAAAAAAACCCATAACTCCTGCACCCGAAGAGTTGAGAATGAACCCCTCTTCAAGGAGTGCAAAATTACGAGTGGCGGAGAAGATATAATGCGGAAAACAAGCATGCATCTTGTATCGTTTATGCTGAAGCCTTTCCTGATAATCCTTTTACTTGTCGGTGTGTTCGGTTTGGTTTACCTGAGGTCAAATTTCTTGAAATTGGAGTACAACCTCGGTGAACTTGAAAAAAAGAAGATGCACTGCCTGAGGGACCGAAAAATGTTATTCGCTGAAAAGACGAGTCTGTTGTCGTTTGCGCGGTTGGAGTCATCCCCGAGTGATCAGGAGGGCTTTGTCCTGCCCGACAGGCTCAAGGTAGTTCATATCGGTAAACAGGTGAGGTCTTTACCGCATCAAGCATCGCTGAAGCAAAAGCAATTGGCTGAACCTTAAAACGTTTAGAGGTGGGGGGATGAGTAAAAAGAGGGCGGTTATTCTTCATACTGCTATCATCTTCAGTTTTATTCTCGTGTCCTTGCGTCTTGCCGACCTCATGATCATCGACCATAAACGTCTTACAGAGAAGGCTCAGCAGCAGCACATCAAAGTTGAAGATATTCAGGTCAGAAGGGGGACCATCTTTGACAGGAAGGGGCGCGAGCTCGCGTTGAACCTTGAACTCGAATCACTCTACTGCGATCCGGAAGCCCTCACTGCTGATAAAGAAGACATTAAAAAGCTTGCATCGTTAGTTAATAAAGAATCCAGGAGAATCCTTGCGAAAATACCTAACGAAGGGAGATTTGTATGGATCAAGAGAAAACTCGCTCCTGAAATTGCAGATAAGGTTAGAGACCTTGATATTGAGGGCCTGGGATTTGTGACTGAAGCAAAGAGGGTTTATCCCAAGGGAGAACTGGCTTCTCACATTATCGGGTTTGTCGGCATAGACAATCAGGCGCTTGAAGGCGTTGAACTCAAGTTCGATAAGTATCTGACGGCGAAAGGCGGGAAGGTTCTGCTGGAGAGGGATGCGAGCGGGAAAACCCTTTCATCAGGAGTAGATATAGAAGCGAAAGGGAACAATATCGTGCTGACGATTGATGAAGTCCTGCAGCGTCTGGTGGAGAAGGAGCTTGACAAAGCGATGGAGCAGTGGAAAGCTGCTGCAGCGTCAGCAATCATGATGGATCCCTATACCGGTGAAATCCTAGCACTCGCGAACAGACCGGCTTACGATCCAAACAGGGGCGGAAGCGTATCGGGATTTAAGAAAAGGAACAGGGCCATCACCGACTGCTATGAACCCGGCTCAACCTTTAAGATTGTCATTGGAGCAGGATCTCTCGAAGAGAAGCTGGTACACCCGAACACCTTGTTCGATGTCAGTAAGGGAGGGATCCAGGTTGGCGGCAAGACAATGCGAGATGTTCATAAATACGGGGTTATTACCTTTAAAGAGGTCATACAGAAATCATCCAATGTCGGCTCGATTATGGCCGGCATAAAACTCGGGAAGGAAAACATCTATCGATACGCGAAACTGTTCGGGGTCGGTGATAAAACAGGTATTGACCTGCCAGGTGAAGTTTCCGGATGGATCCTTAAGCCTGAACGGTGGTCGGGAACATCACTTGGAGCAATATCAATCGGGCAGGAAGTAGCGGTGACGCCGGTTCAGATGCTCAGGGCGTACGCTGCAATTGCAAACGGAGGAATCCTCGTAAGGCCTCATGTCGTTTCGGAAATAATCTCTCCAGACAACAGAATTATTGCTTCATTCAGAGACAATGATGTCCAGCGTATTATCTCTGCAAAGACAGCAGAAACCTTTAAAAACATCTTAAAAAGTGTAACGGAAGAGGGAGGCACTGCCAAAAGCGCATCAGTTGACGGCAACCTGGTTGCCGGAAAGACAGGAACTGCGCAGATGATTGATCCGGCCACGAAAAGGTATTCAAGGGATAAATATGTCAGTTCATTTGTCGGGTTTGTTCCGGCCGATAAACCGAGGCTGGCTATGATCGTTATCGTTTATGAACCAAAGGGGCAGATTTATGGTGGAGTGGTTGCCGCCCCGGTGTTCAGGGAAATTACACGACAGGCATTATCATACCTCAATGTGCCGAGGGAAGATAATCTTGGACAGCATGCCTTACTGGTCCTGAGATGATGTTGCGAACAATACTGGAGGGCTGCAATTGCATACAACGGATGCAGAAAGACGAGATATTTGACATGGATATCGCAGGGATTGCATATGATTCACGGCAGGTGAAAGACAACTATCTTTTTGTGGCAATCAGGGGCGAAAAGTTTGACGGTCATGCATTCATTCGAGATGCGAAGAATAAGGGTGCGATCATGATTGCTGCAGAAAAAGAGTTCAGCGATGCGGAAAACGGATATATCCTTGTTAAGGATAGCAGGAAGGCACTTGCCTGCATTGCGAATAATTTTTATGAAAGTCCGTCGAAAGAGCTGATTCTTACCGGGGTAACCGGCACAAACGGGAAAACAACGACGACTTATATCCTGAAGTCAATTCTTGAGTCATGGGGAAAGGATGTCGGTCTGATCGGTACCATTCATTATATGATAAAGGACAAACTCTATCCTGCACCGCATACCACACCTGAATCACTTGAGTTTCAGGGTCTGTTGCGTGAGATGCTGCTGACCCGCTGCACCCATGCCGTCGCAGAGATATCTTCCCATGCTCTTGCACAAGACAGGGTTGACAAGACTGTTGTTCGTACTGCGGTCTTTACGAATCTTACCAGAGATCACCTTGATTTTCACAAGACCATGGAAGACTATTTTAGGGCAAAAGAACGGTTGTTTACCGAACTCCTTGACAGGAACGGTACAGCCGTCATCAATATCGATGACCAGTACGGAAAAAGATTGGCTTCTCAGCTCAGAACGTTATCTCCTGAACTTGCGATAGTAACCTGCGGGCTTAAAAACGGCGCTGATATGGTCGCACACAATATACAGGTCTCTTTCCGGGGGATACGGTTTACCATATCATTCCGGGATAGCAGATATGACGTTTCGTCGCCTCTTCTTGGTCTGCCGAATGTCTATAATATTATGTCCGCCGCCGCCGCCGCTCTGTCGCTGGGAGTCCCGTGGCAGATGATTCTGGAGGGTATCAGACAAACAGGGACCGTTACAGGAAGATTCCAAAGGGTGGATGCCGGCCAGGGATTTCTCTGCATTATTGATTATGCACATACTAAGGATGCGCTTGAACGGCTGATCCTTACAGCGAAAAAACTGATTTCACTCCCTCATCCCTCCTTGAAAAAAGGGGGATATCGGGAAAAGCCCCGCATCATAACCGTTTTTGGATGCGGAGGAGACCGGGACAAGGGCAAGAGACCGAAGATGGGCGAGGTCTCAACCAAACTGAGCGATTTCGTGATCATAACCTCCGACAATCCGCGATCGGAAGATCCGGCCGAGATTATCAAACACATCGAGGAAGGAACTGTTAACAAAAATTATCTCATCGTATCTGACAGGGCGAAAGCAATTCAAAAAGCGGTTTATTTGGCAGAAGAGGGAGATATTGTGCTTGTTGCGGGTAAGGGTCATGAAGATTATCAGGAGATACAAGGGATCAGGTATCCATTCAGTGACAGGGAAATTCTGAATGAAGCGATAAAGAATAAACGCTGCTTGTCCGATATTCGATGAACAATGTTGCATGTTACGAAAGAGAGGATATGGCTGTTCTAACCATCGAGGATATCATTGCAGCTACAGGGGGAAAGATTATTCGCAGGAACGCCGGTTCTTTTGCAGGGGTGTCCATAGATTCACGGAACATACAGGAAGGTGAATTATTTGTCGCATTGAAAGGCGGGCGGTTTGACGGCCACGATTTTCTCCCCCAGGCACTGGAAAAAGGAAGCGGTGCAATTGTCCATGCGCCGCAAACAGCACCTCGAGAAGACAAAACCATCATACAGGTCCGGGATACCCTGAAGGCCCTTCAGGATATTGCTCGCTTTTCCCGGATAACAAAGGATATCCCGGTTGTCGCAGTAACAGGCTCAAACGGCAAGACAACAACAAAGGAACTGACCGCTTCAATCCTTGGCACTCAATACAGGATTCTCAAAAACACCGGTAATCTCAATAACCATATCGGACTGCCCTTAAGCCTCACAAAGATCAGCGACGAGGATCAGATCATTGTTCTTGAGATGGGCGCAAGTGCTCCCGGAGAAATCAGGGAGCTCTGTGGTATTGCGGTTCCGGATTACGGGATTCTTACGAATATCAGCCGTGCCCATCTTGAAGGATTTCACGATATGCAGACGGTGAGAAAGACCAAGCTCGAGCTCCTCGAAACCGTCAGAGTTGCTGTGGTGAATGCAGATGACCGTTTTCTCATGGAGGGAATTTACCTTTCAGGGTTCAAAGGTGCAATCATGAGATACGGGATAGAAACACCTGCCGATATCCGTGCAACGAATATAACCCTGTACGAACAGGGGTCGGCATTTCACCTGCACTTTGGAGAAAATCAGTTCGTAGAAATCAGCGCACACATATCAGGAATGTTCAATATCTACAATCTTCTCGCAGCAGCATCGATCGGATATCTTTTCCATATTGATCCTGAGAACATAAAAAAAGCAATCGATTCCTTCACCGGAGTTCCCATGAGACTGGAGTTCATGGAATTCAACGGCATAAAGATTATCAGTGATATGTATAACGCCAATCCGGCATCCATGGAAGTAGCGGTAAGAGAGCTGGCAAGAATCAGGAAGGGACGGTCGATCGCAGTCCTGGGAGATATGCTTGAGCTCGGTTCATATGAAGAGGAAGCACACAGGGAACTCGGCAGATTCATGTCAGGACTTACGATTGATATTTTCATTGCAGTGGGAGCGCGTATGGCCTTTGCTGCATCTGAATTCCGCGGCAGTGTATACATGCTCAGCAGTGCTGAAGAAGCAGGGAGATTCCTCAGGGATATATGGGGAACCGGTGACACGGTTCTGATAAAAGGATCGAGGGGGATGCATATGGAGAGGGTTCTGGAGGGATAATGTTATACAGCCTCATCTACGGCATGCATGACTGGTTTTCTCCCCTGAATGTTTTCCGGTATATAACATTCAGGACCTCCCTTGCTGTGCTTACGGCCATGTTTTTTTCACTGGTGCTGGGGCCATGGATTATCCGAAAACTCAAGCGGTTAAGCGTAACCCAGCAGATACGGGAAGACGGGCCAAAGGCTCACATGGGCAAGGCAGGAACACCGACAATGGGGGGCATCCTTATTATCCTCTGTATACTCCTCGCGATTTTGATGTGGGGAGACCTCAGGAATATGTATATATGGACACTGATTGTTTCGCTTGTCGGTTTTGGTGGTATCGGCCTCCTCGATGACTATATGAAGCTTGTACGGCAAAGTCACAAAGGACTCAGAGCGTATCAGAAATTCGGCATGCAGATACTCCTTGCTTTTCTTATCGGAATTTTCCTTTACATAAACCCCGGAGATCCGTATACAGATGTTCTGAGCATTCCTTTTTTCAAAAAATGGCTTCTTGATCTTGGACTCATATACATACCTTTTTCCGTAATAGTCATCGTCGGTTCGTCCAATGCTGTTAACCTGACCGATGGAATAGACGGACTTGCAATCGGACTCGTTGCAGTCGCCATGTTTGCAAACGGTGTCCTCGTTTATATATCAGGACACAAGGGATTGTCTCAATACCTGCAGGTCCTGTTTCTGCCCGGTACCGGCGAACTGACTGTTTTCTGCGGTGCGATGTTTGGCGCTGCCCTCGGGTTCCTGTGGTTTAACTCTTATCCGGCAGATGTTTTCATGGGTGATGTGGGGTCCCTTGGACTCGGAGGCACGCTCGGCACGCTCGCCGTCATTACAAAACATGAGATAGTGCTTGCTGTTGTGGGCGGCATTTTTGTTATCGAGACAATCTCGGTCATGATGCAGGTGGCATCCTTCAAAATGACGGGCAAACGGGTCTTCAAGATGGCTCCCATACATCACCATTTTGAATTGAAAGGATGGCCTGAACCAAAAGTTATCGTCAGGTTCTGGATAGTCGGCATCATGCTTGCCCTGCTGAGCTTGGCAACGCTCAAAGTGAGGTGATTGTGAGAAAAAAGTTCAAAGTTCAAAGTTCAAAGTTCAAAGTTCGTAAAAGATATTTTCTCTCTTTCATTGTGGCATTACTGTTCACTTTTTACTGTTCACTCTTCACTGTATATGCTGATACTGTCCATTCCAGGGCTGCTGTTGTCATGGATGCGTCGACAGGAAACCTTCTCTATGCAAAAAATCCGGACTTGAGATGTCCGCCGGCAAGCACAACGAAACTCATGACGGCTATTGTGGCGATAGAAAATTTGCCTCTCACTCATGTTGTAACGATAAGCAAAAATGCATCACAAGTCTCCCCGCACAAGGCGGGTTTTAAAGAGGGGGACAAGGTCACCGTTGAG
>Ga0307377_10006067_pt1 | contig 12761 bp, 11 predicted proteins | sample TR3MG_FD_202535 | JGI IMG/M metagenome (GOLD analysis project Ga0307377, IMG submission 202535) | Soil microbial communities from Risofladan, Vaasa, Finland - TR-3 | ecosystem: Environmental > Terrestrial > Soil > Coastal area > Acid sulfate soil | place: Finland: Risofladan, Vaasa | collected...
GTATTTATGATAATATTGGATATAATAATACAGTATCAGGTTTGGCTCCTAGTTTTGTAAGAACTGGTTATTCATTGACTTCTATTCTTGGTGAAATTAATTATTCTATAGTTAAATCAACATTAACAGCTTTTCAAAGCTATAATGTTCAGAAATTTATTTTTGGTCCAGATACTATTAAAACTGCCATTAAAGCAACTTATTCTCTTTCAAGTAATGGTGAAAATGTAGCTGAAAACCCAGAATTATTGGAGCCAAGTTACGTACATGAACCTACAGAAGATGCTTATATGGAAAATTATTCACCATCTGATATGTTTGAAGAATCACAATTAAAATTTTTATATTCTGTTAAAAAAGTTACGTTGGACTTTTTTAATATGATTGTAAAAGATGAAAAAACAGAAACTCAAAACGGTGTAACACTAATTAAGCCTTTGGACCTAAAATCAATAATTGAAAACTCTTCGGAAAACAAGCGCCGGTTTTGTTTTGATAATTTAACTGATAATATAACAACTGATCGTGATTGTAAATTAAAATTAAAGAATTCTATAATATGTAAAAACCCGTATATAGAACTTCCTCCTATTGATATGTTCGGAGGTTTAAATAAACGAAAATATACAATTAAAAAAAATAAACGTAAAATAAATAAAAAAACAAGAAAACATATAAAATAAGAATCATGTTTTCAAATAATGTTACAGCTAAATCAATTTATTATGTATTGTATAATAAATCGATTAATTTAACGACGTCTATAATATTAATTTATTTTTTACCATAAAATGTTTCTACTCAAGTTATTTGCTGAATAGCGATTATTTTTCCAATTGCCTCGCATACTTTTTGTACGAGTTAAGTAATTTTTTCTGCGTTTTTTATCATGATGTTTTGTATAATCTTCATATCCTATTTGTCCAAAGTTAACCCATTTATTATTATTTGGATCAAAAATTGTGTATTTTTTTGCTGGATTATTAGATGGATAAAGTTTTGCTGTTTTACCTAAATATTTATAAGCCATGTGTTGTGCTGTACGCGGTGTAGAATATAAATTAAGTTTTGATGAAAACCCTCTTTTAAGGTTTTTTCGTGTTTTATTATTAGGTCTCATATTATAATATAATTATACAAAATTATTTATTTCGTTTACCAATTAGTTACTTGTTTTAAACCCGACCAGAAACTTTCTTGGTTAGTCTTAGCCTTTTCAGATTGCTGAGCATAATAAAAGGCTAATGCTGCTGATTCTTGATCTTTATTCTTATTCTCATTGAAGAGCTGACGCATTGCTTCTTCTTTGCTAAGAGGTTTAGTATCAACAGATTCTCGATGACGTTTATATTCATCTACACTATTAAATTGTTTAGTTTTACGGTAATCATCCTCTGTAACTGGAATAACAGATTCTACATAAGCTTGACGTAAATCAGTGTACCCCATTCCATCACTACTAAAGAGAGAACCCGAAGAAAAATTGCTATCATATGACATCAACGAAGACCCGCCAAACGTAGAAGCATACGGGTCATTTACACCGTTATATGTAGTAAGAGTTTGAACTTCTTTTTTTCTTTTTTCCATTTCAGCAGCCATGTTAGATTTTGTAACATTTGGCGTGTAAACAATATCTTCATCAGATCTAAGCCATCCACCATATCCATTTTCATTAGGGTCATCTAATTTATGTTTATCAAATTGTTGATTAAACCAAGAATTGAAATTTTTAGGGTCTTTAAGGTCTTTTTTTTGTTCAAATACATTGTTTAAAATATCAGCTTGATTAGAGTCGAAATATTCATTAGTGTCTGCTGTTTTTTTAATTTGAATTTTGTTTTGAAATTCGTAAATGGTTTTTAACTTGTTATACGCTTTTGAAAAAAAAATAAAATACTTTTCATCAAGACGGCATTTATCAGGGTGTGATTTTAAAACAAGTTTTTTACATTCTTTCATTACCGATTCTGTTAAACTAATATTTGAAACACCAAAAAGTTTAAACAGCTCGTCTCTTGAATAATTCTCGATATTTAAATCGAGATTTTCATAAGAAGATTTATTATGTGTTATCGGTGCGGCTTTTTCCTCAGGTACGATGTTAAATGGATTTACACCTGCGAATGGGTCAACAATTTTATCATTTCCAGTAGCTCTAATTTTAATTCCACCTTTGTGACAACTAGTCATAGAGACATTGTTTACATTATTATTTTTTGGTCTTTGTCTAGGTTGCATTTATTAATTTAATATATTATATTTCTATATTAAAATTAAACGAATTAAATTAATATAGAATTATACAATTAAAATGTAAATATTAAATATTTAATATTAATAAATGTGTGGAATTTTTGGTATTGTTCTGAATAACAATAATGAAAATATATATAATTTAATAATAAATGGTTTAATTCAATTACAAAATAGAGGTTATGATTCAGCCGGTGTATGTATTATTAAAAATAACAAATTTGAAGTAAATAAATGTGCTTCAACTAATAAACTAAATGCTCTCGATAAATTGATAAATATGACAGATATTAAGGAGTTAAAAGACAATATATATATTGGAATAGGTCATAATAGATGGGCTACCCATGGTGTTAAAAATGATACAAATGCTCATCCACATTTATCGGGTGACGCAAACTTTGTTATAGTACATAATGGTATAATTGAAAATTACAATGAAATAAAACAAAAATTGATAAAAGAAGGGTTTATTTCCAATTCACAGACTGATACAGAAGTCATTGTAAATTTATTACAATATAATTATAATAGTAATGTAGAATGTACTAATATGATAGATATAATAAAACAAACAATTGAAGAACTAAGAGGAACATATGGGTTGCTTATACAAAGTTTATACGAACCTAATAAATTGTATTGTGTTAGAAATGGTTCACCTTTATTAATTGGTCAAAATGAAGAAGAGATAATTGTAACATCAGAACAAAGCGGTTTTTGTAACAAAATGAGCAATTATATCACTCTTCATAATGATGATATTTGTATTATAACAAAAACCGATGATAATATTGTTATAAATACATCACATAACTATATAAAAAAGAATGTTACTCTGTTTGATTCAAATCAAACCCCACATCCATATGAACATTGGACATTAAAAGAAATTAATGATCAGCCTGATGTTATTTTAAATTCAATTAATAAAGGAGGAAGAATTAAAAATGCGTCGGAGGTAAAATTAGGTGGATTAGAACAACATGTTGATAATTTAAAAAATATTGATAACATAATAATATTAGGTTGCGGAACATCTTATTTTGCTGGACTATATGGCATGTATTTTTTTAAACAATTGTGTCAATTTAATACGGTTCAAGTATTTGATGGCGCTGAGTTTAATGAGCAAGATATTCCCATAATTGGAAATACAGTATTTATATTAGTATCTCAATCAGGAGAAACAAAAGATTTACATCGTTGTATTGAGATATCTAAGAATAATAATATTACAACAATTGGTATAGTAAATGTTGTCGATTCATTAATAGCGAGAGAAGTGGATTGTGGTATATATTGTAATGCTGGTAAGGAAGTAGGTGTGGCATCCACAAAGGCATTTACAAGTCAAGTGGTATGTTTATCAATGGCAGCAATATGGTTTTCTACTTTACAAAATATAAATGAGAAAAAAAGAGTGCGAATGGTTAGCGACCTACATAATTTATCATCTGACATAAAATTAACTCTAGAACTATGTAGTGAGAATATTAAAGAATATATTACAAAAATTAATAAAAGTAATATGTTTTTACTTGGTAAAGGAAGCGATGAATTTATTGCAAAGGAAGGAGCACTAAAAATAAAAGAGATATCTTATATTCATTCAGAAGGTTATTCATCTAGTTCTTTAAAACACGGTCCTTTTGCTTTACTAGATGAAAATTTTCCTGTTATTATTTTAAATATGGACCAAAATCATCGCGCAAAAACATTAAATTGTTATCAAGAAGTTTCTTCTAGAAATGCTCCAGTATTGTTAATTACTAATGACATGTCAATTTCATCAGAAGTTTCATGTGATATTATTTACGTTCCAGAAAATAAATCATATGCGTCTCTGATTGGAATTATACCAATCCAACTTTTGGCTTATCATCTCTCTATAAGTAAAAGTATAAATCCTGATAAGCCTAAAAACTTGGCAAAGGTCGTTACTGTTGAATAAAAAATGATTTAAAATATTATTTAGAAAAATAAATGAAAAATATTAATTTATATATATTATTTATAATGAGTATAATACAAAAATGTTTATGTTGTGCGTTTTTATTATTGTTAGTATTAATAATAATTAACTATTCTTCTTTTAAAACAACAATTGAAAGTTATGGAGTTGGACGTGGTAGAGGTCGTCGTGGAGGTATAGGAGGTTATGGCCATGGTGGTCGTTATAGAGGTCGTGGCTATGGAGGATATGGTAGAGGATATGGTAGAGGATATGGTATAGAATATGGTAGAGGATATTATGGAGGTTATGGCTATAACCCTGTATATATTTATGATGATTCTAATTATAGATACTCTTATCCTTATTGGTATAACTATATTCCTTTTTTAAATTCTTATTATTAATTGTCTTATATTTAAAGATTAAGACTAAGTTACTGTCTGTCCGTGCAATGGTTCCTGATGTCGAGTAAATTGTGTTACGTCGCATAGTTTAAACCAATAAGCACAACACGGGATAAACATAAATAGTATCAAACTTGACCCCAATGCGATAATAACTGTTTCTGTAACTGATAGCATGTAAATATATAATATAAATGCGAATAATATTTATATTATAATTGATTAGTGTATTATTTAACACCGCTTTAAATGTCTAATGAGACAGTATTACTAGCAGACTTCTTGCGACGACCACTGCGTTTTGGCATATTGCCTCCAGATTGTAGCTCCTTCAAATCACTAATACTAATTGTACTGCTATCATTTACAGGTTGTGATTGTTGCTGAGGTTGCGTTTCTTGGATATTAATTGTTTTAGTTTTTAATCCAGAGAGAATATCAGAAATATCACTGGGTCCTTTCATTTCGGGACGAGGAGGAGGTCTTCTAGTGGTTCTATCTTGAACATCGGGTCTTTCAAAGTTCTCTCTAAGACTAATTCCATCATCTACAAAATTACTTTTACTGAAGTTCAAATCGGGTCTGGCGTAGCTATTATTACCAGGTCTTCCTTGAGGAGGTGGTACAGAATTAGGTCCTTGTGTTGCCATTGGTGGTGGAGGACCATGTCCTGAAGGATTTTGAGGCTCAGGATTCATCACATTTGACATAAAACCAGAAAATCCAGGATTAGATTGTGACATGGAATTTACAGCAGCATTTTGAAAGGAACGCATTAGATCAGGATTTTGACGTAAAATATCGTCCATTCCAGGCATAGCAGATTTAAACATTGTATTTGTCATATGTACCATCATAGCACTACCGCCTAATTGAAATAATAACTTCAATTCAGGCGCCATAGTAGCCTTACTCTTGTATTTTTCATGTAATTCGCCAAATATCTCATCATAATCAGTAACATTTTCTTGAATTTGTTCACTCCAACCATCTAATTTAATATCAAATGGATCAAATCTATTATTTAAAAACTCCATTCCGTTAATAACGGCCATGAGCATATTACCTTGAAATTTAATGGAGTTTAGTTTAGTTTTTTCATCCATAATAGTTTCATATTCTCCCATCATTTCTTGAAGAGAAGATTCCATTGAATATTTTTTGGATAATTCAACACCTTTTTTCTCTAAAGCTTCTAACTTTCGTAAATACTTGAATTTTTCTCTTAACATTTCTTCTTTAGTTAATTTTGGATCACTTGGTAATACCTTATCAGGATTTAAAGGGATGTTATTAAATTTTCCATAACCATCCCATGTTTTGTTATCATTTTCGGTTTGAGACGTGGATTGTCCAAGTCCACTATCATCTTTTCCAAATTTAATAGAAGGTTCGCTAAATGAAACATTGGGTCCTCCAAACATTTCAGATCTAGGTCTATAACTACTAGAAGGTACATCGTCAACCAAATTGTTTAATTCATTTTCTAAATTGTTTAAATCCTCCAACTCAATATCACTTGTAGGATTTCTACTTTCCTTAATTTTATCATTCATTAGTAATTCAAGCCCACCCCCAAAGTTGGAAGATTTAGTTCCAAAACCTCCTCCAAAATTGTCATCAGTAAATTCAAGTTCTGTAATATCTATTTCAGCCATTATATTTATTCAATAATTAGAACTTTTAATTTTAAGTCTTACGAATATTAAATATATATTTAATAATTAATATTTATAATTTATATTTTTTTATTATTTATAAACCACATACCTTGAAGAAAGGAATCAGATAAATCATCCTTCTTTTTATGCTTATTAAAATAATCAACATGTTCGACAAATCTAAAATCTGTGGTAATTATTTCTAAACATTTTGATATACCTAATTTTTTTCTATCACTATATTTACTTTTATCTTTTACATCACAATCTTTGAGTTTGTTTGATGCTGATATAAATTCAATATGATCAACATTTAAATTTGACATAATAAAGTACTGAACAATCATTCCTTGTATTGTTTTCATTCTTATTGCTAATGGTCCAATTTGGTTTTCAATTATAACATAGTCAATTTTAGCTTCGTTTTCAAATAATTTATTAAACTTTGTTTTAATATTCAACCCAATATTAAATAAATCTACATCGGCAGCCTTTTTGCTCTCAATTGTTTGAAAATACTTTAGGTTTATATGTTCATTTATTAATTTAATTAGGTCTGCTTTTTTTGTTTTTGGTTCATATTTAATATTATGACTTTCTGCTATTTCATAAAGTTTTTGAATTTTTTGTTTATTGATAAATGCCGGTTTTTGTTCTGATGTTGGAATTTGTATTTGTTGTTTTTTTGAGTGTTTTAAACAATAACACTTGTCGTACTTTTTAAATTTAGCTGGTTTAATACAAATTTCATTTTTTTCAACAAATCCGCATATTATAGTATTTTCTTGTTCAGATATATCAATAATGTCCCACTTTGTTACCTTAAAATGTTCAGCTGTAGGGGATTTATCCAATAAACAAAATGCTAAATTTTTGATTCCGACATCTATTGATAGAATTTTCATATAATATTAAATTATAAAAACTTATTATTATATTGTTTTACTTTGATTACATTTTAACACCAGGAACCATATTTTTATAGTTCTCAGGATTAATAGATGGAGCAATTAGTCTAGAATTTAATTGTTCTGCTGTTAAATAAGGATTTTTTAAATCACTATTACAGTAACCAAATCCTGGTTTAGATGAGTCGAATATGCCTTTGAATTTAAAAGGAACATTATCAGAAGGTGTTCTATCTGATTTTACATGAGGGTCAAGACCCAAATCATAACAAGCTTCCATAGAATTATAGTTCATAACTTGAAGACCATTTCGCTGTAGATATTGACGGTATTGCCAGTTAGATTTAATACCCTCTTGTTTTTGAATTCTTTCATTAATTACAGCATCAGGTTGCCATGTGGCATAATTTCTTCCGTCAGCCATAATTGGTGGAAAATTAAAATTAATATTGTTAGAACCGCTATAGCACGTTGACCACGACATATATATATATATATTTACAATATAAAAATCTTATTCAGCACCAAGTAATTTGAGTAATTCATTTTTCTTTAACTTTGATGCGTCGGTAGCTAAACCCTTTTCAGAAACAATGCTTCTTAATTTTGGTAAAGATAGTTTTTTATAATCGAGAGAATCAGAATGAGTATCTTCTAAATTTATGCTAATAGTTTTTAAATCTGCTGAAATATTTAATGGTTCTTGAAATGTTTTTGCGTCTATTGTTTCTTCTAGTTTATCACTTAATTTAGAGCTTTTACTTGATAATGAATTTACTTCAGATAATTCGTCGTCTAATTCGTCTAACTCTTCATCTAAATCATCTAATTCTAAATTATCCTCTTCATTATTCACATCTATTTTGAAAACTTTTACAACATCATGATTTGATTCATCATCATCTTCGTCAATGTCAAGTTCTTCATCAATATCATCATCGTCATAATCCTCTTGATCTTCTTCATCATCTTCTTCATCATCGTCATCATCTTCACCATCAGAAACTTCAATTAATTTAGTTTCTTGGTTAAAAGGAACTCTTGAATTTTCTAAAGGTTGTTCAAAATTTTGTGGGAATGAACCACCCATTCTAGTTACCGCCAGTTGGTTTAATCCCATTTTTACTCCATTCATATCTTCTGCTAAAGTTGAAACAAGACTTAACATTGAGGCAATTTTATGGTTTTGATCTCTCATTTTACTTTCAAAGTAAACAACCATAACTGCTACAACGAGTACTAATATTCCTAAAAACATTAAAAATGTTGGACTAAATAAATCTGCTAAGGATGCCATTTATATTACAAAAACGTAATATAAATTAATTTATTAACTAACGAATTACTTTATTGATTTTCTTTCAATAGTATTCTTAAATTATTTCCTTTTATAGTGTTATCAATTATTTCTTGTGGATAATTCATATCTGTTAACACATTAATACCGCCTTTGACTTCAGAAATGCCGGTTTCGAATTTATACGTGTAAACTAATTTATTATTATTTTTATGTGTTACCATTTTACAGTTTTGTATACCTTTAATTTTATCTAATTTTTTACAAACTTTTACAAAATGAGTTGTTAGTAATGTTGATACATTTTTATATTTTTGTAAATAAAACATAAATGCTGTAGCACTTGTTTCAGCTTCTTCGGGATTTGTACCTGAATATAATTCATCAAATGCGCAAAAATGTGTATCATCTTTGTTATCACTTATCACGTCTAAAATATCTTTACATCTGCGCGCTTCTGCTTGAAACAAACTGTCACGACCTGAAGTATCTGGAATATTTAAGTAACAATGTAAATGCTTAAATGGTGCGAATTTTGCGGAATCATAAAATCCACAACCAAATTGTTGAGTAAATATAATATTTATTAGAGTTGATTTCAAAATCGTTGTTTTTCCAGAGGCATTTGGTCCTGTTATAATTTGATTTTTATTAAATTTGATATTATTTTTAACAGGATTATTATCTTTTAAACATGCGTAATAACTATTTCTAAATATACCTTTCTTTGTATTGCTAATAAATGTAGCAAAATTCATCTTTCTCTCTAAAATGTTAATTTGTAATCCTTCAATACAATCAATATAGCCATTGAAACCTAAGGAATACATTATAGCATCTTCATAATCCTTTTCAATGTGTAATTCATAAAAGTATTTTAATACTCTACCAATTTCTTTAAATTTTCCTATATTATACAGGCTATACTCTGTTATTGAATTTATTTTTGAATTAATATTTTTAAGTGTAGAAATTTTTGATATAAGGTTATTATTGAAATCTTTATGTGTAGTTAATTCTTTTGAGTAATTTAAATAGTTTTCCATTGAATATATAGTATTATCTAGATATGAATTAATGACTCTAAAATGGTTATGAATTGTTTTCATGTTATTATTAAATTTAATACAAACCATAATATTTTGGTAAATTGAAAATAAATAAAATGCTGCTGATACTAATATGTATATTCTCTCTTGAGCATTTATATCTGAAAAATTTACAGTAAATAGCTTTCCTATAGCATTTGTTTGAGCAACTGTTTTAAGAACAGTTATATATTCACTAACATCAAGTGGTATTCCTTTCATTTTCAAAATAAAAAAAGGTATAATCATTATTATTATAGGAACCATTAGAGAGAAAATAGGAGAAAATAGATTATATAAGCTCATAAATTGTAGAAAAATTTCGGATTTATTTAAAAATTCTATTGTTTCCCAATCAAGATAATAATATTTCTCTCTAAAGCCAGATTCAATCTTTAACTCATTCCATATTTCAACAATATTTTTATAATTAGAAGATAGTTTTGTATATCTAGTTTCAGGTTTGACATAATCTTTAATAAGTTTTTGATTATCTTTTAAAAAATCAATATCGGAACTATAATAATTAATTATTTGTTCCGATATTTTTTTAGACACCTCATTATCAGTATTAAAACAAAAAGAATAAATTGAATTACATGAAGTATCAATTGTGTCAATAAGTTCTAAATCAGTTGAGATGTTTTTTTTTAACTCGTGTTTATCTTTAATATAAGATATTGGCATCTTAAAATAATCATTAATTTTACAAACTATACTAGATTCTTCAGTTTTCATTATATTTAAATTTATAATAGAAATATAATGAAATTTTTTAACGAATGTTTTTATTTTCCCTTCATGAAGTCAAGATTACCAGGCATTTCAGAAATTTGTGTTGCGTAATGCTGTTCAATTTCTTTCAACTTAGGTACATCACGTCTAGTAATCAAGTTAATTCCGACTCCTTTTCTACCCCAACGACCAGATCGCCCAATTCTATGAAGATATATATTTACACATTTAGGTATATCAAAATTGACTACAACACTAACTTGCTGAATATCAATGCCTCTAGCAGTAACATTTGAAGAAATTAATACACGAGAACGTCCAACTCTAAAATCTTCAAAAGAGGTTGCTCTCTCTTCTTTATCCATACCACTATGAATTCGACACACAGAAAAATCGTCTTCCTTCATAGCTTCATATAAATCTTGAACACGTTTTACACTGTTACAATAAATAATACTTGAACTTATAGAAATTAAACTATACAAATCTTTTAATGTTGCGTACTTTTGTCTATCATCGTCGACAGCAATGTAGTACTGAGCAATACCTTCCAGAGTTAAGGCTTCACGTTTGACACTAATTCTAATAGGATGTCTCATAATTTTATCAACAATAGCATTAATGCTATCGGGAAGAGTAGCACTTACTAAAGCTACTTGAATATTGCTATTAAAATATTGAAAAATACTATAAACTTGTTCCTTAAAACCAGCCGATAGCATCTCATCTGCTTCGTCAAGAATTATTAGTTTAATTTTTTTACACGAGATTTTGCTGCGACGCATCATATCAAATACTCTACCAGGACATCCACAAATAACATGAGGTGTTTTCTTATTTGAAAAAGTACTACCTTCTTCAACAATAGAACCTCCATACAGTGTTTGAACTCTTAATCCTTCCATCATAGTCCCTAACCCTGTAAAAACCTTTGCTGTTTGAATGGTTAGTTCTTTTGTAGGAGATAAAACTAAAACTTGCGTATTATTATCTAATACATCTACATTAGCTAATGCTCCAATAGTAAAAGTAGCAGTTTTACCAGTTCCTGATTGTGCCTGAACAACAATATCTTTTCCCATGATCAGAGGCTTAATAGCTTGCTGTTGGATTATACTTGGTACTTCAAACCCATAAGAATAAATTCCTCTTAATAATAAGGAATTTATTTCTAACTCATCCCATGAGTTAATTTTAAACGATGGGTCTAATACCACATCGTTTACATCACGCGCCTCAATAACTTCAGTTTCTGTAGTTGACATTTATATTATAGTATGTCTATATCTATTTAAGTGTATTTACAAATATTATTATATTTAATAAAAAATTGATATAAATAATACATATTATATTATAATACATATCAGAATGGCAAAAACAATGAAACATATATACACTCTTGAAAAAATTAATGAAATCTTATATCAGGGATTTGAATATAAATTACCTGATGAAAATCTAGCGATTATTTCAAAATTATCATCGGAAGTTGGTTCGCCAGATTATATTAAAACTCCAGTTTTTCAAAAGAGGGAAAACCCTATGAAGGTTGAACCAAATGTTTATAGTAAAGACTCTTCTAGTGGAGGTGGTGGTGGACATAAAAAACGTCGCGGTAAGGCTAATGAAATTGTTAATGATGAAGATTGGGATCAATTGAGAACCTTTCAGACAACTAAAATTGAAGAAAAAACTGGAATCGATACCCAAATTGATAATATTCGTGTTAATTTAAATAAAATGTCTGATAAAAACTATAGTGATATGCGCAATAAAATTATTGATATTATTGATAATTTAATCGTAGAAAATATTACACATGAGGAAATGGTTCGCGTTAGTTCTATTATTTTCGATATTGCCTCGACTAACAGATTTTATTCTAAAATGTATGCTGATCTATATTCTGATTTGTCTGGTAAATATGATGCGATGAAAAATACTTTCGAGAACAACTTTAAGAAGTTTGTTGATCTATTTAACATTATTGAATATGTTGATCCTAAGGTAAATTATGATAAATTTTGTGAAATTAATAAATCTAATGAAAAGAGAAAGGCATTGGCATCATTCTATTTAAATTTAATGAATAATGGTATTATTGATAAAGTTCAAATAATGTTAATTACTAGAAATCTATTGGATCAAATTTACAGATTCATTTCTATAGAAGATAAAAAGAATGAAGTAGATGAGCTTATTGAAACTATAGCTATTTTATATAAAAAAGATATTTATCAGGATGATGATGATGGAGATAATTATGAACAAATTGGCGGTTTTACAATTAATGAAGTTATTGAAAAAATTGCTAAGAGTAAAGTAAAGGACTATAAGAGTCTAACAAATAAGGCATTGTTCAAGTTTATGGATTTGATTGATATGTAATTTAAAAAATTATAACAATTAAAAATTATAAACATTTTTTTTAATATTATTTAAATAATTGACT
>Ga0307377_10006071_pt1 | contig 12756 bp, 7 predicted proteins | sample TR3MG_FD_202535 | JGI IMG/M metagenome (GOLD analysis project Ga0307377, IMG submission 202535) | Soil microbial communities from Risofladan, Vaasa, Finland - TR-3 | ecosystem: Environmental > Terrestrial > Soil > Coastal area > Acid sulfate soil | place: Finland: Risofladan, Vaasa | collected...
AGCTTCCCTCCGGATGTATCTACATTCAAGATAATTTTTAATATATAAATAAAAGAAAATAAAACCTAAGAGATGGCTATATTTATCATTGACCAATTTTCGTTAAATACTGACTTACCGTTAGATATAAGATACGTTCCAAGCGGTGGTTCGTATAACGATGTATCTGCATATTGGTACCCAGGTATGCAAGTTTATCAAACATCAGATGAAACAATCTGGTACGCTGATAACAGTTTAAATTGGCACCAAATTGGTTCCGGGACGGATGCAAGTTTAAATGCACTCTGGAACTATGTTATTGATATTTCAACGCAAGTACAATTACACGAATCTTCGCTAGGAAATCTTACCATTTGGAATATTTCACAAGATTCCTCCATAGTAGATTTAAGACAATGGAACATTGCACAAGATTCTTCAATCGTTGATTTAAGAACACGCGTAACAAATTTAGAAACTTCTGTTGGGGCACTTGATGTATGTATTGGTCAATTAGATACTCAAATTCAAACCAACGTAACTGATATCACAAACCTTGAGACATCAGTTGGTGCATTAGATTTGCTTACTCAGCAACACGAAACATCTCTAGGAAACTTAACACAGTGGGATATAATTCAGGATTTATCAATTGCCAATATAAATACTGATATCTCTGGTCTTGAAGCTTCTATAGCAAGAATAGATTCATCCATTACGGCCCTTGATTTATTAACCCAACTTCATGAAACTTCTTTAGGTAACATGGAAGTATGGCAGGAATATCAAGATACATCGATAACTAATCTTGATTTACTAACACAACTACATGAAACATCTCTAGGAAACCTCACTATATGGAACATATCACAGGACGCTTCAATTACAAATCTTGATGCTTCTCTTGATCTTTATCTACCGTTAACAGGTGGGACTTTAACAGGCCCAGGAAATTTAACTATTGATGGTTCATTAATAGTAAACGGAACAGCTGTATTCAAAGAAAATGTATTTTTTGATGGGTCAGTATATTTTACTGATGTTGAAACCATAGACGTTTCAAGCGCATTCATTCATTTAAACACAGGATTAACAGGTGCTCCACCAGCAAATCTACAATCCGGTCTTATAATTGGACGTGGTTCGGCTGAACCTTATGTATTCATTTATGACGAAACAGACCAAACATTCCGTATTGGTATTGCCCAAGAAACTTCAACCGGATATCTTGATGCAAGCACACAAGCCGTAGCTACAAGAGAAGATAGTCCAACGGTAAATGGAATAGCTGTATGGAATGATACTTTAAATAGATTCGATACTTCAGTTGGTTTAACATTTGTGTCTTCAACTGGTTTAACCTTAGATTCTAGTTTGATATTGGGATCATATGCTGGAGCTGCTGATCTTGTTCTTGTTGTTGGAACAAACGGAGTTGTTAAAGCTATCCCTACATGGGATGGTTCATTAGCAAATATTTATACTACTTTACAACTTCATGAAACCTCATTAGGTAACTTAGACACATATGTAAATAACTTAGAAGTTTCAGTTGGAAACCTTGATACATTAACCCAACTTCACGAAACCTCATTGGGTAACATGGAAGTTTGGCAAGAATATCAAGATACTTCTATTACAAATCTTGATTTATTAACCCAATTGCATGAGGCTTCATTAGGACAGTTAAATACCTGGAATACAGAACAAGATGCCTCTATAGTTAAACTATTTGAAATATCAACAGACACCTCTGTATTAGGAGCAATTAACATTGGAGACGGATCTGCACAAGTCTATGCCGGAATTTCAAATGATGGTTCACTACAATTTAGAGAATTTGTTGGTGTTGGCAACGCTACGGTTACTGAAAATGGTAATGTTATTGAAATCGGTTTAGATGCTTCAGCAGGCGGAGAAATAAACACAGCTTCAAACATTGGAACAGGAGAAGGCTTATCCGTTACAAAAGAGGGAGTGGATTTGCCATTCAAATCATTAGCTGCTACTAATCCTTCAGAAGTTATTATAACCTCAGATGCTAGTACAATTTATTTTGATGTTTCAATTTATATTCCTTCAGATGCTTCACTTTCTGGATTAACAGATACATCTATCAATGATGTAAATTTAGTCACCCATACAAACATTGAGTATGATGTTTCTGTCGGTAAATGGGTAGAAACTCAAAATGGTTGGTGGGACACTTCATTAGGAACAACAACAGATGATCTCGGCGGAGTTCCTCAGGGTACTGACCTTGAAGGATTAACTCTTAAAGAAATATTATATAAGATATTATATGAATATCAGCCACCTACATTAGTTACTGGATCAGATCCAGCTTCTGGAACTTATGAAAAAGGATTGGTTTCTACGCAATTTGCTACAGTTGACGTAAGTTATTTGGCTACAACTGCTAATTACCCATTAGCAAAACTTAACCAAGTTCACATAACAAAAACTGGGGCTGGAACCTTATTAGACGCTTCATTGGGTCTTGTAAGTTCGGATTCTAGCATATACACTGATTTAACCGGTATAACAAACTGGGGAGGAGCTAACAGAACGATCTCTTATAATGTTACTATCGATGATGATCAATCCGGAGAATCTCAACCAGCAGTTGGTGCTTCTGAAAGCTTTACATTCTATTACAGACAGTTCTGGGGAGAAGTTGACGGAGCACTTAATGCAGGAGATGTTAGTTCTGGATTAATCACAACAGTTGATAGTTCAAGATTAGCAGGTGAAACTACTTTAACTGCAACATTTGATTATGTAAGTGGTCCTAAGATTAAGTACTTATTTGCATATCCAGACACAGTTGCTGCGCCTGATAACTTTGGAATATTATCACAGATAACTGATCAAAATGATTTCGATATAACGAGTTCGTGGGACACTGGAAACGTAGATGTATCCGTTGGAGTTAATAACATAAGATACAGATACTATCTGCTTAAAAATAAAGTAGACACGCCAACATTTGATGTGAATTTTATGTTCTAATAATATTAATTAAGAAATGATATGCCAGTTAACCTTATTGAAAATTTTCAACTTGGCACTAATTTACCATTAGATGCTAGATATGTCGTAGACAGTGTTTACGACGTGTCTATCTATTGGTACCCTGGTATGCAGGTTTTTCAAGAAAGTGATCAACAATTATATTGGTATGACGGTTCTATATGGATTCCTGTAGTCGATACAAGCCTTGCCGGAAATTTTGCTACCATAGAATACGTAGATGGATCATTGGCGGTTCGTGACGCATCAATCGATAAGTTATTTCTTCAAAATACAAACCAAGATTCGTCCATAAATGATTTAGCTGGAAGATTAGATGTAGTTGATGGATCGATCACATACTTAACGTCTTGGAATATTGTACAGGACGGATCTATTTCCTATCTTGCTGGCTGGAATATATCACAGGATTCATCGATAGAAGACCTGAGGGGCAGACTCAACGTTGTTGATGGTTCAATAACATTCTTATATAATTGGAACACAGCCCAAGATGCTTCGATCATCAAAAATTACGATGACATCACAACATTATACGATATCACCGCTTCATTAGATGCTTCTATTGTAAGAATTGATTTAGATATTTCAGGGTTAGAATCATCAGTAGCAAGAATAGATGTTTCACTTGGACAGATAAATACTTGGAATCAAATTCAAGATATTTCCATTTCTAATTTAGATGCCTCTCTCGATCTCTATGTAAAGAAGACCGGGGATACAATGACTGGTGACTTAATAGTTCCAGGAGTTATAGTCCAAAATGATTTGTCCGTAAATGGAAACGGAACGTTTCTAGGTAATGTTGGTATTAAGGGAGATTTATTAGTGGATGGTTCCACAACCTTCATACATTCGGACATTTTAGATATATCCATAAATTGGATCCATCTTAATACAGGCTTAACTGGCCAACCACCATCATGGTTACAATCTGGAATAATTGTAGAAAGGGGCGATGCTTCAGTATTTGCATTCTTGTACGATGAAACACAGCAAGAATTCAGAATAGGTATTGTAAATGAAACAGATGCATCTGGAATTTATGAAGATAGTGATACACAAGCGGTTGCAACTAGAGAAGATACCCCAATTAATACAGGATTAGCATTCTGGAATGGAAGTGAATGGAGATTTGATACATCGACCGGAATAACTGTTGGCACAATAGTAAATCTTAGAACTGATATTGAAATAATTGACAATTCTATAACGTATTTAACTTCTTGGAATAATGCGCAGGATGCTTCAATTGCAAGAATAGATGTTTCTCTGGGCCAGTTAAATACTTGGAACCAAAACCAAGACGCTTCAATTATTCGAATTGATCAAAATTTAGATAACCTTGAGGCTTCAGTAGCAAGAATAGACGTTTCATTGGGTCAACTTAATACTTGGAACCAAAACCAGGATGCCTCAATAGCTCGTATAGACGTTTCTTTGGGTCAACTAAACACCTGGAACCAAAACCAGGATGCCTCCATCGTAAATTTAGATGCTTCTCTAGACCTTTATGTTTTAAAAGGCGGAGATACTATGACTGGAGATTTAATCATTACAACAGATCTTTCTGTTAATGGAAATATCAAAGCCAATGATGTATCGATTGCCGGAGAAGTATGTATTAAGGGAACGGCTCACATAGATACAAAAATTCATTTGCATCCATATACTAATGTCGATGCTTCCTTTGGCGATCTATGGATAGAACCTTCCACGTATAATTTATTTTATAAACACCCCTTATTATCGGGTACAATAGATGCATCTTCTTATGATTTAACCGATAGATTACTAAGAACAGCTGATGACTGGAATGCCTTTCCGGATTCATCAACACTTGATAATGGAGATAGAATATTAATTGAAGACGCCCAGGCTGGATATGCAAAAAAATGGATTTCCGCTCAGGCTTTTGCAGCCTCTGCAACGGCACTTTTATATCCATCCTATGAGGATTTTTTACCAGAACAGACTACCACTTCAACGACTTATATAAATGCTCTTACACTTATTGCTGATCCATCTGCTAAAACCTCTACCTATAGAATTGGTTGGACTTTTCAACTTGCTAATAGCAAGAATGGAAAACCAACTACGTATAGAGTTCAAATAGATGGGTCAACTGTTGGAACAGCAGCCGTTCCAGCTGTTCTAGCAAATGCCTATAGTAACTGGAGTGGTTTTCAATATCTTCCTTTGACTTTAGATCCATCGGGACATACGGTAACCGTAGATTATTTTGCTGATTCAGGATCCACGGCATATATCAGAAACGTACGATTAGAATTTAGAAAAGCAGATACCGCAAATTAAAATAATAACTAATGGCTCAATATAATTACATATTATCGGATTTTCCCAACAATAAGTATGATTCAGATACTTTAAGTGAAGAAATTGTTGATTCTAGTATTTCAAGTAGTACTTTAGATAGAATAGACGGAAATGCTGCAGGATGTAGTATATTTTTTCTGACGGATTTATCGTCTCCAGATGTATCTACATTAGACACTGTGGTTGCAAATCATACAGGTCTTCCCGCCATAGACCCTGTAACTATGGAAGTTTTAGATGCATCCGCAGGAATATTTTCAGGAGACTTGCGTGTTGAAGGCAAACTTTGGGTAGAAACAATACGAAGGGTTAAACAAGAGGCAACCGATATATGGTTGCGTATAGATCAAGACACTCCACTGGGCGGTTCAAATACAAGTGGTCTTGAAATATTTAATGTTGCTACGGTCGGTGATAGTTTTATATTTGGTGTTGATAAAGACGGTATTTTGATGGCTGGATTTAATGATCCATCGATTGCTTTAAAACCAGTTACTACTATTTATGGTAGTGAATTTCAATTGGTAGAAGATAATGGTAGTTCAACAAGTTCTGCCACCACACCACAAACAAAGGTGACAATGGTAACTACTGATTTACCTGCTGGAAAATATAAGGTCTTTGCTAAATGGAGATTTTTACATTCTAATACTAATAACTCTGCTTATTTTGATGTTACGGTAAATGGAAGTACTCTTGGAACGCAAACACCGTTCAGTGTCGAACCTAAAGATGCGACAAACATTTCATCGCTATCAGCAACATTATATGCGGATCTATCCGGTGTAAATACAATATTATTGCGTTATTGGAATGAATCAGCAAGTACCACAATAAGCGATGCTTCTGTAGAGGTAATAAGAGTGAGCTAAAAATAAAAAATAAAAATGGATTATCAATACGCATATTCAATAACCGACTTCCCAAATAATAAAGTGGATGTTGATACATTAGTCGATCAAATTAGAGCAAGTGCAATAAGTGTAGCTTTAGATTTTGTAAATAAGGATGAAGCACAGGAGGTTAATTATTTCAAAGCTGAATTATCTCCTGCTGATGTGTCAATACTTTCAGAGGTTATTGCAGCTCACAAGGGAATTCCGGGTCCGGCTGCAATACCCATAATTCGCGCAGAAACCCTAACTGAACACATTAAATTTGTTGAGACGGGAGATGTAACTCAGGGTATGTATGCAGCTCAGTCTATTATTATAGACGTTTCAGCAGGAGAATCAGAAAAGATTGTTGATTTCACGTGGCCATTTGATATTGCTCTTATGAGCGGAACGCTTGGAGTTTCAGAAGATATGGTAGGAGATGATTTTATGGTAGATGTTGGACCAAACACCCTTGTTGGTGCCTTGATACAACCATTGAATGTTGGAGATACTTCCATTTATGTTTCTCCCACAGTTCTTCAAAACATTAAAAAGGGATTTTATATTGGACTTTATGGCGGTCCCGGGAATGACGGTGTAGAAATTTCTCAAGTTATAGACAGGGACGACGCAAATTACGCTTTAACGCTTCGATATCCATCAGACGTTTCAGCAAATGCTGGCTCATATGTTGCGATGTGTGCTAAGATAATTCCAAACCTTTATCTTCACTCCATAGATAAAATTGAAATAGGAAAACAAATTCCTACGGGGCAGAGAATTCCTAAGAACGTTCCAGTTAGAGTTCACTATCATAGCAACAATGCGGTTGCCAAAAAGATCTCATTCTTTGTTGAGTATCTTTATTAAGCTCATGTTAAAACGCATTTTAAAAAGGGCCACAAGGCCCTTTTTCTTTTAGATAAATAATAAAATAATCATCGGCAAATGCAGTATCAATTCAATGAAAGATTTGAATATGTAAAAACCATAGAATTTCTGAATTCGAATCCGCTTGTAAATGTCACCAGAATAAGATACTACAGAGAAGAAGGAGTCACTGGTGCATTTGTAAAGAAAGAGTTCAGATATTCGTTTGATAATGCAACCTGGACAAATTGGAACACTCTTTCCCAGGCAAATCTTGCTAACATACAGTTTAGAGACAACCCTAGTTTTTACCTTCAACTAAAATATACTCGTGTTGGAATTGGATCTGGAAACATTCAAAGATTTTATGTTTTTTATGATTCTTCGACGCCAACACCACCGGCCCCAACACCGGATGCATCAATAGATGCTACCACTTTACAAGGGGAAGGGCCAGCGTATTATCTCGATAGAGCAAATCATGAAGGTCCATACACAGATTTAATCTTTTCAAACGTTGTGGATGGATCAACTATCGGAGTTTGGCATCAAACTGTAGATACTTCCTTTAATACTGAAGTTTTCTTTAAAAGAATTGAAGGGATTGGAGGGGTAACCGTTACTGAATCTTCTTCAGGAATAATTAGTATTGATGTTGACACTTCTACAATTATAGGAGATGTTACTTATCAAAACCCGGATCCTACAATAGAAGCGGTTGGAGGAATACCGGATGGGTCTACATATTTTGCATCCGAAAAAACATTTGCTCAAGTAATGGAAGATATGTTTTATCCATTGGCCTTTCCTAATTTAACAAATCCTTATAATACTTTAACAGATAATGTAGCACCACCTGATCTTGTAATAATTGGAACTCCCATATCATTAAATTTAATATCCACCCTTTATAGAGGAACTATAAACCCTGCTTATGGAACTGATGGATATAGATCGGGAACAGGAATATCAGTTCATTTTAATGGTCCTGATGTATCTGCGGGAATATCTAGTTCCGGCCCTTCACACACTTATAATATTCCATCTTATGAGGTATCAATAGGTTATCAGACTTGGTATAGCAATTGGGATGTTTCAGATGGGCAACAACCATTAGATAGTAAGGGAAATGATTATTTAAGTCCTTATCCAGCACAATTTTTAACTCCGTATTCAACTAGATTTGAAGGAGTTTATCCGATATATGCTACAACTAATAATATTACCACCCCCACCAAACAAGATTTAGTGTCTATGATAGTGGGAGATAATATTGAAATGCAGATGGTTGCTGAACCTCCATTTGGAACAGATAGACAAAAATTTGATATTCCTGATGTTTGGTTATCATCAAGACCTTTAATGGGAGTACAATTTTATAGCGATTTAGAGTCGGCTTGGAAATATGAGGGTGACAGTTCAACAAGTTCATTAACATATTGGACTGATTCTTCCGTTTCATATTTTACACCGGCAACAGGAAACGTTCCTTATACAAGATATTCATATAATTCTCCGGACAAACAAGGAGCAGTATTATATAGATTAAATTTTAGTTAAAATAGATGGCAAGAACAAGAGGATCATATAATTTTTCGCAAAACTTTGAAGTTTTTAGAACTGCGCCATTAGATGCTAGACAAAAAGTTCAGTATTATACTGATCTTGTCAACCAATCTACATGGGAAGATTCTAATGGTTATGTGTGGTTGTATAAGGGTGCTATAGTAGTTGTTACAGAAGATCCATCTTCTGGCCTTTATTGGCTAACGGATGCTGCAAATTATGGCAATTATGATAACTGGAGAAAAATTGTATCTAGTATTTCTGGTGAAGGGGCAGATGGAATAAACATTGGCGATGGTTCAGCGGGTGTGTATGCAGGAAATGATGCTTCTGGAAACCTTCAATTTAGAACATTTAAAGGATCAGGCGGGACTGTCGTTACGCAATCTGGAAATGAGATTATAATAGCTGTTGACGCTTCCTATTCTGGACAAGCCAATTATGGAGAAAATGTCGGAGACGGAGATGCCAGTCTTTATGTGCAGAATGTTGGAGATGCTCTTCAATTTAGGGAATTAAAAGCTGGACAAAGTATTTCGTTAGATGTTTCAGGGAATCTGATAATCATCGATGTCAGTGGAGGAGGAACTCCTACCTATGATACTTCTTTAGATCCTTCTTTGGCAATGCCAGCTACTGTAGGAGGAATACAAATAGGAACTACGGTTGATGAGTTAAGGGGAGATACTCTTATTAAAATGTGGGATGACTTATTATTTCCTACAGTAAATCCAACTTATATAGTACCTTATAATTCATTTAGCGATGATCAAGGTCCATATGAAGAAATTGGTGATTCTATTGATATTGTATTTACGGCTGGATTTAATAGGGGTCAAATATTGGTAAGCGGAAACTTTCAGAATTACAGATCTGGATTGCCAAACACTTATACATATACAGGAACAGGAATTGCGGGCGCTGTTTCTTCAACTTCATTAAGCGATTCAAGTACATTAACCGGATATACAGTTCTAATTGGACCACAAACATGGACGAATACAGTATCTTTTGATGAAGGAACCCAGCCTTTTGATAATAAGGGAAATCCTTATGACTCATCATTGGCTGCAGGAACTACAAGTAGCAAGAGCGTCTCATTTGAAGGAATTTATCCAATATATGCAACTATTTCAGATATTGCAGATCCTGATGAGAAATTAACCCCATTGAATTATTCAATGCTTAGCGGAAATAATATAAATATTTCATTCCCGGCAGAATCTGGAGGAAATAAGCAAAGTTTTGATGTAGCACAAGCATGGGAAGGGGCACCAACAAATAGACCTTTATTAGGAGTGGAACAATACGATTCAAATTTTGATGTTTGGAATGCTTTATCATTCTTATCTTTTACAAAAACATCTACAACTCATGGACCCGTTTCATATTGGAGATATACATATAATGGAGCTCCAATAGGTGCTCGACTTATAAGATTAAAATTTAATTAAAAAATGGCAAGAGATAGAGGTACATTTAATTTATCAGCAAATTTTGAACCTATCATTCAAGTTCCTTTGGATTCTAGACAGATGGTTCAAAATTATGTGGATCTTGTAGACCCATCCACTTGGAAAGACGGAGATGGATTATTATGGCTTTTTGACGGTGCCCTTGTAGTGGTTGCAAATGATCCATCAGCTGGTATTTATTGGTTGAAGGATTCAGCAAATTATACAGATTACGTTAGTTGGGAAAAAGCGGGAACTTCTGGAAGCGATACAAGTGTAGGTATTATTAACATAGGTGATGGTTCCGCTGGCGTATTTGCCGGCTATGACTCTTCTGGAAACATACAATTAAGAACTATTTCAGGAGCTTCAGGAACCACTGTTGAGGTTGTTGGCGACCAAATTATAATTGCAATAGATTCTTCGTATTCGGGACAATCTAACTATGGTGAAAATGTTGGAGAAGGAGATGCGAGTATCTATAAACAAAAAGTCGGGGATGCACTTCAATTCAGAGAACTTAAAGCTGGATCATCACAGATTTCTATAGATGTTTCAGGAAACGTTATAATACTTGACGTAAGTGCTGGATCTTCTCCATCGAGTGATGGTTTAGATGGTGGCGTATGGATTTCAGACATAGATCCAACCGGATCTGGAAACGTAGGCGACAAAGTATTTTCATCAGATGGAAATGTACTCAATTATTGTCTAACTGACACAAGTGCCTTAACAGTTTCGGTTTTGGCCCTTCCAGGCCACACAAACTACAGACCTGTTGTGACAATAAATGATGTGTCTGTTTCCCTTTCCGAAGGAGCAAACCAACCATTGTGGGTTGGAACTTATGATATAGAATATGATTTTGCTGACGCTAGCATTACAGTCATTCATGAAGATGGAGCAAGGTGGTCAGCAGTTATTGACGCTGATACTCCTGCAGTCATTCAAACCGCAACGTTTGTTAATGGATATCCATCGGGACAAACCGAATTAAAAGCAGGTGATACATTCGATGTAAGTGTAATGACTGATGTTTCAATTGTTTCAGTCATAGTAGATAATTTTGGCGCGGCCACCGGAGGAACTTATGGTGTAAGTGGAACCAATGTAGGATTTACTGTAACAATTGCTGATAGAGGAGATGTAAGCACTGCTAATGGATTACGATTAAGGGTTGTTAAATCAACAGGATCAACAAGCGCAAATTATTTAACCACTTCACAGGGTTCAGTTGATGGAAAAGATAAAGTTAATTTGAACAACATTTATCCGGGCATTACATTTAATAATATTTACTATCCAGTAGGACAACAAGCCATAAAAAGCGCGGAAGATGCAAGCGTATACCATACTGTAACTAATTATGATACAATACAATACACTACTAATGGAACGGGACAATTATCAATAACTTCCCCTACAACATATCAACAATACAAACGAGTTGATTATTTAGGTGGAACGTATAACATTTCATCTCCAAACTTTAGGGTTTCAGCAAATAGGGCAGCCAATGATGCGACAACAGTTGATACAACGACTGTCTGGATTGCCGCGACGGCTCCCACTTTATCCGTATCAAATCCAGCATCAAGATTAAGATCTGGTGGAAATGATGGAACATCAGCACAATCTCACACAATTCAAATTATATCGAATCAAAATCTTATCACGGATCCATCGGTATTGAAAGATACAGGAGGAACTTGGTTAGGAACTAATTTTACTGGCGGCCCAACAACTTGGTCAAGAACTCTTCAGGTTCATGATAATGATTCAAAAGGAACTTATAATTGGGGAGCTATTTATGGAAGAGGTTTGGCAAATCTAGTTTCAACAACCAATACAGGAGATACTCAATATGTTTTAGGAGGATTTGTATCAAGAACAATGACAGTTTTACCACAGTTACAAGGTAAAGATACATCTATAAATGTTGAGGTCTCAGATTATACAAAATTATCAACTACTGGTTCTGGCCAAACATTGGTTTGGTCAGTAAAAAGTTTAACAACGAGAAGTACTTTAGGAGATATAACAGATTATCAAGCATTTAAATGGTCAGCAAGTGCAACATTTACAAAACCCACAAGTATATACATTTTAGATACTAACGCTTTGAATTCATCATCTCAAGCAAGTACATTTGCAATACAAGAAGGAATATAAAAGAATATTAATTTAGATGGCAACATTAGATAGTCTACAATTTGAAATGGAAAGAAGAGTGATCCTCTTCAAACCGACGACGACGATGCCGGATTTATCCCAATTAGGATTTAATGCGGATCCTAATACTATTGTGTCGCCTTCTACCCCTGGACAAGAATTAATTTATTATTCTCCTAACGGAACAAGATACCTAAATACCGACGCGTCAGGTAATACAATAACAGAGTGGTGGAAAAAAACTCAACCAAACGGTTGGCTACCTTTCGGTAGTGGAGATGCATCAGTTGGAACTGGAACGGATTCCTCAACTTGGCAACTTGATCAATCAAATGAGGGAGTAGTTCTCAGAGACGCCAGCGGAAATTTAAGAATCACCACAAATGACGATGTATTAAGCACCGTTTACGTTGGTGGATTAGTGATAGATAATTTAACTGGTCCTTTATATGCCCAAGATGGTT
>Ga0307377_10006074_pt1 | contig 12749 bp, 8 predicted proteins | sample TR3MG_FD_202535 | JGI IMG/M metagenome (GOLD analysis project Ga0307377, IMG submission 202535) | Soil microbial communities from Risofladan, Vaasa, Finland - TR-3 | ecosystem: Environmental > Terrestrial > Soil > Coastal area > Acid sulfate soil | place: Finland: Risofladan, Vaasa | collected...
ACAATTTTAATATAGCAGTCATCTGTTTTCACCTCCTTTCGACCACATTATAGTCATATTTATTTTTAACGCAACTATTCCTCCGGTGGATCACAAACCCCACCATTGCAACCATTATCTTGAATGACGATCTCCCCGGGTGGAGCAAGTGGTATCAAGAAAGCCAAGATACAGCAAACAATCAATATAATGATCCCGATAATCAATTTTGTATCCATAGTCTATTTTCCTCACCACCTTAAAACAGCTTCAACTGCATCTTCGAACTTCTTATAGTAATAGTATCTTCCACTCTTACCTTTCGCCCATGCCTCACTTGGCACAGGTCTAAATACGTCAGTATGCACATGTCCAGTATAAGGATATATACCAACTCTACTAAACCCAATCTGCTTAGCAAGTTTTGCAAGATCAATTACACTTATGCCAGGAGACCTTATATCTCCAGCCTTATGGAATAGATGTGCTGAGTTCCAATATCCACCTATAGACTTGTTATATACAAGACATCTTATACCTCCACCTTTAGTTATGTATATAGGTTGATTGACGTAATCCCTGAGGTTCTGCAGTAAGTATATATAATGTCCATCTATTGGTCTATCCTTTCCACAGCAGGGACATCTAAATTCAGCATATTTAAAGTTTTTGGTTATAAATATACTCATTATTTTATTTCACCTTACCATTCAATTTATCACATATAGCTCCAAGTGATTCAATTACCTTTTCAGAGAACTTTTCCGCATGGCCATTATGATTTTTAAAATCATTTATCATTTCCCTCTGCAAAGTAATCCCTTGGACATTTAGATCAATATTTTTCCGTAGATCATCCTTAACTAAGCTTCTATAATAATCTCTTTCTTCTTTTTGGTCCGTATCGCGTTTTTCTTCTCTTTTGACCCGCTCTTTATCCTGATTATCTTCTCTTTTGGCCTGCTGCTTTGTCTGGTGCCATAAATACCAGGCCATCATTATCACAACTACCCCGGCAGCAGTTAATTCTTTATAATTTTCTATAAGTGCTTTGATCATTACATCATCTCCTTTTAGATACCATTCCACTTACTAAACGTGGCAGTATTCCACTTTGCTATCGTTACCGTATTCCATTTGTGAGACCAGCCAGCGGCTTCCTCGATTCCATAAGTAAGTAAAGTATCCCATAATGAATTATAAGTTGCCTTTAACCAACCAGCAGTTCTTGCAATATTAGAAATCTGGACTTCGTCCATGATACCGTCCAAGTAAGCTATAAATGTATTTGTAAAACCTAAGTAAGCAACTGTTGCAGTGATTCCGCCCCATGCTCCATTATTATTCCCAGAACCAACAGTAATCGTTTTCGAGGCTCCATCTAAATAAAGGATGTAGGAAGTACCAGTGCAAACTAAAACAATATGATGCCAATTTCCATCAAATAATTCAGTCCTTGTAGCAGTTGTATAACCTACTCTATTTTGTGCAGCACCACTTCTGTTTGTCATAATTGATATTAATTCATTGGCTAAAAAACCAGTACATTCGTTACCTATTATTATGGAACTTACTTCACTGGCATCAGTATCATTCATTCCGAAAAGACACTCCGCAAGGTCACCAGTACCGTTAAATAAAAAAGAAAGTGTTGCGGTCGTTAAATCTAAATCACTGGAAGAGGCAAAGGCTATTCTGTCATTACTACCATCAAAATCCTGTCCCAAACCTATCTTGCCTGTTGCACTTGCAGGTTCTCCTGCTCCTTGTTTAGCACCATCGTTATTATTAGAAGTGCTATCTTTAATCGTTGAAGTTGTAGCGTCAACCATGTGATGAACTGTTTTGAAATTACTATCCCAAACGTTACCACCAGCAGTAGTATCTATTGCACCGATATAAGTAGAATTATCTGCGTGGTCGTTGTCATAGTATATATAGAAATCTGTATCTGCATCGTAAGTTATAATCCATCCATCTCTTGATACGTGATAAATGGCTTTTTGTGTAGAATCACTAAACAATTCACATTCGGCATATAATTCTGTTGTGCCATCCGCTTTGGTAAAAGCTACTTTAAGATAATCACTATCTGCATCAAATTCAGTAAAAATTTCTTCTGCCTGTGTGCCTGTTAAAAATACCGTTACAGGAAACCAAGTGAGATTAGCCGTGTCTATTTTAGTATTATCGGTAGTTAACTTTATTCGGTTATCCCAGCCACCCGATAACCAATCACAATCACCAATTAAAGTAAAAATTAAAAATAATATAAATATTAATAGTAATATAAGTTTTTTCATAATTAAATTTCTCCAGTATCTATGCTCGGACAGAAATACATAATATCTGCACTAATTCCTATGCCTACTCTTTGAACCTGATTTCCTGCAACCGAAGGAGCAGCATATTGCACCGCCCCGCCAGTAGTAATAGATAGATAGCCTATTGCTGCGGTAAATTCAAAGGCACTATCATCACGAATATATCCAGTAACAAGCATTACACAGGCTTCACCATTAGCTTTTGTTTCAAGGGCAATTCTCATTGCAGGAGTAGTACCAACCGCATTTGCCTTTGCTAATTTCCACTCGGTATCTGTCCAGTCAAAATAAAGTAACTGTCCAAAAATTACGTTTTCTCCTACATTTTTGCTATCAGTAATTCCTATATAGGTATGGTCATCACCGAGAGCAGTGGCAATGGATAATAAAGTAGGCACAATATTTGCAGTCCCGTCAAAAGAAACTCCACCAATAGTTCTTGCAGTTGCAAGAGCTGTGGCTGTTGCTGAAAGTCCAGTACAAGAACCCGATGAACCCGAAGCATTGCCCGTAACATTACCAGTTAAGTTGCCTGAAATTTGTCCAGTTACACCTAAAGTCCCTGGTATTAAAACATCTCCATCTTCATCTACAGAGAAAAGTTGAGTCTTTGAGGATTGAGTTCCTTTACTTACAGCAAACACCTGTTGGTTAGCTGTCGGAGTCGCACCTACAATAATCTCAAACATAGCATCAGTCGTAGCAGTACAACCAGTCCCTGCGGTAAGGAATAATAATTGGTCATCAACGGCTTCGTCATATTGTACCAACCAGTTTCTATCATTACCAAAAACTAAATCAACATCATCATTGACGATTCCCCAAGATACTATTCCTGCGGTAGTACCAGTTATTTCTCCGAGCTGATTCGGTAATAATTTGCAATTCAATAAACTTATATTTGTGTTAGTTCCAACAAGTTGTATTCCATAATCTTGTATTGGGGTTACCTTATCGTCATAAGACTGGCAAGAAGTCAGAACTATATTATTACATCTATCAATTTTTATCCCATTACTGTCTCCAGCTGTACTATTTTTTGAAATCACATTTGTTAAATTAACATTATTGCTTTCGCCTAAATACATACCATAAGCATTGTCATACCAATAACAATTAGCTATTGTAAAATCAGCGATACCAGAAAAGAATGTATTAAAATCATCAGCAGCATTATCAGTTGCTCTCGAATTGGTTAGTTTTCCCCCAGCACCTCTACTTACTGCAATTCCAACACCAGTATTTCCCCAAGCATTAATATTGTCATATACATTATTTCTTATGTATGTATAGTCATCACCGCCCCAGTCATCAAATCCAAAATCTCCATTGTCCCAAGTGTAAATATTTCTATAGGTATTCTTTTCACCCCAAGTTGCTGTATTGGCTGTTGAGTGTACCCCATGTTCCCAGTTATTGTGTGCATAAATGTTTTTAAGTACCGAATTATTGGCTTCATAAAGATTGATTCCACAATCCCCGGATTCTTTTACTTCTAAATCTTCCAATACTGCGTAGTTACTTTTACTAATGGTTACACAACAATACCAAGTAGGGTCTCCCCCTTCTGTCTGAGCAGTTCCGTCTACAGTAAATCCTTTAAGAGTAACATGGTCAGCTTCATTGATATGAATACCAACGTCATCAGCAGTAATAATAAAGGTTTTATTTATGCCCTCACCGATTATATTGATTTGTTTGGTTATTTCTACCTCATTAGCTAAAAGGTAATATCCTGCTCTTAAATATATCGTTCCGCCAGTAGGACAGGCAGTATAAGCGGCATCCATACAATCGCCAGCCCAGGGGTCAATGGCTGTTCCAGTGCCTGTAGCATAATCTTGAGGATAGATAATATAATTTTGTAAGTCATTTCTGGTTTCTGAATAACTTCTACCTTCTAATCCAGCAGCAGTAAACTTAGCAAAATCATTGTCGGCTGCATCTGCGTCATCCATTTCTACCTGGTTATTGTCTGCAATACCAATGGTTACTGCCGATGTAACACCACCAGTTATTTTGACCAAACCAGCATAAGCACTTACATCAGCTTCAAGTCCGCCAACTTCATGTTTAATTCTCATATCACCAGAAGCAACAAATACTTGAGTAGTTGGATAATCCCAATCTCCTGATACTCCATCACCAATTATAACTTGTCCATTTTGCGTGGGTACTGAATTGGCAAAATCTTGTAGAAGATTATTCTGAGCTTGGATATCGGTTCCAATCGTTAAATTTAATTCAGCAAGGGTTTTACCTTCTATTGTATTCTCATCAGTAAATACTGCAATATCATTATCAACAGGAGTACCATAAGTATCAACTCCAAGAGCAGTATCCCAAATTATACCAGCAGCGGTAGACCTGGCATATTTTCCACTTTCGTAACTAGCGGGGGTATCATCTAAATCAATAAAACTTAAAGCAGCAAGTTCCGTGTCGGTAGCAAGTGTAACACCCCAAATAGTCTCTAACTCTCCCTGGGTGTCAATTGCAGTCTTGAGGTAGTAATCTGTTAAAGCAGTAGCCAATTCGGTAGAATCAGTTATATTTTTCACCCATATAGTCTCTACTTCACCAATCGTGTCTATTGCGGTTTTTAAATAATAATCGGCAAGGGCAGTAGCTAATTCAGTCGAGTCAGTAATATTTTTACTCCAAATAGTCTCTACTTCACCGATTGTATCTATTGCGGTTTTTAAGTAATATGAACCTAAATCTCCATCATTTACGAGTGATACTCCCCAGATATTCTCAACCTCGCCTTGCGTATCTATTGCGGTTTTTAGATAGTAAAGAGATAAATCAAATAATGTCCAGTCATAACCATTCGTTGTAGCGTTTACAGTTAAAGCGTATTCAGCAGTTCCTATAGGAATTTCTCCGAAAACTGTAGTATTTGAAAGATAAGGGATGGCATATTGTGTCCAAGAAGATCTTTCTGTTCCACCTGCGGATACCTCGATATCCCCATCTGCATCGGTGTCATAGACAGATTTCGTCATATCTCCAGCGCCAGTAGGAGTATCCCAGATCAATCCAGCGGCAGTAGATCTGGCATATTTTCCATTATCATAAGCAGCAGGAGTATCGTTTAAGTCTATAAAATTTATAGTGGCGAGTCCCAATGCTGTTTTTAGTTCTGCATAGTTTAATCCTTCAATAGTATTTTCATCAATAAATCGGGGAATATCATTCGCTTCCGGAGTGCCGGAAGTATTAACACCACTAATATGATCATCAACATATTTTTTTATGCTTTGCTGAGTAGCTAAATGAGTAGCAGAATCAGAAGCCATATCATCTTCATCTTTTACGGGAACGACTCCGTCTATCGTACCGTCTGCGTCTTGATATTCTAAGGTTAAAAATGTTTCCGTATTGCCTGTAAACATAGCCCCTACTATATCTTGAATACCTTCATCAGTTATTGTAGATGTATTTGCTTCTATTTGCGTATCTGCGATCTGCATTAAACGATTATATTCGTTATATTCAGCTAGGCCATAAGCCCCATAACCGGGTAAGTAGAAGTATCCATGTTCGGTATAAGTTCCACTTAATGCAAATACAGGTAACACAATCATACACATTAAAGCTAAAACTAATAAAATTCTCTTGAACATTTAAATCATTAACCTTTCCTCCTGCCTTCGTTTTAAATTAATTAATAAATTGTTGATGGCGCTTCAAAGCCATCTCCATCTTATTCTCTTATCTTTTTTCACCTTTCTGTTATATTCCCCCTTAATTAGTACTTCATTATCATTCCTTTCATTAAAAATATTTTTCTCGTTTTATTCATATTTATCATCTCCTTAATCTACCTCATAGGTTACATTTATTATCATATTACTATCATTCGCAAAATTGGTATTATCTAAGGCTGTTTGTACACCAGCTTCGGTTATTTCACCTAAACTTATTGTGGTAGTATTTATCATCACTATACCTTGAAAAACATTTGCATACGTAATCCTATCTAATCGCATAGAAACAACAGCATAAGCATAGGGAGAATTTTTACAAGTAAAAGGCAATCCAGTTATTGTAGCCGCCCCTGTCGATGAACCTTTTGCAGTTAAACTTAAACGACCCCGAATATTTACTATATTCCCTATCTTTGTATATCTACCACCTTGAACATCGTAAGTCATATTTACCGAGTTCCCGCCGAATTTAAATGCTGGCGTCCAAGTCCCTTCTTCATAATCATCTAACGTATTTGCATTTGCACTTGGAACTTGTGTTGCAGGGAAAGGTATTCCTGCTGTTAAGGTAGCTAAAGCAGTATCCGTATTTTGAGTATGTTTCGCATCTTTGTTTGCTTTGATTTCTGCATCTGCCACATCTAAATTATCAATATATTTATTATATTCCGTTAAACCACTTGCTCCATAAGCAAGTTTATAAAAAAATTCATTTAAAGTTTTACCCACTTAAATCACTCCTTACTTATTTTTGTCCAATCAATTCTAACAAGAAAGCCAGGTTCATAAAGAAAAGGTGTAATAAGAAAACCACAATCTCTTTTATCTACTTTATTCCAAATTCCTCTAAAAGCTCCACTAAGCCAATCGAAAAACCAGGGACCACTTAACCATCCTTTTTCGGTTTTATCTACTTTTGTCCAATCTTCTTTTTCTTTTTCTACTTTTATCCAAGCCATTTTTACTTTACTCCTATTGACTTTTGGTCAATATTATGCTAATTTTAATCAGGAGGTGGTTATCGTGAAGGTCATTTCAAGTAAAATCCCCCGTTTTATTATTTATTTTCTAATCATATTGTTATTAATTTCAGTTATTTATTTAATTTATCCAAAGTATCAAGTTCAGATGGTCAGACTAAGCGATGATACAATTATAGTAACTAAAATTAATACTCTTACCGGACAAACTAAAACATATAATCCATTCCCAAAACCAATAGGTAGAATAGACATAAGAAAAGAATTAGGATTAGAACCCTAATTCTTTTTTAATATCAATCCTGCCTCCCAATTCTTTGCGTATATCTATTCTTCCTCCGGTTAGTTCTTTTCTAATATCTATCCTACCCATCGGAGTTTTTTTTGTTTTTTCCTGCCAAGTTTGTACCCCTACTCCGAAAAATGCTGTAGTTCCAGCTCCTACAGCCCTTCCTAATCCTCCATCCATATAAGCCTCTGTTATGTCTTGAATATACATAGGAATAAATTTTTCTCTTGCTACCGTTTCAAAAGTTATTTCTTCTCCTTCAAAAGTTTTCGCCCCGGATATCAATTCATTTATTAATGCAGGAACGGGGGCAAGTTTTCCTTCAATGAATCTTAATAAAACTTCTTTTCTGGTAGTAAAGGGATATTCATCTTTAGATAAAGATATGATTTCTCCCGTTGCGGTATTTTTTCTTTGCCCTGTAATTAATTGAGCAAAGACTCTACACCATTGTATAAATCCTCCCCAAATATCCCATCTTGTATTTCCTATTTTGATTTTACCGAAATCAGAACTTCTGGGATCATCCTCAACATCTCCCAAATCACTTGCCTTTATTATGGCAAGTAAAGTTAGCCCCGTCGCAACAAATTTACCAAAATCACAAATCGCTTTTATTCTTATCTCTTTAGGCATTCTTGTATACCAAACAGGATTTAAAGCATTGAATCGTGCCATTATTAAACGGGGAGAGAAAAAAACTGTATTCAGAAATGGTGTTATTCTATTTAAATTTCCCAGACTTCCCCTGCCCGTAAAAGTATTAACTACTTCTGCGGTAGCTTTAAATAATTCTTTGTCTTTTACTGGACTATATCCTTTAGATAAAAATTCATCAGCAAAAGTTTTAAAAACATCTACCCTTAATTTATTTAAGAAACCCACATAACTTCTTTCTGCAAATTTTATAATGTGTCCTACGATTGGTGTTTGTTGCATTAAACGAGAGATAAATGCTTCTTCTCGCCCACTTGCTAAAACCCTTGATGGGTCGGTAATGGCCAAACCGCTTTTTCTCATTAAAGGATATAATTTATCTTTGGTTAAATCTTTAAAGTATTGATCAAATGCTTTAGGGCTAAAAGCAAATCTAAAAGTCTTTCCTATTGCTTTTGCGGCAATTATCGGATGAGATACAACAGGAATAATGCCTTGTCTCAAGAAAGCAGACATATCCGCAGTTGCCAATATTGCCCTTGGTATATTAGCTATATCAATAAGAACATCAGTAATTTTTAATCCTAACGCTCTTTTTGCAAGTATACTTTTCATCAAATTAGTTCCATAAATTTCCTCTAATAAAACCAATCCTTTAGGAGTGGGAAGTTCTCCAGATAATAATTTGGTTAATTCATTAGCAGCACTTATCTTTTCCCATTCGTCTAAATAGGGATGTTTAAAAGTCCTGTTATAAAGAGAATCTACTTCCGGTTTAGATAATTTATCTTTAATTGGTTCAAATACGGTTTTTCTTCCAGGCGCTAATTCTCCCTTTAATTTAGATAGGGCAATTATATATCCTTTTTCTCCACCAACTTCATCAATCACTCTTTCCACTTCTCTAATCCTTTTTGCTCTTTCTTTGGTGTATGCTGTTTCGAGACGACCTCTTAAAGGTTTAGCTTTTTTAATTAATTCATTTAATTTAGCTATCGGATCGCCTATCGGTTCTTTTGCCATTTCAGCAGTGGGTGGTGAAGGTGGTATAGGTGGCTTGGTTGGCTCAGCCTTAACTTCCGCTTTTGCAGGTGTAGGTGCTTCAACTACCGCAGGTTTCTCGGTGGTTGGGGTAACTAATTGAATGACTTTTGGGTTTAATACTTGTAACTCTGTAATCCTCTTTGGATTTTTTGTTAATGCTTCAAATTTCCTTAAATCTACAACATCAAATCCTTGTTCTTTTGCTGCCTTTATAACATATCCTTGATTTAAATAATCATCCCCAAAATTCGATTGCCATTTTAAGTTTTCCGGAGTAGCTATTTTTGCATTAGGCATAATTTTAAACTCTAATACTATTCCAGTTCCCCTTCCTTTGTCTCCCCAAGAAAATTCTTTTGCAAAGTTTTTATCAGGTGAGATAGAAAATCCATATTCATTTATCCCTATATCTTTGGCACTTGCCATTCCAGGAATAACGCCTTCTTTGTTTATAAGTTCCGCAAATTTTTTACTTGTTCCATGATAAAATATTTGTCCTTCAGTAATAACTGGGATAGTCGTTTCTACCTTGCTTTCTACCTTCGGAGTCGGCTCTACTACTTCTTTCTTCACCGCCTTAATATCTCTTAAAGCAATGATAATATCTTTCGGCTTCGTAACATCTATCTTCTCACCCTTCACCGCTTCAATGTCGGCAAGGGAAACTTTATTTGCTACCATCTGCTCGGCAAGTTTATCTTTGGAGACTAAAGGCTTTTTCGGGTCAACCTTTAATATCTCTTTGGCTTCGGTGATAGTGGTGGGGACTTTGGTTAATGGAGTAATCGGCTTCTGCTCGATAGTCGGGGGTTTAACTTCTGCCTTCTTTACACCTATCCATTCACCAACACCTCTTAATTTTCTTTCTGTTGTCTTAATTAATCCTTCATCTCTTAATTCGTCAATTGCTCTCCAATAACTTTCTTTGGGGAATAATTGAGTATATTTACTCCATAATTTATGGACAGAAGTATAATCTTTTGGTATATTTTTTAATAATTCTGCTTTAGCTTCAGAATATTGTTTCTTCTCTTCCTTTGTAATAATATCTGTATCAGGAGTAAATGTTTCTTCTTTTGAGGGTATAACAGGTTCTTTCCCTTCTACCTTCCCCACTTCTTCCTTCGGTGCTGGCTCTTTCGCCTTCACTGCTTCGGTGGGTGCAATCTCTATCGCTGGGGGTGGCTTGCCCTCTGCCTTCAATTCCTCTTTTGGCTCAACTACTTCTTTAATTTTCTTAACATAGTCTAAAGCAATCTGAATATCCTCAGGTTTCTTCACATCTATTTTCTTCCCTACAGCTTTTTCTATCTCTTCAAGAAATATTCTTTCTTCGGTCATACGCCCCGCAAGTTCTTTTTTTAGGTTATTTAAATTAGGTTCTTTAGGTTCTACTTTATAAGTTAACGCAACCGCTTCTGGTTCTGTTGGTATGATCCCCTCTAATTCCGCTATCTTTCTTAATGTCCCCCGAATATCATCTTTATTTTGCATAAAGTTATCTACTGCTTCAACTGTTTTACTTGCAACCTTTACACTTCCTGCTACACCACCACCTAAACCACCTAACACAAGAGCCATAGCTAAACCACCATAAGCGGCTGTTCCCATATCTTTGACTAAATCTTTAAACAGGTCTTGTGGTAATCCTACAGCCTTATTAATAGCTCTTTCTATTGGTTCCATTTCTGCTTCTTGCCAGGCTTGCAAAGCAACATCTTTAAGAAATTCAATACCTAACTTTCCATATTTACCAACTAATGTTTTAGCACCTTTATTAATAAGTGCTTTACCTCCGCCTTTTAATAATTTAGTTATACCCATAAATATAGGTAATTCAGTAGCCATTTCACCGGCACCACCCAATAAACCACCTGCAACCATACTTAAATAAGGTGCTTCTTTCCCTAATGCTTCAAATTCTTTTTCGATATTTCTGGCGTGTCCACCAGTAGCACCTAATCCGAAAGGTATCATTTGTGTTACACGGGCAGCAATTTCGGCTGTAGGTTTAGCGGCAGCGATACCACCAGCAATAGGCATACCGCCTCCGAGTGCCACTGCTCCCAATATTTGTGGAGTAGACTGTAAGCCCGTGCCAATTAATTTTTTTAACCATTGTTTACTCTCTGCCTGCTCTTGACTTTCCGTTGCTATCTTTTCGGAATCTTCCACTATTTTTGTTAATATTTCAGTAATACCTGTATCAGGTTTTTCACCATATTTTTCCTCAAATGCTTTTACTTTTTCATCATTAATAGGCATTATCTTATTAATAGGATCGGTTAACTTTGTTACTCCCATATCAACTAATCTTAAAAGGTTTACCAAAGAAGCCTGATACTGACCCAATCCTGATTTTAAAGAATATTTTATAATATTTCCCCATGTTGGTTCAGGTTTATCCTCTGGTTGAGGCTGATTAAATTCTATATGCTTATTCTTAATGAATATCTGCATATTCTTATTTTTTATTATCTCGTCTCTCTTACCTATATCATCTTTTATGCTAGAGACTAAAGTATTAAAATCTGTTAATCTCTTATTGTAGTTAGATACAAAAGAAGGTTTAAACTCATCAGGAATACCTACCATAGAAGTATCAAATTCAGATAACTCCTTCTCCAATTTCATAGCAGTAGTATAGTTTTTCTCAATAGAAGAATTAAGATAATCAAAGGTTGACTCGGAAGGGACGTCCTTTTTCTTAAGTTCAAGCATTTCAGCGGTGGTTATGAATTTAGGTTCTTTGGTAGTCTCTTTAACAGGCTCTTCCTTCCCAAATGCACCAGCACTGCCACCGCCACCGCCACCTGACTCTTTCTCTTTGAGTTTCTTTTCTTCTTCTTCCTTCTTTTTTAGTTCTAAAAGTTCTTCAGTCGTTATGAAGAGACTACTTCCCATTTATCTTCCCTCGCATTATATTTATAGGTTTTCCCCTTTATTACTTCGATGTCACCGTCTTTATATAAAGTTTCGCCTGCGAACACTGATTTTTGTTTTCCCCAAGTAGAAGGATACAGTAATCCTTTTCCCGGCTTAATATCTACTTTGTTGTATTCCTCAAGAGAAACAAAAGGATTTATTAAAGTCTCTCCCGTCGCTATCCTGTATTCGTTAATGGCTTCTTCTAAATCCTTATAACTTTGTCCATACAACATCTCATAAGAATAACCACTCTTACTCTCTGCGTCTAAAATCATACCCTTATCATTAATCAACATTTGTATCTGTGCTATAGCTTCTGTATAGTTCTTTTTAAACAATTCAGGCTTTGAAGGAACTATAACATTTGGGTCAACCTGTCTTACTTTAGCAAGTGCCTGGTTATATTCAGCATTTGTCCTCACTTCTTCAAACTGTTTCTCTGCAAAATTAGCTTCTGCTGTTGTTGTTTTTACTATTCCCCCACCTTCAGGAGTTATATACCCACCTAAGAATTTCTTCACTTCATTATTGTTTGGGTTAGTCTGTAAGAATAGATCAAATTTCTTTTCAAATTCAGACATCTTTTCAGGTTCAATATATGCACCTACAAACTTTTTCGCTTCTTCAACAGTAGGATTAGTCTGTAAGAAAAGTTCAAGTTTCTTATCATACTCAGTTGCCTTATCTGGCTCGATATATCCCCCTATAAATTTCTTTACTTCTTCGGTAGTAGGATTAGTTTCCATTAAAGCATCATATTTCTTCTCCCACTCAGAAGGTTTTTCTTCTTCCGGATAGAAAGTCTCCTGTACTAATTTAGCTAGATTTATATCAC
>Ga0307377_10006077_pt1 | contig 12740 bp, 14 predicted proteins | sample TR3MG_FD_202535 | JGI IMG/M metagenome (GOLD analysis project Ga0307377, IMG submission 202535) | Soil microbial communities from Risofladan, Vaasa, Finland - TR-3 | ecosystem: Environmental > Terrestrial > Soil > Coastal area > Acid sulfate soil | place: Finland: Risofladan, Vaasa | collected...
TGGGAAGCAAGGGAATATCGGTATCAAGAGTACATGAAAGAAATGATAAACATACTTTTGTAAAAGAGTATAGAAGGGAACTCCCAGGATTGGAGTCAGTCATTGATAAAATGATTTGCATGCCAGTAGGTTGGTGGGTAAATGAAGAAGATGCAAAATATATAGTGGAGGTGATTAAAAGTGGATGGTAAATTTTATATAGTACCAGAAGTTGTAATGGTAGAAATTTTAAAGATAGTTAACAATATGCCTTATGGACAGATTGCACCTTTAGCGGAAGCCTTGGGTAAAATAATAAAAGAGCAACAGGAAAAAGAGAAAAATAAAAATGAAGACATTTAAACATTCGGGTGGCGGCGGTGATATGTTGTATGGTATGGCTACAATGTATCATCTTGGTGGTGGTATACTACATTTAAATTTGGATAAAAGACTTAAATTTTATCGTAGACTTTTGTTAAAACAACCATATGTAGAAGATATTATATATCATAGCAGATTAACTAATGAATGGAGGGAGTTTAAAGCTGATTATAATTTGGATTTATTTAGAGGACAACCCTTCAATGGTGGATATACTTTAGTTGAATGTCATGCTATGGCTATGGGTATAAAATTTGATTTAACTAAACCTTGGTTTTTTAATGTAGAACCAAAACATGAAGCTGATATTGTTATAAATGACACTGGTAAAATAAGATGGGAAGGAGTAACAGTAGATTGGGAACAATTAAGAGGTTATGAAGATAGAGCTATTTTTATAGGATTGAAAGGAGAATATGAAAATTTTGTCAGAGATAGAAAAATGAAGGTAAGATACTTCGAAATAAAAGATTGTATGCATTTTGCTCAAGTGATAAAAGGATCAAAATTATATTTAGGAAATCAATCTACTGGATTAGCTGTAGCTGAAGGATTAAAGCATCCAAGAGTGGCTGATATATATATAGGTTTATCAAAACAATATCCAAAAGGAGAAAATGGACACTATAAATTAACAAAAGAATTAATTGATATATATTTAAATGATAATATCACATAAGTATAAATTTATATTTATTAGAGTGAGAAAGACAGCTAGTTCAAGTATGCAGGTTGCACTATCAAAATTTTGTGGGCCTCTATGTATAATATCTAAACTTGATGGTATGGAGGAGAAGGTATCTGGAATAAAAAGCAAAAATAATTGGTGTTATATGACAAGCAGAAAACCAGTATTTTATAATCATATTCCAGCATTTAGGATTAAAGAAATGATTGCTCATATGAATACAAATATATGGGATGATTATTTTAAATTTTGTTTTGAAAGAAATCCATGGGATAAAGCAATTTCTAGTTTTTGGTGGAATAGACCAAAATCAAAAGTAACAGAAAGAGAAAAACTTAATGAATTTATAATGCACGCAATGTTTCCAACTTTTTCTGATTGGAGATTATATACAGATGAACAAAAAGAAGAAGTAATTGTTGATAAAGTTTTTAAGTATGAAGAAATGGATGAATCTTTCAGATATTTAGAAAAACGGTTAAATTTTCCAGAAAAAATTGTTATGCCAGAGAAAAGATATAAAGGATCAGTTAGAAAGAATTATAATCATTATAGAGAAGTATTAACCAAAGAAGAAAATGAAAGAATAAAAAAGGTATTTAATAAAGAAATAAAGGAATTTGGATATGAATATTGAAATAAATTTGACTGATTCAGATATCCTTCTTGTATCTTTTAGTGGGCTTGCTTTAAAACTTGGAATGCCAATACCTGAATTTAAAAGAGTTATAACTCCACTTAATGTGAATAAAGCATTTTTAATTGATGAAGATAAGTGTTGGTATTATAAAATTAAAAAAGATGTAATACATGAGTTAAAAAAATTAATTTATAATGTGAATCCTAAATATACGGTATTCTTCGGAAATTGTGCTGGTGGATATGCTTCAATACTGTATGGTGTATTATTAGAAGTTGATAGGATTATGGCATTTCAAACTCAGACATTTTTAAGTAAAAAATCAAGAGAAAAATATAAAGATAAAAGATTTATAAGAGAAGTTTTAAAAGCACAAAAATACGCTGATGAAGATTATTTAGATTTATGGAATCACGATAAAAAATGTAAGACGGTTGTAGAATTATTTTATTGTGAAAATTTTTATGATTCAAAAATACATGCTGAATTATTTTATGAAAAAACAAATTATTTAAATGTTGTATTGAACAAATATAACTGTCCAAGTTATTATCTTGCACATAATTTAAAAAATAAGGGTGATCTTCTATCAGTATTTCAAAAAAGAATAGGAGATAAAATGTATGGTTGTTGAAAGTAATAGATATAAAGAGAATATTATTACATCTGATTCAGAAATCGCAATAATTGTAACATCTTGGGATGGACACTTAATGTTTTTAAGACAAACATTAATTAATTATATGAAGTCAAAGGCATATGTTGTTTGTAGTTATGATGCTAGATCAAAAAGTCCACCCTCAGATGTTATGGAAATTCCACATTCATTTGTCTTTAAGCATAAAACTTATGGAGCTACTAAGCGTACAGGTTGGTTATGGGATATAGTTTATGGGGCAGATGTGATAAATAGTATCAGTAATATTAAATACGTTTTTTGTGTTAATAGTGATTGTATCTGGGATAAACCAGATGGGTTAAAGGATATAATTGATTTACTTGGGAATGCTGATTTAATGGCATCATCTATTAATAGTACAATACATACTGCAAGTATGATATTTAAAGTTGATGCTTTTAAAAGTTTCAATAATTATATAAAACAAAAGTTAGACAACATGGTACCTGAGTCATTTAGTCCAGAGGTAGTCATTAGAGATTGGGCATCAGAGAATAATATTAAAAAACAAATACCTCCGATTCAAGCAAAGTTTCCAGAAGGACATAGATATGGTGGTAGAGTAGATCACTATAGTTGTTATCATCAAGATAGTACTTGGAAAAGATTATTAGGTTTTAGAAATCTTGGTGGAGAACTTAGACATTGTTCATTAGAGCATTTAGAACCACCTCCTAAAAAATATTTTGATGTTAGTCAAAAAAAATATTATACATCACATGAACATGTTATGTTAGATTACTTTGAAACAGATGATAGACGATGGTTATATAAATTTTGGGCGGAGGGCGAGGATTCGTTTTGGAACAGAAGATATTATCCACTTGAGTATTATGGAGATAATCCATTGTATGATGACTCAAAAAGAAAAGAGTTAGGTCCTCCTAGTGAAAGACTTGGTCATTTTGATAGAACTAAATATGAAAGCTTTATATTGAAAGATGACGAATATTATGAAAAATGGAAAAAATTTATAAACAAGGAGTGATGTGAAATGACCATAGGTAAAAAATTTGTAGAAAGTTTAAAACCTGGCAAGGAAAAGAACCACTACGCACAAATACTAAAAGACTATATGGCAAATGATGAATGGGCAGTGAAGGCACTTAAGCCGATTGGAGTACTTATGACTGCTCATCCAAATAGTAGGCCATTTTTAACAAAAGCAGTTGAGACACATAAGAAGTTGGGTTACTGGATTACATTGGCGTATGATAATTACTGGGACCCAAAAAATATAGGATCAGATTATAATAATCTGATGCCGAAGAGGGAAGTATTTGATCAAGTGGATACTTTTGTGGTGCCTCACCACCAAACATGGGGTGGAGTACTTTATCCATACTTCTGGATTTTAAAATTTGGATTAGAAACAATGGGTGGTTTTGAATACGTATATTGTACTAATGGTGATTGTATCCTGGAGAAACCAGAAAACTTTGACCAAATAGTTGATATGCTTGGAGACGGCGATATTATAGGTTGTGGTTGGGAGACTACACCACAGGGAAGAGACCTTTTCAACACAACAGCTTTTCTGGCTAAGACGAAAGCTGCGCAAGCAATGATGAAACATTTTCAAGATCACCTTATTCCATTTGATAATTATGAAAAGTATGCAGAGGATTATGGAAATACTGAGTCAAGATTTGCCTTAGCAATCAAAGACTTAGGATTGAAGTTAGTGAAAGCACAGGAAAATCCATTTAATACCCAGTCACATAAACCGGGTTATGGTACATGGTATAAAACTATTGGCTTTAGACATATACATGCTGAATGGGGATATAATACAAAGCATAAATTACCTATACCATGGGATCAAATAGATGAAACATATTTGAAAAGAAGAAAATAAGAAATTGATAAAACATATAAATAGGATATAAGTAGTATGGAATGTGGTGAATGCACTTTGTGCTGTAAACTTTTAAATATAAAAGAGGTAGACAGTAAACCAGGTGAATACTGTAAACATTGTAAGCCTGGCATTGGTTGTAAAATTTATAATGAAAGACCAGAGCCTTGCCGTATATTTGAATGCGCATGGAAACAAATGATACACGCCGGTGAAGAATTAAGACCGGATAGATGTAATATTTTATTTGAAAAGTGGTCGGATTATGTAATGGTTGGATCAGTTAATAGCGATGATATTAAAGAAATAGTAATAAAACAAATAGATTATTTTAGAAGTGAAGGAATATCAGTTTTAATAGTTAATCAAAATATAAAAACAAGAACATATTTTTTAGCACTAGAACATGATAAAGATTTTGTAAGGAAAGAGATTAATGGCAGCACCAAGTTACACTGAAGACTTAACTGATTTAAATGATGCTGATGCTGGTACTGATTGGGATGAGTTTACAGGAAACTCATACAATGCTCAAGGATCGTTTGCTGCTGATAATGCTTATCAGTTTATCCAAGGAAATACTGCTATAACACAGATTTGTACCAAAGATGCATCAGTAGGTTCCTTGGGATATAATAATGGAGCTGGAACTGGTGGACATGGGACTGATGGTGCTTATTTTGTCTGGCAGACATATGGTACTAATAGTAACCTTGGAACTTATGCTCAAGGTGGATTCCGTATAGTAGTTGGTTCTAGTTTGGCGGCTTTTTATGCATGGTACGTTGGAGGTGTGGATAAAGCTCCTTATCCATATGGTGGATGGACTTGTAATGTTGTAAATACATCTATAGCGGTGGATAATACTGCTGGTTCTCCTGGTGCAGCAGAGCAATATATAGGTGGCGCTGTTTATGTTGTAACTGGTTCTAATAAAGGTTCTCCTCATGGTGTTGATGCTATACGTTATGGTCGTGGTAGTGCAATATTTACACTCGGGGATTTAGCTAATGGCTACGCAACAATTCCTGGTTTCGCTACACAAAATGATTTAATTGCTAACAGATGGGGATTGATTCAAGAAACTGCTGGTGGTTATTTATGGCAAGGTCGCATGCTGTTAGGAAGCACAGCTGGTAATCTAGTTGATTTTCGTGATTCAAATAGAAACATATTCGTTAAATGGACTCCTAAGGTAACAGAAAATTTTAACTTGATTGAAATTCAAAATTCAAGTTCATTTGTTTCAATGACAGGTATGACATTTCAAGTATTGGATACATCAACTGCTTCTCGTGGAAAATTTTTAGTGACTGATCCTGCTGATGTTTATTTAGAACAATGTACGTTTATAGATATGGATACATTCACGTTTCACACAACATCAACAAGCGCAGATGTTATAGATTGTACATTTCGTAGGTGTGAGTTAATAACTCAAAACGATGCAGTGTTTGAAGGTTGTACTTTTGATAGTTCAACGGCATCTGCTGGATTATTAGCTTCAGACTTAGATGTAATTAGTACTTGTGCTTTTATTAGTGATGGAACTGGTCACGCGATGGAATTAAGTCCTGCAACGTCAGGCGGTACATACACATTAACTGGATGTACTTTTACGGATTATGCCGCAGTTTCTGGTAGTACTGGAAACGAGGCTATTTATAATAATAGTGGTGGTCATGTTGTTATTAGTGTTGGTACAGGTCAAATACCTTCATATAGAAATGGTGTTGGATCAACTACTGTTATACAAGGTTCTGTTTCAGTTTTAGTAGATGTCAATGATACAAATGGTGTGGCAGTTTCAGGCGCACAGACAGCAATATATTTAACTTCAGATAGAACCGAACTTGTTAATGTAGATACAGATGTGAATGGTCAAGTAATATATAGCTATGCTGGAAGTACTCCGGTTGGTGTAGAGGTGAGAGTCCGTAAGGCTTCTTCCATTAACAATCCGAAGTATAAAAACTATAGTTCTATTCAGACCATACAATCAATAACGGGGTTGACTCTTAGTGTCACGCTGATTGTAGACCCAAATAATAATGCAACAACATAAAAGAAAAGGAGAATTATAATGGCTGATGCTACGATTTTAAGTGGTGATATTGGTGTAAACTACCTTGCTAACAATCGCCAAAAACTAATGTATTGGATCGGTGGAACGCTTACATCTTATACTATGAATCAAGTCTATTCAGCAATGGCAACATTGCTTGATGAAACCACAACGATTGATAGTGGAACAGCGTTTTCCGCTGAAACACCGGTTGAGTATACAACTGGTAAGATTGATACAGGAGACAGTGAACCTTGGTTTATGTCTTTTGATTTAATGGAAAAAATAACTGGAGGTGCTTTAAGGACTTCCGGTTGGACAAGAGTACAAGACAGTAATGCAGGTATCATCATGGTTCCTGTAGTTTCAGGGGGTTCAATCGTTGCTGGCGACAGAGGTTTTACAATTACTTCTGATACAGACAACGATGAAGGAACTCTATTAGAGTTTATTGATACTGGTGGAGCAATTGATTACTGTATGATTCGACCTTTAACAAGTGGAATTGCTAATAGTTTTGATGATACAACACCGGATCAAGGTCTTACATGTAATGCACACGCTGCAACTCAAGATTCTGCCGCAACAACAGGTGAACAAGTTTGGGCTAATCTATATTCTATTGGTACTATCGACTCAAACGTCCATCTATACTTATATCAAGGTGTAGCTGACGTTGATGCTTCAAGAACTCGTGTGTATTCATGGAATGATGCTACACAAGATTGGTATGCAAATGGTCATATTGATTTATGTGTCGCTCTAAATGATATTACAACTGCTGCGTGGCCAACAATTGATGATGGTTATATTTCAGTTTTCGCACGTAAGTATGGAGATTTATATGCATCATTTGAGGTTTCTAACTCCACAACCGCTGGTGGTAGAAACCCAATTCCACTACAAACTTCCGCTGACCTTGACAATACAACTGGTATTGGATCATTCACATATACTACTGGCGTAGGAACATTTGCTGTTGGTGATATAGTTGAAGGTGTTTCATCTGGTGCTAGAGCTATTGTTACTGCTCTCAATGCTGGACCAGAATTGGAATACATCCCGATTGATGATCCGCAAATTCCTTTTACAGTAACAGAGAATATCCAAACAGCTGGAGCTGCAAAAACAGGAACAAATATTGGAGCACCAGCTGCAAGTGGTCCCGCTGATAGTAATTGGTTTGATCAAACAACCACACCAACTGTTGCATTTGCGAGTACAACATTTGATGTTGATGATAACGGTACACCAGAAGATTATGGTATTACTATTGACTGTAAATCTAATCCATTAACAGAAGTATATGAATGGTTAAAATATGCAACAAGAAACGGTGAGGTAACAAACGACCTTGATGGTATTAATGGTGAGCGTTACATTGGTGGTGAAGTCTATTTGAAAACTACTACAATGACCAACGTTCTTGCAGAAGGTGAGTCTGTAACACAGCAAACATCCTTAGCAACAGGTGTTGTTGTTTCTTATAACCCTGTAAATGAAGTAATTCTTTTAAGAGATACTAGAGGCTCATTTACTACTACTGGTCTGGTTGAGTCAGATGACAGTACTGCTGAATTTACACCAGATTTAGCTGCTGTAACCTTCGCACCGAAAACTGCTTCTCCATTGGGTACATTTGCTGGTGGAACATTCTTTGGAGCACGTGGTGTTCTTCTTACAAACTGGGCGACTTCAGACGAGAACAAATTCCAACTTACACCTATTGAAGGTGGAACCAAAGAAAGACCTCAAGCATTTGTTATTCAGGTTACAAACCTTGATAGTGGACCACCAAGTGGTGCATTAAATGACAGAGTAAGTGTATTCCGTCTTGCTACTGTTGGTGGTATTATTAATAAAACAGAATATAATGCAGTTGGTGGTGAGTCTCCATCTGCTGCTACTTTGGTTGTTTCAGGTGGTATTACACAGGATACACCTGGTAAAGCTACTGGTGGATGGTTAGTATTAGTTGATGCTCCATCTGGTTCTGGTGCTGAATATAAAATTAGATATGACTCTTGGGATACATCTACATTTACACTATCTACTGTTGTAGAATTTGTAACTACAGGAACCAATACTGCTACTCAAGTTGAGTACTCTGGTGGCGCATTTGAAACAGATGTAAAACGTGGTGATTTAGTTTACAATGTAACAGAAGACCTTGTTGGATATGTTAAAACTGTAGATTCAGATACTGTATTACAACTTGAAGGCGCTGGTATTGCAGGTAACACAACAGGTGATTCAGTTATCATTAACTGTGTGCCTATTACTGTTACATCAGATGATGATGTCTATGTACCATTTATTGACAAAATTGCTGAATCAGCTTCAGAAAGTGTATCTGTTATTTTTGTTGCTCCTGTTTACTATCGTGTAAAAGTTAGAAATACAAGAGCAGCAGAACCAATTAAACCTTACAGTTCAGATGGTACTGTTGCAACATCAACATCAAATCAAAGTATTCCTGTTATTAGAACTGAAGATACAATTATATCATAAAAAGGAGTGAATTTATAATGGGTTATAGTACAGAGTCTTTGGAAAATGGCATTGAATCATGTAAGAAGAACATTCAAACATTTGAAGATGCCATTGACAAAGAAAGAAATACAATCAAAGAGTATAGAGATATGATCGAAACTGTTCAAAGAAAAGAAAGGGAAGAAAAAGTCCGTGAGGAAATGTCATCTCGTATTGAAGTTGTAAGAGATGTCGACCATATGCAGAACAACTAATAGGAGACAAATTATATGGCAATTCGTTATGATGTGACCATAGATTGGACTTTAAGTCCGCGTCTCCTAACAGTTCTTGCGCCATCCACTGAAATCTCAGTTCAAGACATTGTTGATACTTGTAGATATTTTGAGGATTCAGATATTGGAGTAAACTATGAATATTTAATTGATGCAGCTGGTAAGGAACCATTAGGTGGGGTAACCTACGTTGGTATAACTGCTACATTAAATAATTGTTATATTGCTTTTGAAGCAAGACTAGGTCCTAATTGGATATTATGTACAATCGCAGGTGGTAATATTGTTGCTGTAGATGCAGTGGGTGCCGAGTTAGATCCTCGGTATCCTACTGCATATGTTTCAGTGGATAGAACTGCGTCTTCATCTGCAACACTACAAGAACAAGGCGCTATTCAGTATTCTTCCTATAGTGGAGGGGTTTGGATTTCAACAGCTGGATCACCTGGAACAGAATATCCACTTGGAACTCCAGCATACCCAGTAAATAATATACCTGATGCACATACAATAATGGCAGCTAATGGTTTTGATAAGATATTTTTCTTATCAGACTGGACATTTACAAGTGCAATGAGTATAATGTCTGGACATGAATTGTGGGGTCAAGGTTCCCAGAAAACAGTTTTTACTTTTGAATCTGGGGCTGTCCTTGCTTATTGTGAAGTATTTGATGCAGAGTGTACTGGTTCAGAAACAGGGATTGTAGGATTTAATGATTGTTTAATTAATGACTTAGGAAGTGTTGGTTTGTTTCCTTCATCAGTGGAGGTATTAGCAACTAACTGTTTGTTTAAAAATACACTTACATTACCAAGTAATTACTCAGGGACAATTACAGCAGTTGATTGTTGGGCATTACCTACTAGTGGTGGAAATCCACCTATTATAGATGCTGGTAATTCTACAGCATCTATACAAGTAAGAAATTGGTCTGGTTTATTAGACTTTCGTAATGTCACTAATGATGTTGATATTCGAATATTTCTTTCGTCTGGTGGTGTAATATTAGATCCAAGTGTTACTGCTGGTGATTTTTTAATTTCTGGTGTTGGTACATTAACAAATAATTCTACAAGCGTAACAGCTCTTGATACAGAAGGTTTAATGTCTAAAGATACAGTTTCAGAAGCCATTTGGGATGAACCAATAGGTGACCATATAATTGAAGGAACTACAGGTCACGAAATGTATCATGCATCATATGGTAACATGGTTCACGTAGATGTTATCAATGGTTCTTCTGGAACTGTTTATCCAGTAGGAACACATGAAGACCCAGTTAATAATTTACCGGATGCTTTAACTATAGCAAAAGATCACAACTTTCAAAGAATACATTGTGATGGTGCTCTTACTATAAATGGTGAGAATATCACAGGTTATACATTTATAGCGGATAGAAGTATTGGTAATTCAGTTACTGTAACGTCAATGACTAACTCAGGTGCGTGTTATTTTGAAAACTTGACAGTAAGTGGAACTCTAAGTGGTGCTACTAGGTTTACAACTTCTGTCCTTGGAGAATTGCGTAACTATGATGGTGGAGCAAAGAACTGTTTATTAACAAATGATATTTATATTACTGGTTCGGGCGCAAACTACTTTACAGATTGTGATACGTATGTAACAGGATATATTAATAAAACTATACACGTTGGAGATAATTATCTTAATTTGATTCGTTGTCGTGGTGCATATAACATAGCAGATTATACAGGATCACACGTTTTAGCATTAGACTTTTCAGCAGCTATAGTAGTAACAGAAAGTACTTGTGTATCAGGAACTATTATTGTTTCAGGTCTTGTAAATCTAACAGATAATTCGGGTCCAGGATGCAATGTAATTGATGGAACTATTTCAGAAGCTGGTATTGTTGATAAAACTTGGGATGAATCAACATCAACTCATCAAGTTTCAGGAAGTTTTGGGGAAAAGGTTTCTGATATTAAGATAGATACTTCACTAATTCCAGGGATAGTATAATGGGTGTTATAGTAACTAGAAATATATCTACTGGTTCCAGTGGGGCCAGCGGAAGTGGTGCTTATACTCAATTAGAAAAGCTAGCCAATGAAATGGAGATGGAATTTAAGTCCATTTATCTATATTATTATAAAGAACTTATATATAATCCTCAAAAACAATTAATTAATGTAGGAATATGGACAGATAATATAAAAACACTTAAGTTGTTCAATAAAGATTTATCATATAATCCTACAAAGCAATTAGAGAGAACTGATTTAACTAGAATTTCGGATGGTGAAACAATGACTAAGCTGTTTGTTTATAATGTTGAAAAACAATTACAAACAGTTACTACTAGTGGAAGCGGACCTTATTAATGATAATAACTGCATTTTTTACAAATAATGGAATACCAGCGACTGGATTATCACCTACAATAAGAATAAGGGATTTATTTGATAATTCTCTTGTGATTACTGATGCCGCTATGAGTGAAGTAGGTGATGGTGGTTATAAATATAACTACATATCATATGATGCAACAAAAGAATATTCAATCCGTTGTGATGGTGGTGTATTATTATCAGCAACTGAAAGATATACATATGGTGGTAATGAAAATTATTATGAGGACACACAACAATCTGTTTGGAGTGAGACAGTATCTGGATATAGTAATGCAGATACTTTCGGTGGTTTGGTTAGACAAATTGATACAAATACTGAGTCTATTTCAGCTAGTTTTATAAATATAAGTAATGATTTAAAGCGTGTATTGGGACTGATGCATGAAAATATTTATATTGATAATCCTGTTTATGATTCGGATTGTAACTTAACATCAGCAAGAATTAGAATTTATTCTAATGCTGGTAGTGTGGGTACTTCAAATGATGTTATTGGAACATATGAAATATCAGCACCAGCAAGTGGACCAGGTAAATTTGTTACATGGAAACAAATAAAAGTATAAGAGAGGAAAAATGTCAGTTGGTATAGCTACAATGGGATACTTTAATCCGGCACCTTGTACTACATTTGGCCCTGATATTGGTGGCATAGGTGGTGAGGGTGGTGGGTATTATGAAGAAGTGCGTAAGAAACCAGTAGTTATTGTAAATAAAATATACTCATCAAAGGAAAGACCTACTATTGATATAACAGAGGTAGAAATAATATGATTAATTTAAATGTACAGAGATCAAAACAAATTAAATTTGGTATAGAAATTTCAGGTGTTCAACTGAATGACATTAAGGGTGCAGTTAGACTTATGCACGAAGGCATTGAGTATGGGTTCCCAATAAAAATTTTTGATGGTAAGATACTTGTTGAAATTCCACCATTGGAAAACGTTATCATATCTGAGTTAAGGGATAGAGAACGAATTGGGGCTAAACTTGAGGTGATCGCCGGTGATATTTATTTAACGCCTTGGGAAGATGATATAGTAATTGAAAAACCAATAAAAGTAGAGGCGACTATTCAGGAAGAAGAGGTAGTTATAGAGAAGATAAAACCAGATATTAAAGCTATGGTACTTTCAGAGCTTGAATTGAAACCTCAAAAGAAAGATATTAAGGCGGATAATGCAAATATAACTACTGTAAGTACTGCAGAAAAAAATCCAGAACCATTTGATATTGTATTAAAGAAAGCTAAAAAGGATGCAGACTCAAAAATAAAAGAAGTTGAAAGAAAAGAT
>Ga0307377_10006079_pt1 | contig 12737 bp, 16 predicted proteins | sample TR3MG_FD_202535 | JGI IMG/M metagenome (GOLD analysis project Ga0307377, IMG submission 202535) | Soil microbial communities from Risofladan, Vaasa, Finland - TR-3 | ecosystem: Environmental > Terrestrial > Soil > Coastal area > Acid sulfate soil | place: Finland: Risofladan, Vaasa | collected...
CACTTTTTACCCTTTAGATAAGTATACAGCTCACCATATAAACTTCCCACAATGGCTTGATGTTGAGACGATGGTGGTGGTGTCATATCGTAAACGATACCATCAATCCGTTCCCAACGTTCAAGCTCGGATTCCAATAGTTTTTCTCTCACCTATAACACCCCCGTATACTCTTAAAATTAAGCTTTTGAAGTGTAAAATCCAAGCAAGTGAGCATTGTAACGCAAAGTTCGTTTAGGTCTTGCGTGTTAGAACGCGCCAAGACACTGACTCCTCAACGCGTTAAGCCAACTCTCCAAGGCGCCGAACAATTTCCTCATGATCTCCACTCAAAAGCGTTCGCACATCAATAAGTACCCAATCCTTGTGAATCCGAGTTAAAATAGCCACTGGCCCTAAGCGCAAAAACTTCTCTAACTCAATGACACTACCTTGGATAGGCCGAATGGCGCACACCCAAGTTGGAAGCTCCACCGTAGGCCATGCACCCCCTCCAACTTGAGATACATCCTGTTTCAACTCAGCATTGATAGCAGGATTCGACTGAAGCGCCACAGCAAGCTCAGACGCAGCTGATTTCAAGGTATCTAAAGGGAGAGAGAGCATCCTCCAAACGGGAATATCCTCTATTCCTCCATTTTTATATAAGAGGAGGGTCCCTTCGAGGGCTGCTAAGGTCAATTTATCGACCCTCAAAGCCCGGGTCAATTGATTCGCCCTCAAACGTTTGATAAAAGCTTCCTTTCCGACGATGATCCCTGCCTGAGGGCCACCCAACAATTTGTCTCCGCTGAAGGAAACGAGGGAAAGCCCTACTTTGACAGTTTGCTGAATGGTCGGTTCGCTAGGAAAGCCAAGATTCGTCCCATCAAAAAAGCTGCCGCTTCCTAAGTCTTCCATAACAGGCAAACATCGAGTTTTCCCGAGTTCCACCAACTCTGCTCCTGAAACAGAATTGGTGAACCCTTCAACCCGGTAATTACTCGTATGAACTTTTAATAACACGGCCGTTTCCGGTCCGATCGCTGCCTCATAGTCCCTCAGCCAGGTTTTATTAGTGGTTCCCACTTCGATGAGTTTAGCCCCCCCGGCTTTCAAAACGTCTGGAATTCGAAAGGATCCACCAACTTCCACCAGTTCTCCGCGCGACACAATAACCTCTTTGCCTTGGGCAAACGTATTCATCATCAAAAGAACTGCCGCTGCATTATTATTGACTACCATAGCAGCTTCTGCCCCAGTCAGATGACAAAGGAGCTCTTCGACATGGACATAGCGCGAGCCCCGCTCCCCAGTTTCAATATCCAGTTCAAGATTACTGTACCTTTCGGCTTGTTCTGCAACAAAACGCGCGACCTCTGGCGCCAGCAAAGCTCTTCCGCAATTAGTATGTAAAACAACCCCAGTCCCATTGATTACACGCCGAAAACTAGTTTCAGGACTTGTCAGCTCCTGTAGAAGCTGAGTTTTTAACCACGACCAAAGGGAGGTTTCAAACTCAGCAAACGAATCTGTAAAATTTCGATTTACATTTCCCCTCGCTTTTTGTAGAACCTGTCGAACTCCCTGCGTTAAACGAGGCAGCTGCCTTTCATTCGTCAAATACGGACTGAATTCTTCTTCATGTTCTAGCCGAGAAATCACATCGTGAACAGCCGGAAGGGTCCGCAAACGCCTTTGTTTCTCTTGATCCACTCGATTATCACTCCTTATTGACCATAACTATTATCGACCAATTTTCCTGAAACTAGCCCGCATGCTTTTTAGGATTTCGACAGCCCTATTAGCATATGATAAAGGAAATTAACGCAGTGGAGTTTTATTGAACATATCTAGGAGCAACACAACTTACTTATTTACTAAAGTTATCCGTCATCTGACTTCTGACTTTGAGGAGGTAGATCCATGTCCAGCATCATCTCAACTCTTCCACTAAAACGACCAGCTCGCCTCGCAGTTATTATTCCCTTTATAAACCGTTCTCATAAAAAAGCACGGTTCCAGCCCTGTATCTTTTGTGGTAAAACCATGATGATTCAAAAGTTTAAAGGTAAGACCGTATGTATACAATGTCTTCACGAAATTCCAGACATCTTTTCCTGTAGTTGACAAAAGCATTCGTTGTTCGAGATTAAAACATCGCCATGGATGGCAAGGCGCCGTGATGGCAAGAAAGAACCTTCAGAAAAAAATAGGGAAAGGGAAGCGTTTGCTTCCCTTTCCCTATTCCTACCTTCTCCGTTTTAGCTTTGTAGAAGGTCCCTTCCCGCCATCCATGGCTACACGGACACTCGGCCATCCTTGGCCAGGGGCTTTTGAAAAGAAGCATTAAGTGTTTGCACAGCCTTTACTGGAACGATAACCTTCCCATGTTCAGACAGAAAAACACCGGTAGTGGCCACAATTTCTCCGTATTCATCAAGAATCGCCTCTGCTAATAGCCTTTTTTTGCCAGCTCCCATACGGTTCAAGACAAGGTAGTATTCCTCTTCGAACAGGAAGAGTCCTGAACGCAGCTGATTAAATTCCGGCAAACGATCAACTACGGCTAAAACATCCTCGAAATCGGCAAACACATAAACTAATTCTGTCACACGTCCTTTAGTGGACTTACGCGCCACCTTCTCCTTAGAACCCTCAAGTTCTTCCTGCTTCATGATCGTGATTACAAACTCGTCATTCGACGCCACGGTTGCCTGAATCCAGAAGGGCTGATCTAAGTTAAACTCAACTTCTTCTCTAGCCTGTGCAATGAGTTCCCAAAACAATTGCTCCGTCTTCGCTGATCGCTGAAATAGATCAGCCATTGTAATATCCCTGTCAGTTAGTTCTGTCAAGGAGATAAAAATGCGGATGGTATGCTCGTTAACTTTTTGAACACGCATATCCCCACTCTCCTTTCCGCATTCAAGCTCATACCGTATCTTATTCCCATTATAGCATATTACGCCTTCACTTTTTCTGTGAAATATTAGGATTTATACCATGTTTCTCATCCAATCCGAATCAACTGATACTCCCTGCTTCCTAAACCAATCGTTTCACCATAGGAAAGTTGGATAGTCCAGTCCACATTTGGGAATAATACCCGGAATTTATCAGGTTCGCCATAGCGTTCGCCAAGCTCAGAAAGCGGGTTTCCGTGCGCTTGGTTAATTAGGTCCACCGCAGCCTGGTCTATAGCAATCGGATCTTTGGAAGCGAGGATACCAATATCGCCAACAATAGGCACATCGTTCCAGCCACAACAGTCACAGAGCGGAGAAACATTCGTCACAAAGGTAATGAACCCAGTTTTTCCCTCTTTGCCTTTAAGCACACCAACGGTGTACTCAGCAATCTTTTCCTGAATAATGTCGGCTTCAGTTTTCCAGTTAATCGCAATGGCGCGTACTGGGCAGGTAACCGTACATTCACCGCAACCGATGCATTTGTCTTGTGAAATTTTCGCCTTGCCTTCCACGACTATGGCATCTGCCGGACACCATTTAGCACATTTACCGCAGGCTATGCAGATCTCTTCATTGACCTGAGGCAACAAATCCGAGTGTTGCTGTTGCTTCCCAGCACGGCTACCCAGACCCATCCCAAGATTCTTCAAGGTGCCTCCAAACCCTGTCGCCTCATGCCCTTTTAAATGAGTAATGGCCAACAACACATCTGCCTGGACTGCAGCACTCCCGACCTTCACTTCTTTAAAGTGTTTGAGATTTACTGGCACCGAAACATAGTCTTTCCCATTTAGACCGTCGGCAATCACCAAAGGGGCCCCCACGACGGAGTAATCAAAACCGTTCTCAATCGCCGTCTCTAAATGGTCAACGGCATTTGAGCGGGAACCGGCGTAAAGCGTATTGGAATCCGTTAGGAAAGGGCGTCCCCCTTTCTTCTTAACCTGCTCCACGAGGCGCCGCACATATTGGGGACGAACATAGGCAAGATTTCCGCGTTCCCCAAAATGCAGTTTGATCGCTACGAGATCTTTAGGCGAGATCGTCTCAAGTAATCCCGCACGTACAATCAGATGCTCTAGTTTTGTTAGAAGGCTTTCCCCTCGTTTTGTTTTCATGCTGGTGAAATAGACTTCCGAACTCAATACAAGCACTCCTTCTTAACCTACGTACGATATCTTAATCCTATTTTATTAGACTATTCATTTTAAAGCAAACTTCCTACAAGCTCACAGCGCACAACTTCTCGTCGTACTGGAAGATACATTAGTCTTACTTGGTCATCGATATTAAGCTGCTCATAGACGTTATGGTCGACATAGAACTGGTTTTGTACTGAGCCTGCACGCACGTCTAAAACATAGGACTTCAATCCAGAATCATAGGCTTTTCCTTGAACCGACCCTTGGATATAACCCGGTTGAGCCAACCAATCTGGTTGGGAAAAAAATAAGAGTTCTGTGTAAATTCCTAAAACCCCAATCCAAATTAAAGCTTTCCCCGCCAGCAGTAAGAAGCCCCAAGCATCATGAGCATAACGCCATGTAGCCACAAATTTCCAAACCAGACGAAAGAGGACGAGTCCCCATATCAAAAGGAGCACGATCAAATTTGGCCATGTCGTACTCCATAGATAGCGATAATAGTCTATCATTACTTACCCCTTTACAATGCAGTCATGTGAGTACCTTTACAGGCATAGCTTCCACTCAATTCGGATTGATAACCGTTTCCGCCATTTGCTTTAACGTCATAGAGCAAGTGATCCACGCGATCGAAAAACTCGCGCAGTGGCTCTTTCCGATAAATGGCCATTCCCATGCTCAAGGTTACCGCCGCACGATTAGGAAGGATTTCAAAAGAATGTTGAATCCTTATCACGATGTGGTTTGCTTGTTCCAAATCCGTTTCTGGTAAAACAATGGCAAACTCATCCCCGCCAAAACGATAAACCCCATCTATTGAACGAACGGCGTTCTGGAAAACTTGTCCTGCTGAATACAATAACTCATTACCACAACGGTGCCCAAAAGAATCATTATATTTTTTAAACTGATCCAAATCAATAAGAATCAGCGTAAGGGGATCATGTTTTCGTTGAGCACGCTGGGTCTCATATCGCATCCGCTCCTGATACGCTCTGAAATTGCCGAGTCTCGTTAGTTCATCAAGAGTTGCTACTCTTAATAACTTTCGACGTTCAACCGCAAGCCTCTGAATCACCAGAATAAGGCCGATTGTAATCAATGTCACGCCCACCGCTCTCAGCCAGAGATACGTTATCCCCTGTATGAGAATCAAGGCCACAATGATAATTATTCCGGAAAGCCACGGCCGCATCTTTCGTCGAGTATCCTTCAGCGTTGATTTATACAGCATACGTTATTGCCTCCAAGCGATTTTGACAGACAGTTGAACTATATATTAAAGCCATTACTTAAATAGCCATTAGTATGAATTTCTCTATAGAGTTTCAACTTCCTTCTTTTTCAGAATTGATTTCTCACCTTATTTGAATATTTTAACGTATTTGAATCAACGCACTCCAAACTCGACGCTCAATATAACGACAATTACCCTTTAACGATTTTTTCCTTACTAGCACCGCAACTCGGACAAAGTTTAGGACGGCAACGACCTTCAGATGTTGCACTACATTGGGAACATTTCCAAATTGCCATATTAATCTCCTCCTTAATTTGCAGGCATTATTAATTTTGCTAAATTCTATAGATTATCAGTCTTAAAGTCAAGATCTTGGTCGATCTGTTCTTTTAACTTTGATCGAGTATTAATCACACCATTAGATGCATAGACCAAATTCAGGGAATAATCGTCATCTGCATAAATGCTAAACGTATACTTCCCTGTTGACAAGTCTCTCGAAGATGGACCAAGGCGGTTGCCACTTTGCCCTACAAGCGATAGATTCCCTGAAAGATCACTGCCATAAACGGTTTTGAAATCGTCTGTAACTGTGACGACAAGACTTACACTAGACGTATATATGGAAGGTACTATCACTGTGAATGGAACAATAATCATCTCACTAAGTTGCCCGCCAACCCAGGACATAAGTCCATTTGTAATATATATATTGTAATCCCCCGCCGTGTAGGCTTTAGACGGCGTCACTGTTGCAGAGAGACCATCGGGGGACAGTTTTATCGTTGTTGCGACCTTGGTTTGTTTACTATCGGTGACGTAAACAGTATTACTATTCACACTCGTACTCAAGAGTGGAGCATAAACGAGATCGTCCAGACCTTATTAACCTCTGTCGTTGTCTTAGCCGGCCATATCTTAAAACCCGTGTTCGAGGTAGAAGTGTCTGCAAACACGGACGATACTGATAGGAGCAATAAAGTGGTTGCTAATAGCCAAGTAATCCACCAAGTTTTATTAACCACGATACCATCCTTCCTTACTGTTAATTCTACGCTTCCCAATCCTTATGATTCAACCCCGCCATAATCTTTTGCACATAAGCCTGAGTTTCCTTATATGGTGGAATCCCCTGATATTTTTCCACAGCTCCTGGCCCAGCATTGTAAGCCGCTAAGGTCAGCGGAATATTTCCCTGGAAATGGTCTAACAAATCCTTCAGGAAATGTGTTCCTCCATCTAGGTTTTGTGTTGCATCATAAGCGTTCTTCACCCCATAAGAAGCAGCAGTTCCAGGCATCAACTGCATTAAGCCCATAGCTCCAACTGGTGACGTTGCATTGGAATTGAACCCTGACTCCGCATTGACAACCTGCTGAATTAGAGTTCGATCAACACCGTATTTCTGAGCCATCGAATAAATAACATTCCCGATAGAACCAGCATTTTCTGCCTTTGCTTTGGGAACAGAGACTCCCTGAGAGCTATTGTCCCGCGCTGAGGTGGGCAATTCGTTCAGAAGACCTTTTAATCCTTGGGGATCATCCATTCCGCTTCCCAATGCTGATTGAAGTAATGTAGCAAAAAGAAGCGAGCTTGAATTGCCGCTTTCTCCAGCTTCAGACAAACCGTTCTTATCAGCTTGAGCAGTCTGCCAAGAAGCATTCATCTGTTGAAATCGAAACAAGAGAAGCATTTGGGCGACATTCATTATAAATAACCCTCCTTTCACTATCCCTAATTCAAAAAGCTCAAGTACCTATTTTGCAGTTAACTGACTCAACCTCTGGACCTCGTCGCTCTGCAGAATCTGCTCTGGAATGAGTTGTACGATAATCCTATCCGGAAGATTTACAACACCACCGATAAAGGAAGCGGTAACCAGCGGTGGGGGTGGAACAATATTTTCTAAGGTTCGAACCTCTCGAACTTGATCCACAGCAAAACCTACATAATCTCCATGAACCTCGGTGATTAAAGCAAAGGTGTTAAGCTCCCCTGACGAGACCTGACTATCCTTGGTTACATTAGTGTCACTAATACCAAACCGTACATGCAAATCGATGACTGGGATGGCCTTGCCCCGCAGATTAATCAGACCGAGCACGTAAGAGGGGGCTTGTGGAATACTCCGTACCTCTCCTAAGCGGGTGATCTCCCGGACCACTTCGATAGGCATCGCATACTCTTCTTGACCCAAGGTGAAAACGACGACTTGAACTGCCATACTGAACACATCCTCTACTAAATCTTCCCGACCTCATTGACTGCCTTATCTAACATCCCATCTTGGGTCTGGATCACTTTTTGATTAGCTTCATAGGCTTTCATTACCGTCATCATTTGCACCATTTGTGCTGAAAGATCGACGTTCGAAGCTTCAAACGACCCCTGAAGTACATGGGCCCCAGTCGCACCTGTTCCGGTTGCTTGAACTGGCTGGGAAGCCGCATATAAGGATTCTCCTTCACGTTTTAAAGCATCTATCGGAATCTCGACAACACGCAAGCGATCAACACTCTGTCCTTTATCCACAATTGTGCCGTCTGCCCTGACGCTAAAATCGGAACTAAGAGGACCTATGGGGCCCTTTTCACCCAGCACGGCATTTCCATCTGGAGTTTGAAGTGTCCCATTACTGTCTATCTGAAAATGCCCATTTCGCGTATAGCGTTCTCCCCCTGGGGTCTGAACTACAAAGTATCCTGGTGAAGTTAACGCCAGATCAGTCTTAAGGTCCGTTGTCTGTAAAGCCCCTTGAGTATTAGACAAGGCAACACGGTTAACTCCGACCCCCGTTCCCAACCCACCAATTTGTATGGCTTCAGAAGGCTGGTTCCCTCCCATTCGTTCAATCAGCATTGAAGGGAAAGAAATGTTACTAGCAAGTTGTTCTTTATAGCCTGGAGTCTTCACATTCGCAACATTATCCCCAATAATTTCGCTTTGCGTTTGGGTGGCTAACATACCAGTGGCTGAAGTATATAGTCCTCGTATCATTTCGTATCCCACCTTTATTAATTATTCAGGGGATCCTAATCTGTTTTACTTAATAACCATCCGAAGCAAACCTAATTGTGAAGAGATGGCACGGGTGAGGGAATTGTAGTAAAGGCCATTTTCAGCCACATTGGACATTTCGCGATCAACATCCACGTTGTTACCATCATTACGCAACGATGTCGTTTGATCTGTCACAATCCCTGACCCACCCCCTTCTGCAACACCAGGAATGTGCTTCGGAGACGTCAACTTCATGGAGAGAATTTTGCTCTTTTCCCCTAAGGCAGCTCCTAGCACCGCTTGGAAATCTACGTCTGAGCGCTTAAAGTTAGGAGTATCGATATTGGCTACGTTATTAGACAGAACCTGTTGCCTCATACTTGAAGCCTCGAGCCCTTTCTGCAAAACGTTTAACACTGGCCCATTTAACCAACCGGACATTCTACTTACCTCCTCATGGTATTGGCGATGCCCCACATCTGATCTCCATCTGACACCAGCCTTGCATTCACTTGATAAGCTCGTTGAACCTGAACGAGATCCGTCATCGAGGTAGCCAAGTCTACATTTGATTGTTCCAGGGACTGACCGCGAATCGTTCCTATAACTTGATTTCCTATTGTGGTGCCCGGTTGCCCGACCTGTGGTGCGCCAGAATTAACCGTGGGCACAAAGAGGTTATCCCCGTTTTTTTGTAATCCTTCAGGATTTTGAAATCCTGCCAGAGAAATCTGACCGAATGTCGTCTTTGTTCCAGCGACAACCCCCGTTATTTCGCCATTCGAAGCAACGGACAGTTCCGTCGCACCTGAGGGAACCGCGATACTCGGTTGTACAACATTTCCTTGCATATCGGCAAGTTGCCCAGATCCATCCACTTGGAAAGCCCCCACACGGGTATAAGCCGTACTTCCGTCTGGCGTCTTGACCTGAAAGAACCCTGATCCATCAATGCCTAAATCCAAAGGGCGATCCGTAGGGGTCAAAGTGCCTTGTTGGAAATCCGTTCCAATGGCATTATATACTACCCCAGCACCCACGCCTAGGGTAGTCGCACCTGTATTATTCCCTCCAGTTTTGGTATTCCCGGAACGAACCTCTGTTGACAAAGCCTCAGCGAAGTCCATCTGACTTGCTTTAAATCCTGGTGTGTTTACATTAGCAAGGTTATTACCTAAGGTATCCATCGCTACCTGCTGCGCACGGACCCCCGATGCAGCAGTTCCTATTAAGCGCATGAAGCAGCCCTCCGTCTTTACGAAATGATTTTATATTAATTACGTTTAAGGTCAATCAGTTCTTGTAAGAGTGTATCTGATACTGTGATCACCCGCGAGTTAGCTTGGAAGCCCCGCTGGGCTACGATCATGCTAGTCATTTCTTGAGAAAGGTCGACGTTTGACATTTCGAGAGCACTTGGTATAATTGTGCCGTTTCCATTGGTTCCAGCTACCCCGATAACAGCTGGACCGGAGTTATTTGTCCCGCTGTAAAAATTACCTCCCAGATTCTCCAATCCAGGAGCATTTGCAAAATTTGCGATGGCAATTTGAGCGATTTTATGAGTCGTGGTCACTCCTGCAAGTGTATAAACCCCAGTAACGATTCCATTCTGGTCGATGCTATAAGACTGCAGAGGTCCATAAGGACCAGGAGCAGCAGCATCAGCAGCAGCGTTCCACGCCCACCCTCCAGGTTTGATATTGACATTACTGGTTGCTGCGTTTTCCGAATCAACACCAGCACCACCATCAACATATGCGTAGCCTTGTACAAGAGCTCCACTCGCCGGATCAACTAAATCGCCGGAACTGTCCAGAGTAAATCCCCCTGCACGGGAATAAACGGCTTGACCCGCATTATTCAATACAAAGTAACCCGCTCCTTGTATCATCATATCGGTAGGATTCCCCGTGGTCTGAGCACTACCTGGGGTCGTAATTTGATCAATCGACCCCAGCATAGCCCCTAAACCTACCTGCATAGGATTTGTTCCACCTTGAAGATCCGGTGCAGGAGGACCGAGCGGATTCGGAGTGGGCGCGGATGCCCCTTTCATAGTTTGGCTCAACGCCGTTGCAAAGGTCACCCTGCTCTTCTTAAAACCCGTTGTGTTGACATTAGCAATGTTATTTCCTATAACATCCATCATTGTCTGGTGATTTTTCAACCCCGAAATTGCCGAATAGAGAGAACGCATCATAGCGTATATTCCTCCTCTTTGTATTCTTGAGTCTTAATTAAGACCAACATCTATGTTTAAGGAGTCACCGTAGTTGTAGTTGTAGCAGACTGTTAATCCTGAACCTGTGTGATCAGACCCATTTCCAAATCCACAAGAGTCCCGTCGGCCTTGAGAATCTGCAGCTTGGGATCGCCGTCGAGCCATTTCACTGCTTCAACCGTGCCTTCAATTGGGGTCTTGCCATCTGTATCTACTCCACTCACCGTTTTGCCGATCAAAGCTGCCCCTTGGGAGAGTGACGATTGCTGAAAGAAATTGGTCATATTTGTATTCAATGTGTCCATGGATGTAGCGATATTGGTCATCTGCTCCAGTGAGCTGAACTGGGCCATTTGTGCGATGGATTGTGTGCTATCCGTTGGATTCATAGGATCTTGATTTTGCATCTGGGCAACTAGTATCTTGAGAAAATCGTCTTTTCCCAAAGAGCTGTTATCGTTAGTAACTTGGCTTCCACTTGCAGAATTGGCCGTAGTGGTTGAAGTGGCCCCATTAACTGTAGTACTCATAGTCCCTCCTATGCCGTAACATTAATCAAGTTTATTTCACCCTGTCCACCCTGTACAAGTGAGAGCGGAGTGATGCCTGAGATGAGATCCTCATCTTCGTTAAGGTTTGTGTTTTGATTAAACGTCCTTCGCGACTCATCTCCGTGAGAATTCTGTTGCCGCTCTCCACCCTGCCCCATTTGTAACATTCCACAGTTTACCCCTTGGTTCGCAAGGGCTTGGCGCAAATCTGGAAGTTGATTTTGCAGGAGCTGACCGGTCGTCGCTTGAGAAGCATGAACCTGTAGATGGAGCTGCCCATTCTCCCAATGCAAGTCAATTTGGATTTTTCCCAAATCTGCCGGATGAAGCTGAATGTCCAGTTGTTTCAAGTCCTGAGATCTATTCATGACTTGCTCACGAATTACCGTGGAGATCTGTTCCCATACTGGAGTAGCTACTGTTTTTCCGTCTGCGACGTTAGCCGTTATAATATTGCTTTGAACACCAATGGATACGCTTGAATTCTGATTTTGCACGTCTTTCCCTCCAGAGAGTTCGGTGGAGTGCGTGCTATCTCCCTTTTGGGTGCTCATCTCATTTGATTTCAGTTGAACATTTGTCAGAAGAGCAGTATCTTTTACTTGCGTTGCGACTGGATTTAGGTCAGTTCCCTTTAGTTGCTTCAGGAAGGGTTCAGAACTTTCTTTAGCCGCAGGATCGATAATGTCGTCCTTGCCCTGAATCGTAGCATTCATTCCCTGAGACGCTTCTGCGCCCTCAGTCCCTTGGCTCCCTTGGCTTAACTTCGGGTAAAGTGCTGCCAGCAGTGTGGAAACCTTCGCATTTAACGCAGGGTCACCGGAACCTATCCCTGCGGTTGAAACATCAAGCAACGGTTGAATTCCCTTCTGTCCATTAGAAGCTTGACCGTCTTCAGTAACGTCATCCGTCACCGCCATCCAACCCTGAACAATCTTCGCCATTTCCTGACGAAGATCCATCGATCCAGCGCCTTTTAGACTTAAGCGATTCCCCTTTGGAGAGGTGTCTGTAATCTCTCCTGAGAGTTTCTCTAAAAGATCTGCTATAACCTGTCTATATTTATCCAATTCCGTGATTGCGAGATTATCCCCCTGAGATTTAGGCGTTGCCATCCCTGTCCCCGCGGAAACCTCATCTGAGGCCAGAGAGAGTAGATTCAACATAGCTAACTTAAGATTGTTACCCGCTACAACCGACGCATTATCAGTCAACGATGAATTAGCTGTCGACACACTCCCTGTTCCCGCGGAAACCTCATCTGAGGCCAAAGAGAGTAGATTCAACATAGCTAACTTAAGATTGTTACCCGCTACAACCGACGCATTATCAGTCAATGATGAATTAGCTGTCGACACACTCCCTGTCCCCGCAGAAACCTCATCTGAGGCCAAAGAGAGTAGATTCAACATAGCTAACTTAAGATTGTTACCCGCTACAACCGACGCATTATCAGTCAATGATGAATTAGCTGTCGACACACTCCCTGTTCCCTGGCTCACATCTTTTCCGGAATTGGCCTCCTTGCCTGCCGGAAGATCACTCTGCAGCATCAGCTGAGCAAGAAATGGAAGCGCAAAATTACCGTATCCCAGCATACTTCCCAGTTCATTCGAGTTCTGG
>Ga0307377_10006082_pt1 | contig 12733 bp, 11 predicted proteins | sample TR3MG_FD_202535 | JGI IMG/M metagenome (GOLD analysis project Ga0307377, IMG submission 202535) | Soil microbial communities from Risofladan, Vaasa, Finland - TR-3 | ecosystem: Environmental > Terrestrial > Soil > Coastal area > Acid sulfate soil | place: Finland: Risofladan, Vaasa | collected...
ATCAAATCCGGCCCCCCGCAACCGCTTCAACAGAGCACAATTCCCACAACCAACGTCAAGTACCCTCGGACTGTCTCCGCCCCCAATGATTCGACTCTGGAGATTCTTCAAACGAACCTCCGAAACCTCATAATCGTGCTCAAACCGCTCGTTGAAGTTCCTATAACCAATCGACACCGATGTCTCATAGTAGTTACCAGGCTCTTTGTAGATCTGCAGGTATTCATCAAGACTTACCTGTGGAACAAACACGAGCCCACAGTCCTTGCATTCGTAGACGTCAATACCATCCTTGTTCCCAAGATGGTTGACCCCTCCGGTCGGATGCGACAACTCAGATAGCTCCGAATTGAAGTAACAAGTCCTCATGAGCGCCTCCTACAGACTGCCCAGAACTCTCGCTCAGAAAGCCACTTCTTGGTCTTCTGATGAAACCACAAGTACCAACTGAATGGAAGAGGAAGCCGAATCAATAGCGGAGCCAGCCACCGCAACCACGAATACTGCGTCAGGACAGGCCACAACTTGTGCAACCGCTCAACAAGCCGCCGCTTCCGGATCTTCAGTGTCGAGATCCCGAAGAACCCCTCGTCCGTCGAATCGTCGTCGGGTGTATAACCATGCCCCTTCGCATAGTCGTACACACCAGTTCCTGGGTACGCCTGCAGAATGGCGCACCATGACGTTGTCGGCTTCACTTCACAGTTGAACTTGAGTGTCTCGTAGGCATCTGCGAGGGAATCAGGAACTGGGAGCCCAATGATGTTCTGCAGTCGAGAGTACATACCGTACTTGTGCACCAGCTTGATGGCGCGACGAACTGAATCCTTACTTCCAGTTCGACTGAGGACATTACGTCGATGGTCATCGTTCGCGGATTCAATCGCCATGTTCACATTACGACCGCCAGCTTTGCTGATAGCCGAGATGGTTTTCTCTATTGCGTTCTCCGGACGAACGCTACAAAAGAAAGGAACGCCAACCCGCTGAGGATACTTGTCAGCGAACTCCTCAAGCCACTCAGTGGACGACGCGAAGTTGTCATCAACAAAATTAAAAAGTTCAACGCCCCAGTCAGTCTTGATCTGCAAACACTCCTCGATCACCGAATCTACGTCACGATGACGCACGATCTTCTTCGGAAGCTGCGACTTGAATAGTATATTCCACTTGCCGTTGTAGCAATAACCGCAGTGGTTCACACATCCGCGACGAGTCATGACATTCTTGATCGGATTTTGAGCTAGGTCTGGGAACTGATAGAGGATCTGCCTATCCGCTATAGGTATCTTGTTCACGTCGACCAGTTTCATGTCGCAATCGGCAGGTTTAGGTCTGGATCCATCAAACGCAAACTGATTCACAATCGAGACTATGTAGTTCTCACACTCGCCGCCAATCGCGAACCGCCTCGGACTCGAGTTCAGTTCGTCACGCCACTTGGTGTTGAACGTGACTGCTGGACCACCAAACAACGAAAGAGATCGAACTGCCGGAAGCTTCGCAACTATCGCATCATCGAGATCAACGTAGTACTTCTCGAGTCCGGAACAGACTGAGTAGCACAGTACGTCATATTCGGTCTCATTCGCTGCTTTGACCGGATCGACCTTGTCGGCCCGAATCAACTGTACCTCGTGACCCGCCCCCCGAAGGGCGGCAGTCAGATACATGATGCCCAGATGTTCCATCTTCAGCTCTTTAGCAATGAACAAGACCTTCATCGTCATCACCTCACAGTTTATCAGCCAGCTTGTACCCATCAACGATATAGTCAACCAACACCTGCGGGGTACAGAAGAAAGTCTCGTGGAACCGACCACTGGAGATCGACTCTGGATCCGCAAACTTCCCAACCATGTTGATGTGTGGTAGTACCTTCGGCCAGAACATAGTCGCTGGGGCATAGATAACGTCGGTCAACACCGCTATCCCGGAAGGGAAAGCAACTGTGTACTTCGCCAGATTCATCAGATGCAACGTCGACCCAAGATGTAGCTTGTTGACGAGATTGTGGAACTTGATGTGCAAAGGCTTCACCTGAGCCTCGATCTGCATCGCCATATCGACGTCCCATGCCGCCCCGACGAGCACAAAGCTGATGTCGCCAACCTTCTTCCGCAACAGATCCATGAACTGAACCCACTGCGGAGGAAGCCAACCACCCCACGTCGTAGAAGTAGCAATCTGCGATGTATAGAGAACAACGAATGGGCTCTCGACCATGAATGCCAGTGCTGTGTCGACGTACTGCTGCGGAATGTTGATATCGTAGTGGTAATCAATCGGGATCTCTGGGATCCAGGTTTCAATCCTGTTTCCTGTCTCGATATGTGTGTTGGCTTCAGTGTAGACTACACCCCTCTCCCGCCATATCTGGTCAAGACCAACAATGGTAGTTGGAGAAGGAATCCCAAGTTGCCTCAACTGAGCAAACGACATTGGAACTTTGCTGTGCCATTTAACCTTCGGAAGAAGGTCAAGAAGCTGAACTAGTCGAAGCGGCCCGCCAGTCTGCGCGATACCAACATGAAATTCACAATTCAGCTGACACAGTTTCGACCAGGCCCAGCTGAAGTCGCCAATCCCAGACGCAACTACTATCTTCATTGAGTTACCTGCCTCTTCAACTTCGCCATGGCTTCGGGGTAGGTGTATCCCTTACCATCGATGATGAACCCTGGAATGTCAAACTCAGTGAGACCAGCCATGGTAAGTCTACCGAGGGTTGCAAGCTCCTCGACATACGGAACGCCCAGTATTGACATCTTCGGCTTCGCTGCCAAGCACCGGACACACCCGGGTTTCGTCAGGATCGTAACGTCCATGCAGAGCCCTCCAAAGAAGAGGGGCGGGCACCATGCCCGCCCCAGTCAACACACGGCGTTTCCAGACCGGTCACGCCGCCAGCAGCTGCACCGACAACTTCTTGATCTCGGTGATGCGAGCACGCACCTGTGGAACCGTCATACCCACCTCGGCCCCGACAGCCTTCGCCCACTGAGTAAGCCGACGCCTCGAATACATGTCGATCCCCGGGATCGACCTGTCGCCGGTCAGATAATCCAACACCATCCGACAATCGGCATCGAGCAGACGACGGATCTCGCGAGCGAACTCCCGGGCGTACACCACCGCCAGAGTCTGACAGTCTGAGGCTTCGAGCAGCTCCTTCAGGTCGATCCGCTCGGAACCAGGGACTGGAGCGTCGATCGAGTACGTGGAGTTTCTGGTCTTCAACAGCTTCGACACGGTACGCATCGTGAACAACCTGAGGGACGAGGTAAACAGCGCGTGCTTCCCGTTGACACCGACCACGTCTGGACGATTCCAGATACTGATCAGCAGAAGATACGCTTCCTGCTCGATGTCCGACACGTCGTCCTCCGAGAGTCCAACCGGTTTCGCGTACAACCTCGCGTAGTACGACACCAACCTGCGATACTTCTCGTACGCCTCCTCCAGCGACAACCCCACCAACTCCTCCATTTTCATCCTCCTCCTTGAACAGGGACTCAACTAGGGGGATTATACGTGCACGAGCGTCAATGTCACCTACTTTTTCGGAAAAAGTAAAACCGTCGAGGTTTGAGAACCTCAACAAAACACCTGTTTCGTTAATGTTTACTGGCATATTCAAAAAAATCTAGAAGACCAACACTTTTCGCGGTCTCCCGCGACCACGAGGGGCTCGTGCGTGCATGTCCTCAAGTTTTCGAAATCCGCTCTCACGAATGTATAGACTCTCTACCCCACTATCACGTCGATAGCGATAGCAATCCTCAAGCGCCAAATTTATCAATCTCTCGTAGACCCAACTATAGGACCGACCAAGTCGCTTAGCAACTTCAGGGATCAACAAATCGGTTGGCTCGCGCACAATTTTCACAGAACTCATGACACTCATTCCGTTGGAGGTTTCAACTCGTGCAGTACAGCCTTTGACTTCCCGCCGGTCTCAGCATCCTGTAATGCGTCCACGACTCGACGCAGCACATGCTGCACTCGTCTACGACTCTGACTAGAGAGTTCACTCGCGGCTTCTTTCTCCTCGTCAGTCACACTCGCAGTATCCACCAAACTTGAACTCCGGTCAATAGGCGCTCTACCGGGTGGAGGATCAGATCGCAACTCGTCGTCGGACACAAACGCCCGCAGGAACTCAGATGCATGTTCAACCTGAGCTGCCATCGTAGAGAACAATCTCACGAGATCCGAGGTGCGGGCAGTGCTGATTCGCTTCTCGTCAAGCAGCTCGTTTTCAACCATTGGGTACTTCGACACGAGGTACACGATTCGTTCAATCTGCTTTCGAGCAAGCCCGGTCAGGAACACCTGAACTCGACGCTTACGGTCTCGCAAAACGTTCGCGATCGCCTTCTCCGTCTCCTCAGTCATCTCACTCGGAGCGTCAAGCGCCCAACGCACCATCTCCTCGAGCCACTCACCCCGACTATTGATCACCTGCATAATCGGACTGGGCTTCTCAACTAGCTCGGTAGACTGATCGTTATTGTCAGGCATCGGAACCACCTGTCTTCTTCAAGTCTGCAAGAGCCTCATCGAGAAATGTCAACATGTCGGTCACCGTATCATGCCACTTCTCTGCAACGTCCCTAGCCAAATGATGAGTCAAGGATACCTCCTTCATCGCACCACTCTTGGAAATACCCTTCTTCCGTTTGTCTTCCACCTTCCGATAGACCTCAATCGACTCGTGAGCCCGTCGAACGTTCTTCACCGAGGGGAGTTTGAGCGTACGCCCGCTGAAGACTTCGAGTACCCTCAGGAATGCCTGCTCACCAATCACATAGTACAACTCCAACAGCGAAGAGTCGAGATCCATCCAGTCCGACAACAACAACACGAGCGCGTCATTCTGTGAGAGACCTTTTCCGACGTCCAGTGTTTTCACATCCAACCTACCTGTCGACCTATACTGATCCCGCACCAAAATCGTCGCCATCTTGAACACGAGGATCTTCAGTGCCTTGTCCGGACGCCGACGAAACTTCAAATGAGTCACCGCAGTCCGGATTACCACCTTCCGAATGAGACTGTGGTCAACCTTGTCCTCCAGATCAGTCGGATATCTGTCTTCGAGCACCTCGCGCAGATGAGTAGTAACGTCACGCTCGTACCCCAACTCCTGCAACTCCCGAATCCGACGCTTGACGAGATTCCGAGCCAAACCATACACAGTACGAACCAGCAACGCGGTCACCATCTGAGGACTACGATGACCAGGAGCATCTCTATACACAAACCCAGGATGCTTACTGTTGTGCGCAGTCTTACTCTTCGGAACTAAGTCTCTTGTCCCACGCATGGAACGAACCTGATCGAACGTCCGCTCGAGCAACAGACAGTTGACCTCGGAGATGATGTCACCAATGGCATGAGCCGCAGGTGTCCGTCTGTACGGAGCCAGAGCGTTGTGTACGCATGATTTGACAACGGGCTGTATGTTCTCGATGAACTGGTTACGAGCTGCGGAGCCGCGACAAACCCCGGCATGGAGTATCTCAAGCGCATGCTGCACTATCTGTACCTTCGTTAGCTCTTTTGACATATCGCTGAAGAATACTCTCTAACTGCAGTCAAGAAATTCTCCGGAGACACACGATTAAAAAACTCACTCAACAAAGTACCACATACAACCTGAGAACTTGAGAACGTATAACGACTACTACGATCAATTCTAACAGTACTAGACGGAAAACTTACTCGAATCCCACTCTCCGTACTATGAGAAACAGATGGGATGTACATCCACAAATCGCAAGGCATCCAAATAAGCTGTGAACCACGGTTCACCTTCGTAACCAGGATCGGCACTCGACCAGACTGATCTGCCTCCATACATGCCTTCGCCCAAAAACTGACGAATGAGTATTTCGGATCCGTCTCATCGAACACACTCAACATCTCCAACTTGGCTCGAAAACGGAACTCGAAGTTAAGTCGCTCCACGAGCGGCTGTCCTTCCGGACAGTCATGACGCATGTCACCACAGTCGTACTTGTTCAGCGTCTTGTTCGCCCGATGTCGACTCGTCTGACGAGCCCCAGACCCCGAGGTCCGCCAAAACCAATCCTCGGACGTATTATGAGAAAACCACCGACTGAACTCCCGGCACAGCGCCCGCTCGTTTGCTGAACCCTTAGCATGTCCACTCATGGTGTTTGAACGACCTCAGCTTTCTGCTCGACCCTCGCCTCAACCTTCGTCTCAACCTTCGTCTCCTCAACCAACCAATCAGGTAACGAATTCCAAACACGCTTCGGGAACTCCCACTCCCGACGAACCGACGCCCAGTCCTCAACCGGTGTGAAATAACCGACAACCCGAGTCACCTCCGACTCAATATCGGCCCCACACTTTACACACGTCGGACTACGACCGATGCACACATGTCCTTTAACACACCTCGAAAAGACCGGATTGAGGGCAAAATGGTCAAGACCCTTCTCGATCGCAAAGATGATCAGACGTTTCATCTGAGTCGGAGTGACTGCAGCACCTATGTTGAGATGACAGATTCCTCCACCCGAGTAGCTCCTATTCAATGCACCGTCCACCACTGCTCGTGTAACAAGGTCCACGTCGACCCACAACGGTATCGACTGGTTCGAGTACAGCTCATACGAATGCTTATGGAACACTCGATCCGCATTAGCCAACGTAACTGCCGCACCCTCGGCGGGAATCTGTTCCACATTGAATGGAACACCAGTCTTCTCAGAGAACTTCTTCGCCTGACTATCGATGTACTCCAGGATGTCCTTTGCCTGCTTCACACCCTTCTCTGCCGGTAATGTGTAGTCCTCACCGAACGATGCGAGAGCCTCATGCAGCCCAACCACACCGATCGTACTGAAGAGCATATCCATACTGATCCAGCCCAACGGTTTGAAAAACTTCAAATACCCTGTATTCGACAACTCATCAAGTAACCTACGATGTGCAAGCAGCAAATCCTTCGAATCACACACAGCCTGCTTGAGCAACGACCGGAACTCTACAGGGCCGGATGACTCCACCCCAAGACGAGCGAGATTGATTGTACAGACGCGAGTAGAGCCAATATTGATCCCACCGTTCCCGAATACATCGCTGCGCTGCCGTTCAGACATCTGTCGTACATCACTCAACAACCGACAACAGCTCGCGACTTTTCCGATACCCTCGGTGATGTAGATGTTGAAAATACCCTCAACGTTCATCTTCGCGACAACGTCGAGAAACTTCTGATCCAACACCTTACCGGCGTCAGTGGTGATGTTCACCGTGGCAATCGGGAACCGATACGGCATACCAGACAGTGGATCCTTCGCCACCATGAACTTCATGAACAACTCCTGCATCACCATGATGTACTCAATATGGTCAATGGCACGAAGTCCGTCCGGATACTCGTAATCCTTGAAGAGTCCTTCCAGCTGCAGACGGTCGAAAAGGGAAATGTTGGTGAAAGGACTCTGAGCCGCCGTCCTGAACTTATTGTTGACTACATGCACGAAATTCTGGAAACAATTCTCGACAAATTTCTGACCGTTGTCAGTTTCCAGTTTCACATCGTCCTTCATACACATCATCGCAAAGTTCACGATCAAGTCACCCAAAGCAATCGCCCCCATGAATTCCTGTGACAGATCCATGGTGTACTCGATCGCCTGCGCCATGAACGAGTTCGCCCGCTTCGGCGGGCGAGAATGCAACTGACCATAGGGACGACCCTGGTAGATCAACGGAAGCGTCGAGGCAGCAAAGCAGTACGGTGCGGTCACTCCCTGCCCCGACAGATCATGGAAGTAGTAGTAGCCCTTCCACGTCTTACCTATCAGCTCAGACGCACGTTCCTCGCCGTGCTCCCCCTTCAGACGTGTCCAGAGCAGATGATACGCCATCAGCTTGGACGCACCTTTACCGATCTCTGCCCAAAAGTTGTTGGGACACTTACTATCTCCCACATTCGCATTCGGATCGACCGACATATCGCCGGTATGAGAGGCAAAGTAGTTCTTTGCCATCGTCGGAACGTCTAGCTGTTCACGACTGATTCCACTGATCTTCAACAGCTTCCGTCCTCGCTCCGTATCACAGTACTCATTGTACAGATCCACGAAACCAGAATCGAAATGCAACGACGGTCGAAGTAAAGCACTCATACTGAAGTAGCCCCCCTGTTTTCCTGAAGCGACATCAGGTGCTGAAACAAAGGCAGACTCTCAGGAGACGTGAGCTGACCTCGGTGGAACACCCGCTGATTAGTCGACGCCGGGTACACACCCGGTAGATCCTGACGCCAATCGCCGTCGATTACCCATTCAGATGCCTGTCGGACAGCCTCCGACAGATCTTCGTATTTCTCACCCGTGTACAATACCGTCTTCAGACTCCGACCACGTGCCCATTGAGTGACTCGCAAGTAGGAATTCTGGTACAACATCCAGTCCCCACCGAGAAACACAACGGAATCCACCAAACCGCCCGACCTATACACCACCGTCCGAACCCGACTGATCACATCTTCAATCGGCTGAAACTTGAACCCCTGAGTAGTCTGCAACTCTGGATTCTGACACCCCAGGCAACGATGTCGACAACCCGCAACGAAAAGCGCAACCGAAATCCCACACTCTGGATCATCAGCCATCGACAACTCGACACGAACCAACGGAACAAGAAGCGCCGAACTCACCGGATCACCTTACTCACGTTATCATTGCCACGCCGAACAGTCAGTACGTTCGTGAACAACGACTTCATCGACGAACTGTGAGAGATCACGAACACGGCTCGATCAGCAAACTGACTCAGCAACTGATAGATCAGTTCGCAACCCTCATCGTCAAGGGCCGAGAAAACCTCATCAAGAATGAGCAACCCAAACAGACCACGCTCCAACTTGTACTGACTGGAAGCGAGCGAGTGCAACGTCAGCATCGAAGTCACGTTGATTCTCGTCTGCTCACCACCGGACAGCTGCTTGTAAATCGATTCACCGGTCGGAGTGTTGATCACGTAGTTGAGCCGCTCCCGTGACTCTCCACTCTTCAACTGAGACTGAGGCTCGAGCTTCACCGAGATGCCAATGTTGAGCGGACTTAGAATGGAATTGGCTGCGTCGGTGAACATCACACAGAAGTCCTGCATGAGTGCCGCAGGGATACCCTCTCGACCGAAGCCCTCCACCCAGAAGGACCACAAATCAACCTCAGCCTGATACTTCTTCGACTCCTGATCAGCCGCCGAAATCGACTGACTGATCTCGGTCAGCTGATTCGCCAGCCGGGTCATGTCAGCCTCAAACGGACACACCGCAGACCGCAGTCTTGTCAACGTGTCGGTTTCCGCCGACACCTGACGTTCCATCGAGTCTACCTTGACAGCGTAGACATCTTCGAGACCCTTCAGCTTAGACAGACGAACTTCACCGAACCGATCGAGTTCCGCTGTGTGACGAACAGTCAAATCCGCCACCCGGGACTCAACGAACGCACTACGCCCCGCGAGACTTTCATCGATCTTCAACGTCATTGCAGCCACAGAATCACTGACCCCAGCAAGACGCTCCTTCAACACCAACGTCTTGTTGGCAACGTCTTGTGCCCTGTCCGCACGAGCAGAAAGTTCACTGACCTCTTGATTAGCCTTGTCCCAGTTAGATTCTACCACCTGACAAGCCTTCTGCGCTACGATCAACTCCTGTTCGACACGATATGTTTCACCCCGCAGATGGACGAGGTACTGCTCCTTCGTACCATCAGTCACCGCAGTTCCACACGTGGGGCACACAGTCCCAGACTTCAACCCCTCAGCACCACTGAGTACTCGACGATTGTCATCTCGAGTCTTCTGAAGAGCTTTGATCACCGACCGACACTGAGAGACATCAACCAACAACTTCTGCTGACGTCCGCGAGCCTCCGCCACTTCGGAGCGAACTACAGACAGGTCGTCAGTAGATGAAACACCCTTGAGTTCAACCTCAACCGCCTCAGCTTGCTTGCGAAGACCAGCCAGCTCAAACTCCAGACGCGCGTGCCCCTTCTTCCACTCTGTCTCGAATCGCAAACGAGCACTCGTAACATCACCCAGCTGACGACGCAACACAGCATCTTGAGCTGAATCCAATTCTGCAGTTAACGCATCAAGTTTCTGCTTCAACTCGACAGCCAACAACGCAGCAGACTTCTGCAGATCCACCAACAAACCCTCTCGACGAGCTATCTCGTCAGTGTGAGTCTTCTCCCAGTCAGCAGCCCGTTCCTTGTTACGTCGTATCTCCGAACACAACACACCAGACTGCTCACCGAGGGCTTTCGACTTATCCGACGCCAGCTGACTCTTGGCATCGACATCCGAACGACGAGCCTTAGCAGCTTCAAGTGCTAGATCATACCACCCAAGACCGAGAAGGGTGCTCAGTAGTGACTTCCGGTCAGCATCTCCCATATCCGAGAAGAATGTGGCAGTCGACTGCCCGAAGTAGGTCATCAACTGGAAGAAGTCAAAGTCAACACCAAGCATCTGGATCAACGCGGTCTGAACATCGTTCTTCTTTCCCTCAACATCCTTGCTGCTGATCTCGTCCCTACCTTCGACCGCAACCACCATCTCGGTCGAGCTGCTCGTTCTCTTCCGTGTCACAACGAGCTTCCCGCGAGTGGGACTGACGAAGGTCGCGGTCCCGCAACACGCCTTCCGACGCTTCTTATCCGACCGTCGCATCACCTCCGCACCACGCAGCCCCTTCGAAACCTTCCCGTAGATGATCCACGCGAGAGATTCGAGCAGTGACGACTTTCCGCTGCCGTTGCTCTTGCCTGGGTTATCTTCCCACTCACCCAAAATCATCTTGAGACCAGCTGTCGATGAAACAGATGCAGACTCGAACGGACCGAACTCTTCGATCTCAAACGACTGGAGAATGTAGTCGCTCGGAGTCACCGGCTCGTAGTGAATCTCGGACTGCAGCTGATGTGCCGCAGTCGCGTACATCTGAATCTGCTTCTCCCCCAACTTCACCGCACAGTACTCATCGATTGCACTACCCACCCCGGGCAACCGCAACGCACCGGGCTTAGACTGCAGCGGAGCTGGACGATAGTAGTTCCCATCGTCCTTAGGTTTCTCACTTGGGGCGAGCGTGATGAACTTCCGGAACTTCGTGCACACCATCTCGCACGTATCTGCCTTGGTGTCGAGTATCCAGAAACCGCGATCGCCAGTATCCCCAAAGTTGACGTGAAGCGGGGCTCCAGGAATGATGAAATGACTATCGACCTTCTGTGGCTGATGAATGTGCCCACAGAAAATCCACTTCGCCCGATCACGCAAATACGCCGGACTGAGTCCGGACGTCATTTTCCACGAACCAGCCGAAGCGCCAAGCACTTCCTGATGCAGCAGAAGGATCCCAATATCGGACGGCAACCGATTAAGCTGATCGACGAGGCGCTCGGACCGCTGATGATGCAGTCCTGCAATTCGAACCCCATCAATGACGGTCGCCCCTTGGTCATCAAGCACATCGAAGCACTTATGACCGACAGACTGATACTTCAGAAATGGAATGTCGTTTCTGTCTCCGTTGTAGTACAGCTGCCGAAGGTCGTGATTCCCCGCAATCGACAAGACAGTCGCATGCTGTCGCATCTCAACGAACGCCTCGTACACATGATTGAATGCCTCAGCGTACGGAGGCGACACGTGGAACAGATCGCCGCAGAACAACACAGCGTCGACCGGATGTAATCGAACGTACTCGTTGATCTGGCCCAGCACCTTCAGTGTATCAGCCAGCCTCGAGTTCATACCGGCATCATACGTCGCCAGTGCTCGATGCGGATGCGCATGGAGGTCTGAAAAAACCAAAGCTCGCATCGGTGGATCCCCTATTCAGGTTTGTCGTCAGATTCGGTCTTAGGTTCCGACTTGATTTCAGTCTCAGGTTCCGACTCAGTTGCAGACACCGGCTCTTCACACGTTGGTTCAGTACTCACAACAGGCTTCGACGTAGTAATCCGCTCTTCCTGCTCCTCCAACAGCTTGAGAGCCCGCCCTTTGAGATCATCATTCGACTCGAACTCAGCGGCAGTGAACTCTCTGGAACTATCATCTTCAACCAAGAAGTAATAGCCTTTACGATTCGCCGGAACGAGAATGTTCTCATCCTTCATCAGGTCAACCAACCCATACTCACGCTGGATACCGAGATTCCATAAAATCTGGATCCACACGCGACGATAGGGCGTCACAATCTTGTTCTTGACGATGTGCGCCGAGGAGTTTACCCCGATGTACCGACTCTCCTTGTTAGGATGCTTCACCCGACCACGTTCTTCGAGATCGACACGAACAGACGCCTGAAACTTGACCCCCTGCCCACCCGTGGAGTCGGTTGGGTGGAAGAAATCACCGAACTTCGTGGACTTATGACTCGCGATCATCCAACAAAGCCGCTCATCGACCTTCAACAACGGAACAATCAAACGCATTCCCTTGCGGATCAGCATAGCCTTACGACCAGAGTCCTCTTTGCTGAACCCCTTGTCCTCCTCACGGTCTGACATCAACTGACCAAGACTGTCAAGCGCAACTAGAATCGGGAACCCTGACCCGTGCTTGCTCCGCAGCTTGCTCACGATCGCCATGCAGTTCTCGAAGTGCTCATCGATCCGCTTGGACTGCAGGAAGATCACTCGATCCATATCGATACCGAACC
>Ga0307377_10006083_pt1 | contig 12731 bp, 20 predicted proteins | sample TR3MG_FD_202535 | JGI IMG/M metagenome (GOLD analysis project Ga0307377, IMG submission 202535) | Soil microbial communities from Risofladan, Vaasa, Finland - TR-3 | ecosystem: Environmental > Terrestrial > Soil > Coastal area > Acid sulfate soil | place: Finland: Risofladan, Vaasa | collected...
TTGCAATATTTACAGTCTTAACACCAGTTCCGCCAGTCATTAGGTTTAATGTCTGAGCACCAGTACCTGTACCAATGGAGATTGTTCCTGTGTTAGCACCTGTTGCTGAAATTGCGTATGTTGAAGCAACGTCACCTTCTAGAGTAAAGTTACCTGTACCAACTTTAAGAGCCATTGAGGCTGCGCCTGATACTGTACCAATCCTTACAACGTTGGCAACCGCTCCGATAGCAATGTCAACAGCCTTGGCATTAGTGGCCCCACCAGCAATCGCTACAGTTGTAGCACCTTCACCAGATCCAATTTCAACGATATTTGTATCTGAAGACTTACCGAATGACATTGTTCCAGTTTGAGCTGTACCACCAATTGCCATAGTCCCTGAGGTGGTCGCTGCTGCAATTGTATAAACTGAAGTTGCAGCTCCATTAAGAGCAAAGTTTCCTGTTCCAACAAGTAACGAAATTCCAGAAGTCGTAGTAACACTACCAATTGTGACAACGTTAGAAACTGCACCTGTACCAATATTAACCGCTTTAGCAGAACCAGCTCCACCTGCGATATTAACTGTTGTCGCACCTGTACCAGCACCAAGTTCAACAATATTAGTGGCAGAAGATTTACCGAAAGTATGGATACCAGATTGCGCTGTACCACCGATAATCACTGTTCCTGTAGTAGTTGCCGCACCAATATTATATAATGATGTTGCAGCACCGTTGACAACGAAGTTTCCTGTGCCTACATTGATCGCTGTACCTGAAGTGGTTGTAGTGTTACCAATCGTGATAACTTTAGCAATTGTAGTACCGATATTTATTGCACCAGTTCCAGAGTCGATCGTCACCGCTGTTGCACCTGTTTGGTTACCAATCGTAACTGGCTGGGCAATTGCGTTTGCTCCAACAGTAACACCTGCTGTACCACCGTTTATAACCACTTGTGTGGCAGATGTGCTATTACCAATTGTGATGACCCTTTGAGCCGCACCGGTACCAACATTAATATTTTGCGCGTCTGCATCATTACCGATGCTAATCGCACCAGCGGAGCTATTCAGCTCAAGAACACCGTCAGCGTCAAGAAGCATGGTATCATCTGAATTCAGAATGATATCGCCTGCCCCTGTTGTAGTAACTGTAAAATGCCCTGTACCAGTATTGACAGCAACAGCCGTTCCCGCCGTTACGTTACCGATCGTAATCGTTCTCGCGGCAGCGCCCGTTCCTAGGTTTACGGCTGCCGTATCAGCATCCGAAGCTAAGTTTAATGCTGTACCTGCTGTAAGTATCGTTGCAGAGCCATCTAATGAAGCTAGACCACTTGCGGCTAATGTAGTGAAAGAACCCGCAGCAGGTGTGCCAGAACCAATCGCAGGTGGTGCTGCAAGAACGGCAGCTACCTTTAAAGGCGTCATTGCTGTATTATCATCTGTTCCAGTTGTGGCCTCAAGTGTTGTAGAGAGCTGACCAATGCCAGAAACAGTTTCAGACCAGTTTACAGCACCAGCAAGAGCAAGAGCGGCAAGAGCTGCTGGATTTACTGCAATAGTTGTTGAGATACCGGCAGCAGCTTCAGCCACGGTGGCGATGCGAATTTTACCCTTTACAACTGTCGTTGCGTCTGGTAGTAAATCATCTACTGCACCAGCGAGCGTTGAGGGTGAAATATAAAGATTATCTGATACTCCCGCTACCGCTTCAACGGAGTTCGCGGCTCTTGAAGCTCCGGTTTTTGACTGGTTAGCTTGACGCCCGGAATACTGGACAGGATTACTAAATTTTGCCATTTTACACCTCTTTTTGTAAATTTTTCTTTTACACCACATATACAACATTTTAAATTAAATCACATTAACGATTGCAATCTTTTCATAATTTAGGCATAATGTTGATTATATGCTTACGAGGGTTATGGATACATACAAAAGAACTATGGTAAAAATGCCAAAATCTCTTCACGATTCAATGAGAAGGATGTGTATTTTGACAAACAAAAATATGACTGAATTTATTAGGATGTCGGTACAAAATCAGATAAACGAACTTAAAAAAACTATTCAAAAATGAATCCTATTTCAATGGAATACGCACCGGATAAAATTGTAGACATTTTACTGTTTTTGGCAAAAGAAATTAAATTAATCAAGGAAGAAAAAAACATAAAATGATAAAAACACAAAACTTTTTTAAAAATCACGCAGACACATTGTCTATCATTGCAGTGAACATAGCTATTGCTGCAATTCTGATCTCTATGTCTATATCGAACTCTAGCAGGATTGATGCGGCCAACACACGCATGGATACGATACATGTTATGTTTTATGATCTTCTAAGAGAAGGAAGGAAATAATGACAGAAACATGGGTTCAGGTAGTAGCCATAATAGGCTCTAATCTTGTCATAATGCTCACTTTTTTTGGAGTAAATATTTCTCTGCATAACGGAATGAGAACAGAATTGAGAGGTATTCAAGAAGAAATGAAGTCATTCCATGGGCGTCTTTGTATTATCGAAGAGAGGAATAGAAAATGACGTTAAAATCTACTAGTGAATGTCAAATTAGTATTCCAGACTCATATATTGAGTTTGCAAATAAATTTTATGGCGAACACGGGGACATTTCTGTACCTTTGTTACAATTTAAATTAAAAGTATCACATAAAATGGCAAACGATATAATTAAAGCTTTAAATATATATGAATTAAATTCATAACAAAGCTTATCAGACCAAACTAATATTTTTAACATTTTAATCACAAAAAAGGCTTAAATGAGCAACCCAAATAATTTAGACGAATATCACAACGCAAGAGACAGCGTATATAGCGATTTGAAAATTTATTTAGATCGCGAACCTACTGAAGAAGAAATTGAAGAAGAACTTGAGGAAAGAAAATAATGTTAGAAACTTGGATTCAAACTATCTCTGTAATTTTAACTGTTCTAGGATCTGCATATTACATACATCGAGACATACGTGAGGACATGAAATCACAATGCTTAAGAACAGATAAATTGTACGAGATGTTTATCTCATTACTTAAAGAAGGAAGAAAATAAAATGATATATTTGATGTTTGGAAATGCAGGTGTTTTTATGCTTTTAACGATGCTTGGAATAGCTACTTTTTTAGGCCTAATTAAAGGTCTTTGGGATACTAGATAGATTTCTCTTTAAATTGTTTTAGTGCTTCTTTTTTAACTGGGACCTTCGAATAGGATGTCCAGCTCTTACAAAGCAAATTCAAAAAGTTATAACACTTATGAGTGTAAGCGATTCAAGGGAAGACATGGAAAGATTATTAGAAAAAAGTAAATCAAAATAACAAGGAAGAAAATAAAATGCATATCATATGCGGTCTAATTTTAGGTGCAATATTAATGTGGCTTTTGGCCTATTTGGATTGATCTTCATTGCCAAGCAAAAAATCCCAATTTTCATTAGGATGTTTTCTTCCCATATACTCTTTAACCTGTTTCATTGTTTCAGTCACAGCTTTTACAGAGCCTTGATTAAAGTTTTTTACAAGCTTATTGGCTATATTTTGAAAATAAGGGTTGATTAACATTTCGCGGCTTAATAGTCGTGTAGCTACCTCTCCGCCAAGAGCGGCAATAGGCATTACGTTTCCATTAATGAGAGATAGGGCAGCTGGTGCAAGCGCTAGGATCTCCCCTTTATTTACAAACGCATCGACTAAATCTGGCTTGAGCTTCTTGGCGATCTGACTGTATTTTGAATACAGCATGTTTGTCATTTCAAAATCTTTTGCTACATTTGGAACAACATTTTCTAATACTTCAGAAATAGGCTCTTTGAGTCTCGTTAATGCCTTTTTGCCACCTTGAATGCTGTTCCATTTTACTGATTTATTGATGTCTTGCCAAAAATTAATAAGATCCTCGGGACTTGTTCCTGATTTTTTTAGATTGTCAATAGCATCAGTAATAAAATTAATGGCCGCTTCTTTATCTGGGGATGCTTTTAATGTTTTTGTTAGATCATCTCTTATAGCTGTAAATTTATCTAACAATATTTTTTGATTTGGTGCATTCACTTTACCAAAATTTGCAACTTGCGCTTTCAGGCTTGTATAGGAATCGCCAAGCTTTTCTTTAATTGATGCAAAGAGTTCTTTAGTTTTTTCCCCTTTTCGCGCCACTTTTGTCAAAATAGCAGCTTTTCCTTCACTTTGTACCAAAGGCGTTAACTGTTTTTCCGTCAAACCAATCTTTCTTCCAGCCTCTACAATATCTTTTGCACCTTTACCGGTAGGAATCAATTTACCTTGAACTATAGTAGGCGAGATTGATCCTGCAATTTCAGTTCCAGTAGCTAAAGATTCTGGTCCACCAGCTTCACGGATAGCTTGTCCAGCAGCACCAGATGCGGCAAGGGAAGCCAAGGCTTTTCCACTGCCACCCGTCATAGCACCCTCAGCCAAAAACTCTGCTCCTCGTCCAGCAATTCGTCCTGAAGGAGTCTTTCCTTCACCTATTCCGCTGACCCCTTCTATTCCTTGCTGTACTTCCTGAGACGTTGGTAAACGATTATAATTTGGCGTTGCGTCTTCATCAGCCAACAACAGAAATTCTCCTAAAGAAGGGATTTCGCCTCTTTCAAGCTTGTCAAGCACCCCAAACTGTAGATTGTTTCTCAATCTATTTGCTGGTATTTCTTCGCCCTTTTTAATCTGCAAACCAAAAGCGTCTAAAATATTTCCGTAAGCCCCAACAGCCCCAGACACCCCTTTACTAATTACCTGCTGGCCGACATCTTTTAAGGTGTCAAGAAAACCAAATTTATCTTCTTGTTTTACATTTCTTAAATCAGCTTTTTGTTTAAATCTATCTTTTGCTGAAAGATCGACGCTAGGTTGATCTAATGTTTCCGTTACATCATTTATATTGACCTGAGAATTTGACGGAATAACATTAGAAAATTTTTCTGAATCTCGAGCTAAAGCGCGTTTTTCAAACACATTTAAATTATTCAACTTTATACCCCAAATTTTCAGCTGCCTGCATTGATTTTACTGGGTCATTATTATTGTTAATTAATAAACCTTCAATAACATAATCTGACAACGGTGTCCCTGATAATACTTTTTGAAACACCACTGGTTTATTTTTTGCGACAGCATCTATGGCGCGCAAATCGTTAAATAATTCTTTTTGTTTATCTTCTGAAAACTTAGACAATCTTTCGTTTACCATCGACCCAATTTTTCGATAATTTCCATCTTGTGAGTCAATTTCATCTGCTATTTCTTCTGTTAATCTTACTTGTTCTTTTTGCAAGTCTAACTCATTTTGCATAGCTCTAGATACCGATAAGTTTGCTTCTGTCGACCTACCAACCTTTGTCATCATATCTGATATTTGCTGTTCAATCCATTGGTTGGGTCTAGCACCTGCGCGTGAAATACTGCCTAAGAAATATTCTTTACCTGCTGTTTTAAAAATAGCCCCTTCTTTTGACCTAAAACCTTCAATACCTGTTATTTCCGCTAAATTATCTAAAGAAAAGAATTCAAGGTTTTTGCCTACTATAGCATCGTTCATTAGATTTAAAGCTGATTGTTTAATCGGCAATGTTTCGGCTATTGCATCCGCTTTTTCTAATACTTTTTTACCTATGTCTTGTCCAAACTTAATTTTTCTGTCTTCTGTTTTTTGTTTAAGCGCTTTTTCTTCGTTTCTGCGATTTAGTTCTAACCTTGCCGGCTCTGAAACTTCGCGATCGGGTGCCCCTGAAGCTAATATTAATTGATCGTCGGATAGTTTTCTAAATGCAGATTGCGTTTTTCCTTCAGGTTGAGTCAAAACTTGTGCAGGTTGTTGCGGTGCTCCCGAAACATCTTGTTGTCCTGTCTGTTGTGTTGCTTGAGGAATTTGTCCAGCATTTTGCTGATCTCCACCTATTCCATACTGTGATAATCTTTTTGCTTTTGCTGACTCTTTAACTTGCGCTGCTGCCACTTGGGGAGGTGCTCCGTAGGTATATCCACCTTCCTTTGCAGCTCCTCTACCTTGGGCCTCTAAACGTCTTTTTTCGACATTCTGATAAGCATTCTGTAAATACTGAATAGCTGGTCCCTGTCTCTCTGGTGATACGCCTGATAGAATTTTACCTATGCTACTTTGCAAAACTGCTGGATCTCCAGATTCCATTGCTTGAGATAAAATTCCTTCAATGACATTATTTTCTTGTGTGTTTTTAAAGCTTTGCGCGAAATTATTTGCCGTTTGTTGCGCTACCTGAAATGCTGGATTCATATTTTACCCTGGATATAGTTGAGGTGCTTGTGCTGCATAAGCCGCATTGTTTTCAAAACCTTTTCTTGGTGCTGCTGAAGGTTGATTAAACTTGTTTAATATGTCAGAAAACGAGTCTGAAAACGCAGAACTAGACAAATAACCTGCTCCTGCATTTTGTAAAGATTGTGTTGTACTCATTCCCTGGGTTCCGCCAGCACCACCACCTAATATCGAATTTATTGTATTTTGCGTTCTATCTTTCCCTTGATTCTGAAACTGAAGATAGTTTTGGTTTAAAAGCTGATCTAAGTCGACACCAGCACGCAGAAGTTGATCGTCTAGACCGGTTCCTCTTTGCTGACCACCTGCAATAAATTGCTGTTGAATCTGAGGAGCAATTTGATTAGAAAACATCGATTTAGCAGGGTCTACGAATGATTTTTGGAAAGCTGATTCATCGGTTTTAAATAAATCTGAATATGGGCCAGAACCATTTAGAGAAGAAATTAATTGGTCTATAAGCTTACGTTGTGTGCGTTGGGTTTTTGTTTCTTTACCAGATCCCTGACCAGCAAGAAGTCCTCCACCTATTGACCCTGCCGCTCCTATTCCTGCTGTTATTAATGCTAATGTAGCCGGATCCATATTTTATCCTTTATGATAGAGTTGTCCAGGTGACCACAGTTGGGGAAACATGCTGAGTTAACATTTCCACCTTGCTTGTCGTCGTGTTAATATTTATTGATCCTTGCGCTAAAAATGTATCGCTAGGACTTCCGTCTGTTGGTGTTCCGTTAACGTTTCTTTGATATAAATCCGGTTTGCTATTTACCGCTTCCGCCAAGTCTAAATACATTCTATTTAACTTCAAAAGTAGGGTTTGAAAATCCATCGTATTTGGATCGCCAAATTCAAATGTTTCTGCAATTCTAACCACTTGTAAATCCCCCCTCTTTGCAGTGTAGGCGTATTGAAGTGATTTTCACTTGTGTAGCCGGACTATTTTGCTTCATCACTATCGTGTGAAAATTAGCTTCATTATCTACGCTCACAGATATCCACTCTCTTGACTTTGTTAAGTTCGTATTAGGCCTGCATAAAATATCTTTCTTATAAGGCTCCGGCTCTTCATCATCATACACATCTATATATGCCCAACCGCCGTTATTATCAATCAAAAATTCTATATGTGATAGGTAACACCTTTTACCTATAGAACGAAAAGGATTGAATGGAATAATTTCTGCTGAAAAATTGATCGGTTTACTTACTGAACCACCTGATATATATGGCGTAAACTCTGTAGTATCAACATCAATTTCTATAGATGTCGTTGTTGCAGATATCACATTATAAAGCACATTTGAATATGTATTTGTTGATTCATCAAAATTATTTAACTCTGTTCCGTCTACATCTATCATTCCTACAACATTAGAAATTGTAACTTGATCTCCTGCTAAAAATGCGCTATTTGACACTGTTAATGTTGTTGTTGCACCAGCTGTAATAGCGCTAATGTTTGAAAAATAGTCGTCAAAATCTTGGTTTAATTCATATATGAATCCTAAATCATCACCAGCAAGGGTTTTCTGCACAGACTGGCCAAGACCGATTCTATCCCAAATTTCTTCCGTAGTGTCCCATGTTGCCCAACTTTCATTTCCAGAAGCCGCATCTATTTCATCCCATGTCAATGATAGACCAATATCTGTTTGACCAAAAACTGAAAATCTTTGATCGTTAACAGACCAAGTATCTTCTTCATAATTTTCTACCAAGACACTATTTTGAGTAGCTGAGTCCGTCTCAGATATTTTATATGCCCATAAAAATTGATTATTTATACGGTCAAAACCACCGTACGTAAGATTGAAAAGCGGTTGATCGATATCGTTAGCCGTGAAATATGGTATTTTATTATCTGTCCTTAAAGACTGTCTTCCATTAGTTCCGATTATCCCCGTTTTACCCACTGATTTAATTGTGTCATTCCACGCCACCGAAGAAAATTTAGCGTCACAACCTAACACAGACGGTATTTTTCTAATAAAATATGGGTTGAATGCGTCTCTTGTTTTTTCTGCCACCCAATTCGAACGATCAAACTGTAGAGACAAAACTTGTCCTAATATTTGCATGCCCGTGATATTTTCGTAAGTGTCTGCCTGTAAAAAACCCGATCCTGCAACATTAAACTTGTCTCCGTTACCACTAGTTGTTCGTATGCCTGAATATAAAATGCCTTGTTGGTATGATATGGAGGCAATAACAGGAACTATAAAATTTAATCTTTCGTTAAACCATACAACATAGTTTGCACGTATTAAAACACCTTGAGGAGGGACTGCATAATTTGGATTATCCGCAACACTTGTAAAGTCTCGAACGTCTGTTCCATTATAAAAAAACACTGCTGAACCAGCTGCATTTACCGCTATTCCTTCTCCTGTAAAAACAAAACGCGCACCCTGATTACCAATTGTGTAAGCAGGGTTAACGCCACCACCGCTTAGGAATTGAGCCGTAGGATATGATGTTCCAGATATGTATAAATCATTCGATGAAATATTAAAACCCGCATACCCTGCCATGGATCCTGCAAACGGTATTTGATCAAACACACCTGTCGATGTATTAAACTTATATAAAAAATTTTTATCAACCGCTAATAATTCTTTTGTAGAATCTGGCAGTGTGTGTTCAAATATGCCAAATATTCTTGTGTTACCTGCTAGTCTTGGTGCAAAATATCCAGCACCTTGTCTAGACTGTAATATCTGCCTGTATACATAACCGTTTTCAATATTTGTAAAGGAATCAGCAGGCTGCAAGAAATTTACACCTGCCTTAGATACCCCTGTTTGAAAACCTGTTATTTCAAATGTTTGCATTAAAGAGCTCTGTAGGTGATTCTATAATTCCATGTTCCTGAAGGGCCAACATTTCGTCTTACCCGTATATTTAAATCTGTTGTGGCGTCATTTTCTAACTCAACTAAATAATCATCTGATGTTCCTTCTATTTTAATTCTATCAGAAAATGCATGTACTGTATTGTTATTGCTCACAAATGTTCCACATTGAATATTCGCTAACGAATTAGCAGGAGTTGCGTCATTTGTTAATTTATAAATATATATATCACCATACACATTTGCCGGAACAGTAGTTATATTAACAAAAGTATTTGTGCTTGTTATGCTAACAGTACCAGACAAAAACGATGGAACTGCTTGATAAATACCAGCACTATTTCTATGAAACCACTCAGCTCTAGAATTTGTCGTTTTTAAATAAAATACACCATCCATTCCAGTCCCTATTACTGGATCTGTAGCTATAGCACCAACTGTAAAAGCTGGAGACTGAACAAATCTATGTCTGCCATCTTCGTTTGCACCAACATTCCAAAAATGATCTCTAGTTGTAACCGCATTCGTTCCAACAATAGAATCTCCCATTGTTGTCTGAATGTATGTGTTGTTAGCATTCATTTGAGGACGATTCGCTTTAGCTGAAATCGTCCCATCAGGACTTGCAGCATTCCAAACCATTAGTAACCCTTCCCTTTCTTAATGTCAACTTTACCCATTTTTTTCTGAGGTTTCACTTTAGGTTTTTTAGCTACACTATTCATTTTTTTGGAATTTTTAAGTTCATTAGCAATTCCAGCAGTTTTCATGCTTTTTGATAATTTTTTTTCAGTTTTCTTTTCGTATTTTTCTTCTGCTGCTGCATATTTTTTACCACTTACTACTTTAGCCATTTTACTATCCTTTTTTTGTTAAATTTTAAAACCTGGGCATTGCCCGGCTTTGCTTTATCTGATTGTGAGTGTGTGTAAGCTGCAATTTTCTTTCACTTTTAAAGGTTGCTTCAATCATTTGTCTTGCTGACGCTTCGTATCTGAAATCTCTTGCATAATCGACAGCAGCTCCATAAGCAATATAGCGCAGCCAATAGTCATATGGTAAGTCTGTATCTGCATCTGGTAGATCATCGTTTTTTTTGTATCCATATATTTTTACAAGGTATGAAGTATTTGGAATCGTTCTAAAGGTAAATTCATTCCCATAATACAACATCATTGTGGGGTAACCCGGAATCAATATTTCATCGTTATTAATCCCCCAAATGGCAAAAAATTGACCCGGATCTTGGAATATTGGCAATTGATTCCAAGATACTGAATTGTCAACCGGATCTAACAATGATATAAACGCCTCAGCAGATATATTCATAAACTGGCTAGCAGCCCCTACGTCGTTGTATGTGTATACCCCCGTAGTGTTTGACTCGTCAATTGTAAATGTCATCGTACCAAAGCTCTCAAATAGCTTTGTGTCGTTAGGCATTGATAATGATATAAAGTTATTTATGTAAGAAAACAGCGTATCATCGTTAGAATCTGGATCGTTTTCGTTTCTTCTTCCAATTGCAATCCTCATTATATCCAATACGTCTTGCGCTGTTCTTGCCATTTTATGCTTCCTGATATACTGAAGTTATTGAAAATCTTGGCGCTTTACCTGTCATTTGTGTCTCTCTTGAACCATCCGCAAGTGTTACCCAACCCCATACAGGATATCCCTTCTCAGCTAAATATCTAATTATGCACTCAGGAACATCGTACGTCCTGCCGGGATAAAACTTTTCATCATAATGTATTAAATGATTGCTAACAAAAATAGGCACTGGATTCATAGATTTATCGTTATTGGCAAACTTAATTCTTTGCATAGGGTGCAGCTCAACGGGACATTGTTTTATTGGATACCTGTTTAACCGTAGCTTTTTATTTATCTTTCTGGCTTCCTCATTATATAAACGATAGTCTCTAAGTGTTTCTAGGGGCATTTCCTCAATAGGTAACTTTTCCGCAGATGAAGAATTTATCACATCATCTATGGTGTTTTCATATTCTTTTTGTGCGACATGTTTGTGCTTCGTCATTAGTCATCTTCTCCGTGGTAATAAAAATCATTTTCTATAAGATTGCAATAACCTCCCGTAACATAAGGAGTAAATTGCGAAGAGTCAACTGGTAAATGTGTTATTGGATATTTTAATGTAAATTTATCCACATCTGTGACAGTAATTTGCCAACGGTAATTATTTAAAGGGTCTTGGCCACGTGGAACTGGCATAGCTCCGTTCAAATCGGTAAGACGCACAAAGTCATTCGTCGAATAACCATGTTCTTCCGTTGTCGTTACCTCGCATGGCAAAGCGTTCGTTATCGCTAAAATGTCCGATCTATGGGGTATCTGACCGCTCATATTTTCCTATATCTATTAAAAAACTTTTATCTAGGTTGTCTTCTTTTATCCACTCATTACATATAGTATTTGAAAGTTCAAAGTATAATAACTTAGACATTGTGTCTTTATTTTTTTCTGCCATCTTTTCTACTCTGCAAAAGTCTGGTCTTGTGTCATAAATCTTACATGTATTGTCCGTATCTAAATTAATACATGCCCCATCTTCCCTCTGCGGCATAAGACCCAGAAGACCAGCACGTCTACAGCACGCACCACACTTTGAACACTGAAATTTCATAATTCACCTTGTAAAGCCGCTTTACATTCACTTGCCATGTTCTTTAGCCTTCCTATTCAATGCCATGTGTATTGCTCCATGACAAGGCTTGCATACCCATATTACCTCAAGGGTCTTATTATAATCGCCGTGATGAGCTTCTGACTTACATTCCTTATTGCACATCTGGCAATTGTTAGCCCTTTCTAAGTCGCCTCTCTTTATAGCCATATAAACTGCTTTTCTGGCAACTCCTTGAGGGGTCTCATGAATTCGCTTTTCCCTATTCGACTTGCTACGCCTTTCTCTCACTTCTTTAATATTTTTTTCTCTGTATTTTTTTTGATATTGCTTTTGTTTCTCGGAGTTTTCTTCTCTCCACTTTTTATTTTTCCAAGGCTGTTTGTGATATAATTCCAAACAACGCTTCCTGCATTTTTCCCTATTTTCTTCTCTATATCTTTTAGAATTCTCTAAAACTTTTTCGGCGTTATTTTTCGCCCATTCCATACATTTTGCACTTGCACACTTTTTACAAACACGGCGACCTTTTGAAAATTCCTCATTGTCTTTATCTACTGCACATTTTTTACAAAGCATCTGTTACACTCCTTTTTATTGAAGTGTAACAGAATGAACTTTTAAACAATAACACTTTTTACGTTAATGTTTTTTAGGTCAGCAAGTCACCTAGGTCAGTAACTTCTCCGTACTTAACTACTTCAATTACAAAGACATCTCCGTCAGAACCCATTACAGCAGTTCCAGCAGTGAGTTTGTACTCAACTGGCGAATATGCATATGGGTTAGGCACATATGGTGTTACTGCATATGGGCTAACCTGGGGATTGTTAAGTTGATCAACTGCCGTCTCAAGAGCAATACGACCGCCTGAAACATATGCCGTAAATGCAGTCCCATCAA
>Ga0307377_10006084_pt1 | contig 12730 bp, 14 predicted proteins | sample TR3MG_FD_202535 | JGI IMG/M metagenome (GOLD analysis project Ga0307377, IMG submission 202535) | Soil microbial communities from Risofladan, Vaasa, Finland - TR-3 | ecosystem: Environmental > Terrestrial > Soil > Coastal area > Acid sulfate soil | place: Finland: Risofladan, Vaasa | collected...
TACCGAGTCGGCGGTCAGGTTCCGGAACTCGGCGCGTTTCGAGTCGACCGCGATGCGGGCATGCAGATAGGCCAGATGCGGGTAAGCGAGCAGCGTCAGCACGGCGAGAATGGTGGTGTGTACGTTCATTCCACGCTCGGCCATGAGCGCCGATACGACCAGAAACGAGTACGCGAACGATGCGGTTCTCGAAACGTAGTTGACCCGCGCAATCCGGTGCGCAGGCGGCAACGGTAGCTGCACAAACGGAAACTGCATTTGCATCTGATCTCCCTTGGCTTGAGTCGATCAAGCTAACCCATGGTTTGAATTGCCAGCTAGGCGCCCGGGACGCCGCCGGGCACGGTTTCCTCGCGCCGAGGCTGTCTGAATTGCGACAGCTCTGACCACGAGCCGGCGCTCATTGCCTCCTTTTGTCCCTGGCTGCCGTGCCCGAAGGCAAACGATTAGTGCGAGCAACAATCATGCCAAAGACGGCGCTCGCCGATTCAATTGGCGCGGCCAGAACCGCGTGCACCCTTGCCAGTAAAAGAGCCGCAGCCCGCAGCGGAAAAGGAGTGGCTGGCGTGCGTTCCGTGTCGCCTGTACATTACGCGCTTTGCATTCTCATCTTTCCCCTCTGCGCGATGCCGAGCGGATGAACTCAATCAAATGCGCCCGGCAGACCTCGCCCGCTTGATCCTCCTGGCCGCCATCTGGGGCGGTTCGTTCCTTTTCGTGCGCATGGCGGTGGGCGCGACCGGACCGCTGTGGCTGACCGAATTGCGCGTCGGCATCGCCGCCGTCGCGATGCTGATCTATGCGCGCGTCGCCGGATTCGAGCTGAACCCGCGGCGGAACTGGCGGCCCTACCTGGTGCTGGGTGTGCTCAACACCGCGCTGCCATGGGCGCTTTACGCCTGGTCGGGCGAGCACATCGGCGCGTCCTACATGTCCATACTCAATGCTGCGACGCCCTGGTTCGCCGCCATCTGCGGCGCGATCTGGCTGGAAGAAAAGCTCTCCTCGCGCAAAATTCTAGGCCTCGCGCTGGGCATGCTCGGGGTGGCGCTGCTGGTCGGCTTCGGCCCGATCGCGGTAAGCGCCGAAGTGCTGCTGGCAGTGCTCGCCTGCATCGGCGCCACCGCCTGTTACGCGCTGGCGGGGGTGTACGTAAAAAAGCGCGCAGGCGGAATCTCCCCGCGCGCGCTGACCGTGGGCAGCCTGATTGCCGCGAGCGTGGTCGTCATGCCGCTTCTGCCGGCGCCGCCGCCGGCTGCCGCGTTTACCTGGCAGGTGACGCTGGCCGCACTCGGGATCTCTCTCGTCTGCAGCGCCGCTGCTTACCTGATTTACTTCCGCCTGATCGCGAATATCGGGCCGACGCGAACGCTCACCGTGACCTTCATGATCCCGGTGTTCGGCACGCTGTGGGGTGCGCTTTTCCTGGGCGAACCGGTCGGCATGAGCACGCTAGCCGGCGGCGCGGTGATCGTGATCGCTACGGCCCTGGTGCTGGAAGTCGGAAAGCGCGAACTCCGCGTGGACCGCATCGCGGAATGACCACCGATTCCTGAACGGCCCCTTTAGAGCGCCTTGCCCTCAGGCGCCAGATTTAGGGGAGCACGAGGAGAGGTGTCCCCTCGTTTCGTTAGACACTCTTAAAACGCCGCGACGGTCTGCACTTCGACCAGGAACGCTTCCTTCACCAGGCGATCGACCATGAGCAAAGTGTTGGGCGGATAGGCACCGTTCACAAACATGCGCGGAAATTCGCGCAGGCGGTATTGCATGAATTTCTGGATGTCCTGCGAATGCACCAGATAGGTCGTGAATTGCACCACGTTGCCCCAGCCGGCACCGCAGGATTCGAGTGCGGCGCGTATATTCGCGAACGCTTGCGCGCATTGGGCATCGAAGTCGTCCTCACCGACAGTGTTGCCGTCCCGGTCGGTGGCGACCTGTCCCGCGATGAACAGGTATTCCGACGCCTTGACCCGGGTGATTTGCGAATATTGCCCCAGGGGCTTGCCCAAGGCCTGTGGATTGACGATCTTGATCTCTGCCATCGTGGCTCCCTGTTGTGGCCGCGTCTGCGACGCCGACACTTTAGAATACACCAATGCTAAAACCCAGGCGCCGCTGGTACGACTCCCTGCTCGCCTGGTATTTCGTGGTCGTGTGGGGCTCGGGCTTCGTCGCCACCAAGGTCGGCCTGCAGTACGCCGCGCCTTTCACTTTTCTCACCCTGCGCTACGCCTTCGGCCTTGCCTGCCTGATCCCGCTGGTGCTGGTGCTGCGTCCGCGCTGGCCGTCTTCGCCCACCGAACTCGCGCACATTCTGGTGGCCGGCCTGCTGATGCATGCCGTCAACCTCGGCGGCAGCCACTATGCGCAATACCTCGGCATGAGCGCCGGGGTCACCGCCCTGATCCTCGCAGCGCAGCCGCTGCTGACCGCGCTCATCGCCTCGCGCTGGATGAACCAGCGTCTCGCCGCGCGCCAATGGCTGGGAGTAGCCTTGGGTCTGGCCGGCGTGACGCTGGTGGTCTGGCACAAGATCGACATCCGCGCCGTCAGCTGGGCAAGTTTGGCCGCTGTGTGCGTTTCCCTCGCCGCCATCACCGCCGGCACGCTGTACCAGCGCGTGTTTTGCCCGCGCGTGGACCTGTATGCCGCCGCGCTGCTGCAGTTCGCGATTTCGCTCGCGGTGCTGGCGCCGCTCGCCTGGACGGTGGAAGGCATGCAGGTGCGCTGGGCGTGGCAGCTGTTCGCCGCGATCGCCTTCCTCGTGATCCTCGCCTCGATCCTGGCGGTGAACGCCTTGCATACGCTGATGCGCCATGGCGAGGCGGCGCGCGTCACCAGCCTGATGTATCTGACGCCGGTGATCGCGGTGGTGCTGGAACTGCTGATGTTCGGCGTAGCGCCCACGCCGCTGAGTCTGGTCGGCATCGCAGTCGCCTGCCTCGGCGTGGCGATGGTCGCTTGGCAGAAGCGGCGGCCGGCGCCGGCGGATTGACTGCGATGCGAGCGGCCGATGCGCCGGTCCGCCGGTTCGCCGGTTCGCCGGTTCGCCGCAAGGACGGAGTTCGCTGTTCGTGTTTCGTTGTTCGGTGTTACTCAAGGCTATCGAGCCAGAAGCCCAGCCCCTGCGCGTTGAGCTCGACGTCGTTGGAATAGATCTCGAGGATGCGCGCATGCGGCAGGCGCGAGCCCCAGCGCCGCGCTTCTTCGAGAACGATCCGCTTCACGCCTTCGCGCAGGCGCTCCGGCCGCGCCGCGCCGGCATACTGTTCGCGCAAAGCGAGCTCGGCGTGCGCGTCCACCAGACGGTGCAGTACCTCGCCCTTGGACTGCACATCGCGTATCTGGCTATAGTGGGTGACGTAGACCGCTTCGGGCTTGAGCTGCATGACGAGGTCGATCGAGCGATGGTAAGGCGCTGGATCGAACTGCACCGGACTGGTGGTCGGGATGATGAACTGCCTGCCGTCCTGGTCCATTTCGCGGTACGAGAGTCCGAACACATCGCCGGCGAACACGTGGCCGGATCGGGTGTCGAGGATGGCGACATGATGGCGCGCGTGCCCCGGCGTATCCAGAAACTGCAGTTCGCGCCCGGCAAGGCGGATCGAGGCCGCATGCGGTGTCTCCAGGATGCGCTCGGCCGGCACCGGCAGGATGTCGCCGTACATCTGCCGCGTCGGCGCTTCGCCATAGACGGCGACGGTGCCGGCGACGAGTCTGCTCGGGTCGGCCATGTGGCGCGCGCCGCGCGGATGCACGGTCAGCGTGGCGTTTGGAAATTCGCGCATGAACAGACCCGCCCCGCCGGCATGGTCGAGATGGATGTGGGTAAGGATCACGTAGTCCACCTGCTGCGGCCGCAGGCCCTTTTCATGCAGCGCCGCGAGCACCAGCGGCACCGAGCGGTTGGTGCCGGTGTCGATGATGGCGGCGCGATCGCCCTCGACCATGAGGTGGATGGCGTCGAGCATGGGCCGGTGGTAGCCCGAATCGATCGCGCTGATGCCGTGCTCGTAATCGATGACCTGAGGCATGGGATTTGGTGCTAGCCTGCGACAGGCGCATTCTACCTGCGCGGCGGGCCCGCGCGGCGGCGTGCCGCAGGGTAAAATGGCGCACTACATCGCTCAGGGGCCGCTTCGCTTCATGCGCATCGCCGACATACGCCAGGAATACATGCGCGCCGGCCTCGTCGAAAAGGACGCCGCGGCCGATCCGTTCGAGCAGTTCGACCGCTGGTTTCACGATGTGCTGCAGGCCGAGCTGCAGCTTCCCAATGCGATGACGCTCGCCACCGCGACGGCTGCAGGGCGGCCGTCCGCGCGCGCGGTGCTGCTCAAGGGCGTGGACGACCGCGGCTTCGTTTTCTATACGAACTACACCAGCCGCAAGGGACATGAACTCGCCGAGAACCCTTATGCCGCCCTGGCGTTCGTCTGGGCCGAACTGGAGCGCCAGGTGCGCATCGAAGGCGCCGTCGAAAAAGTGTCTGCGGAGGAATCGGACGCCTATTTCGAGAGCCGCCCGCTGGGCAGCCGCCTCGGCGCCTGGGCTTCGCCGCAGAGCATGGTGCTGCCGGACCGGCTGACGCTGGCGACGAAAGTGGCCTCGATCGTGCTACGCTACGGCAAGCACCCGCCGCGACCGCTGCACTGGGGCGGCTACCGCGTGGTGCCGGATGCGATTGAGTTCTGGCAAGGGCGAAAAAACCGCCTGCACGACCGGCTGCTCTATACGAAACAAGCCGCTGGCGGCTGGAAGATTCAGCGTCTCGCGCCCTAGATCCCTGGAATCCGTTGCAAAATGGAGTTTGCGAGAGGGATGGTATTCGGGAGGGTATTCCCTCGTTCTGTGAAATATCCTTGCGAAAATTCAAATTAGATAGGAGGAGTCATGACTGATACCGTGAAATACCTGCTCGACGAAACACACATTCCCAAGCACTGGTACAACCTCGTCGCCGATCTGCCCGTGGCACCACCGCCGGTGCTGCATCCGGGCACGCACCAGCCGGTGGGGCCCGATGATCTGGCGCCGCTGTTTCCTATGGAACTGATCATGCAGGAAGTGACGACGGAGCGCGAAGTCCCGATTCCGGAGCCGGTGCGCGACGTGTACCGCCAGTGGCGCCCGTCGCCGCTATTTCGCGCGCGGCGCCTGGAGCAGGCGCTGCAGACGCCGGCAAAGATCTATTACAAATACGAGGGCGTGAGCCCGGCCGGCAGCCACAAGCCCAACACCTCGGTGCCGCAGGCCTTCTACAACAAACAAGCCGGCGTCAAGTACCTGTCAACCGAAACCGGCGCCGGACAGTGGGGCTCCTCGCTCGCCTTCGCCGGCGCCCTCTTCGGCTTGGAGGTGAAAGTGTTCATGGTGCGCGTGTCCTACAACCAGAAGCCCTATCGCCGCGCGCTCATGGAAACTTATGGCGCAACCTGCATTGCTTCGCCGTCGAACGAAACCCAGTCTGGCCGCTCCTTTCTCGCCCAGCGCCCCGACCATCCGGGCAGCCTCGGCATAGCCATATCCGAAGCCGTTGAGGTCGCGGCGCAGAACGACGACACCAAGTACGCGCTCGGCTCGGTATTGAACCATGTACTGCTGCACCAGACGGTGGTCGGACAGGAAGCGATGGCGCAGATGGACATGGCAGGCGACTATCCGGACGTGGTCATCGCCTGCACCGGCGGCGGCTCGAACTTCGCTGGCCTCGCGTTTCCGTTTCTCGGCGCACAATTGCGCGGCGGGAAAAAAGTGCGCATCGTGGCGGTCGAGCCCGCAGCCTGCCCAAGCCTCACCCGCGGCACGTATGCCTACGATTTCGGCGACACCGCAAGCCTGACGCCGCTTACCAAGATGCACACCTTGGGCTCGACCTTCATTCCGCCCGGGTTTCACGCCGGCGGACTGCGCTACCACGGTATGTCGCCGCTGGTAAGCCACATCAAGGAACTCGGCCTGATCGAAGCCGTTGCTTACGAGCAGATCCCGTGCTTTGAAGCCGGAGTGACTTTTGCACGCGCCGAGGGCATCGTGCCTGCGCCCGAATCCAACCACGCGGTAAAAGGTGCGATCGTGGAAGCGCTGAAGTGCAAGGCCGAAGGCAAGTCGCGCACCATCCTGTTCAATCTGAGCGGACACGGCCACTTCGACATGCAGGCCTACCTCGACTACTTCGGCGGCAAACTGAAGGATATCAAGTACGACGAGGCCGACTTGGCTGCGGCGCTCGCGAAACTGCCGCAGGTCAAGGAAACTGCCTGAGCCAGACTGTTCCACTGACGCGCGCGAGGGGGGCGCAGTACGTCCCCTCGCGCGCCCCTGATTCCGCGACTATTTCGGTCATTTCGACAGATCAACCTGAACCGTACTACATAGACCGGCCCACATGGAATTCCAGACGCTCAAGATCGCACTTATCGACCAAGTCGCCACCATCGAGCTCAACCGCCCCGAGCGTGCCAATGCGATGGAACTGGCCATGTGGACCGAGCTGCGCGACGCGATGCGCTGGCTCGACGAAACTGCTGCCGCGCGCGTCGGCGTGATTTCCGGCGCCGGCAAGCATTTCACCGCCGGTATAGACCTGGGCATGCTCGCGGGGATGCGCGAACAAATCCGCGACGACTGCGACGGCCGCGCGCGCGAAAAGCTCCGGCGCGTGATTCTCGATCTGCAGGACACGCTCAGTTCCATCGAGCGCTGCCGCAAACCGGTGATCGCTGCGATCCACGGCGCCTGCGTCGGCGGCGGCATCGATCTCATCTGTGCCTGCGATTTGCGCTACTGCTCGGCCGATGCGTTCTTTTCGGTCAAGGAGATCGATGTCGGCCTGACCGCCGATGTCGGCACGCTGCAGCGCCTGCCGCGCCTGATCGGCGAAGGCGCGGCGCGCGAACTGGCCTACACCGGGCGCAAGGTCGGCGGCGTCGAGGCGAAGGAACTACGCCTGGTGAACCAGTGCTACCCGGACCGGGAAGCGCTGACGGCGGCGATGCGCGAGCTCGCCGCGACGCTCGCGGCAAAGCCGCCCCTCGCCCTGCGCGGCTGCAAGGAAATGATCACCTACGCGCGCGACCACAGCGTCGCCGACGGCCTCAATTACGTCGCCACATGGAACGCCGCGATGCTTTTGTCCACCGACCTCGACGAAGCGCTCGCCGCCGGCCGGGAAAAGCGCGCGGCGAAATTCCGCGACTGATACGCGCGGTGGCGGCGATTCGGCGGTTTCTGTGTTGCGGATAACCTGGAACCTCAACTCGCGATGACCACGCCCGATCCGGTCGACTTTTTCGAGCGGCAATTCCGGCGCCAGATAGCGGAGGCGGATTTCGCGCTCAATCCGTTCGAGCAGCTGGCGCTGCCCCATGTCGCCGGCAGTGTCCTCGACCTGGGCTGCGGCCTGGGCAATCTCAGCCTGGAGGCAGCACGCCGGGACTGCAGCGTTACCGCGATCGACGCCAGCGCCAGCGCGGTCGCGCGCCTGCGTGCGGCCGCGCGGCAAGAGGGGCTGCCGCTGGCGGCGCTGCAAGCCGAGCTGGGCAGTTTCCGCATCGAGCAGGACTACGACACCATCGTCGCGATCGGGCTGCTGATGTTCTTCCGCAGGGAACGCGCGCTCGCGCTGTTGCGCCAAATCAGGGAGAGGGTTCGGCCCGGCGGGCGCGCGATCGTCAACGTCCTCATCGAGGGCACGACCTACCTCGGGATGTTCAATCCGGACGAATACTGCCTGTTCGGCGCGAACGAACTGGAGCACGCTTTCGGCGAGTGGACCCAGCTCGCCGCCCGGCGCGATTCCTTTCCGGCACCCGAGGGCACGCGCAAGGAGTTCGCGACCCTGATCGCGCAGAAGCCGCAGCGCCAGGCGCGCTGAACGCTCCGCTCATTGCTTCAGCTTGCCGATGAAGCGCTTGCGGAACTTGGCCACCTTGGGCTGCACCACCATCATGCAGTAGGGCTGATAGGGATTGCGCTGGTAGTACTCCTGGTGCCCGAGTTCGGCGATATAGAATTCGCCCATGGGCGTGATTTCGGTGACGATCGGTTTATCCCACAGATGCTCGACCTCGAGCTTGGCGATGAGCTGCTCGGCCGCCGCTTTCTGCTCGGGCGAGTGATAGAAAATCGCCGAGCGATACTGCGGTCCGTAATCGTTGCCCTGGTAGTTGAGCGTAGTCGGATCGTGGATCACGAAGAACACCTCTAGAAGCTCGCGAAAGCTGACCACGGACGGATCGAAGCGGATCTGCACCACCTCGGCGTGGCCGCTGGTGCCGCTGCATACATCTTCGTAGCTCGGGTTTTGCAGCTTCCCGCCCATATAGCCCGATTCGACCGACTCTACGCCCTTTAGATCGTCGAATACCGCCTCCAGACACCAGAAGCAGCCGCCGGCCAGGGTTGCAATTTCGTTTTGTGCCTGCGCCATGTGATTCGCCTTTCTCGCCGGTTTCAGGGTATCCCATCCAGGTTCGGTTTGGATTCACCAAGCACAAACTAATCCGTACCGCCCGCCTCCGGGAAGGTACTCATCATATAGCAGGCCGAGCCGAAGCGTAGCTTGACGCGGCTCGCACGCAGGGTCTAGATTGCCGGTTGCGCGCGCAAGGATCGGCTTCGGATGCCGTCGGCGCGAAGCTTCACTCCGACATTGAGGAGATTTCAATGAAGAACATTTTCGTCCGCAATCTCTGCCGCATGCTGATCGTCTGCATGGGCGCGCTTCCGTTCTGCGCTTACGCCGACATGGTCGCCACCGATCGGATTACCGCCCCGGCACAGGCTGCGGGCGCGCGCGATCAAGTGCGCGACTTCATCGACCGCAGCGAGGTGCGCAATCAGCTGCAGCGTCTGGGCGTCAGTCCGGCGGCGGCGCAGGCGCGCGTGAGCGCCATGAGCGACGAGGAAGTCGCAAGCATCGCCGGCAGGATCGACAGCCTGCCTGCGGGCGGCTTCAGCGGTTGGGCCGCCGCAGCCACGCTGATCATCATCGGCCTGATCTGGTACTACTGGGTCAAGTGACCCCGTCCTGTTTTCGGTCTTCGAACAAAGCCCGCGCGATCGCGGGCTTTTTCATTGTGCTTTGTGTTTTGAGCGGCTGCGTCAGCCTGCCACAATCCGAGGCGCTGCGACGCGAAGGCAGCGCGGGCCTGCCGCCGCAGGTGGAACTCGATACCGTGCCGTTCTTTGCGCAGGAGGAATACCAGTGCGGGCCGGCGGCGCTCGCCATGGTGCTGAATGCGTCCGGCGTAACCACAATGCCCGAGGCCCTCGCCGGAGAGGTCTATATCCCGGCGCGCAGGGGCAGCCTGCAGGTGGAGATGCTCGCCGCGGCGAGACGCCACGGACTTCTCGCCTACGAACTCGCGCCGCAGCTGAAGGATGTGCTTACCGAAGTTGCCGCGGGCAATCCCGTGGTGGTTCTGCAGAACCTCGGCTTGTGGTCTTTCCATCCCTACTGGCATTACGCGGTGGTCATCGGCTACGACCTGGAAACCAACCAGATCCTGCTGCATTCGGGCAGCAGGGCGCGCCGCGCGATGACGCTGGGGCTGTTCGAGTTCCTGTGGATAGACGGGGGGCGCTGGGCCATGGTCGCCCTCCCGCCCGGGCGCCTGCCCGCGAGCGCGCGCGAAGCGAAGTATGCGGCCGCCGCTGCCGCTCTGGAAAGAAACGGCCGCATCGCCGCAGCGCAACTGAGCTATGCAGCCTTGTTGCGGCGCTGGCCGGCGAATCTCACGGGCATGATGGGCCTGGGCAACACCGCATACGCTTTGGGTCACGTGGCGGACGCCGAGGCGGCATTTCGCGGGGCCACAGTCGCGCATCCGCTCGCCGCCGCGGCATTCAACAATCTGGCGCAGACACTGGCGGACCAGGGCAAGCTCGATGCGGCGCTGGACGCAGCGCGCAAAGCGGTGAGCCTCGGAGGTGCCAGCCTGCCGACCGCGCAGGCGACGCTGAAGGAGATTCTCGACAAGCGCCGCTGAAACAGGACCAATGCGAACACCGCAGCAGCAGATGTTGCGACGCTCGGCAGCGCCGCTATTTTTTCTTTTTCGGCTGAAGGATGGTGCCCCTGCAGCCGCGTGCACCGCAGCGACACTGGTACAGGCGCTTCAGCTCGGGCGTATGCCTTTCCTCGAGCTCGATGCGGTAGTTGTAGCTGAGTTCCTCGCCCGGGCGGATCGCGCGCAGCGTCTCGATGTAAATGCGATTGTCATCGTCGACGGCCTCGCAGTTGGGAGCGCAACTGTGGTTGATCCAGCGGGCGCTGTTGCCCCCGGTGGTGGCATCGATGACCATGCCGCCGTCAAGCGCAAACAGAAACGTGTGCGGATTGTCGTCGTTGGCGTAGCGCTTGTCCACCTGCGCCTCGGTCAGGCGCTCGCCCTTGTATTCGATCAGCCGGGTTCCGGCCTGGATACGGGTGGTGGCGAATACGCCTTTGCCGTGTATGCCGGAATTGCGCACGACGAAACGGCGGCGCGCTGTGCTCTTTTTGGTAACCATCGATTTTGCGGGCGGGGTTGTTGTAAGCAGGGCTGCGATTTTAGACTATTTCGCAGAGCGGCGGCTGCTTTTCACCGCTCATGGCGGTAGACTTCCGACCAGCCGTCCCACCGGAACCGCAACATGCACGCACTGCGTACTGCCGACGAGCGCTTTCTGAATCTGCCTGCTTACCCGTATGCGCCGCGCTACGCGCAGGATCTGTCCGGATTCGACGGGCTGCGCCTGCACTTCCTCGACGAAGGTGCGCGCGACGCCGCGGCTACCTGGCTATGCCTGCACGGACAGCCGACCTGGTCTTATTTGTATCGAAAGATGATTCCGGTGTTCGTCGCCGCCGGCGGGCGCGTGGTCGCGCCCGACCTGTTCGGTTTCGGCAAATCGGACAAGCCCGCAGACGAAGGCTTCTACACGTTCAGCCGCCATCGCGATACGCTCGCCGTCTTGATCGAGCGCCTCGACCTGAGCAATATCACGCTGGTGTGCCAGGACTGGGGCGGACTGCTCGGCCTGACGCTGCCCGTGGACATGCCGCAGCGCTTCAAACGGCTGCTGATCATGAACACGGCGCTCGGCACCGGCGATCAGCCTTTGACCGAGGGCTTCGTCGCCTGGCGCGCATGGAATAACAAGAACCCCGACATGGACGTTGCAAAGCTCATGGCCCGCAGCTGTCCGCATCTGTCCGCGGCCGAATGCCAAGCTTATGCGGCGCCCTACCCGGACGCAAGCTACAAAGCGGGCGTACGCCGATTTCCCAATCTGGTGCCCGACCGGCCCGATGCCGAGGGGGCGGAAATCTCGCGCCGGGCGTGCGACTGGTGGCGAAGCCAATGGTCGGGGCAGACGTTCATGGCCATCGGCATGAAGGATCCGGTGCTCGGAGCGCCGGTGATGCATGCCCTGCACAAGCTGATCCGCGGCTGTCCGGCACCTTACGAGCATTCCGAAGCAGGACACTTCGTGCAGGAATGGGGGGAGGACATAGCCCGACGCGCACTGGGCGCGTTCGTTTAAGGGTGCCGTGCGCGCATTCCGTCGGGGGCGCCGTGAAGGCGTTCGGCACAAGACGGCGCTCGGTGCGAAGGGATATACGCGCCAACTGACGCGAGTCCTGTGCTACCGCGGCTCTGCGGGGCTTGTCGCGGATTAGGGGCAAACGCCGGCGGCCGCGGCGTATAATTGAGCAACTGGAGTTCACTATGCGCATTGAAGCACACGTACACGGCACTATTCCGTTGCAGCCCGAGACCAGCCTGTCCCAAGTGGAAACCGCGTTGCGTCCGTGGCTGCGTTATATCGACGAGGACAGCCTTGCCGACGCGCGCAGCGTCTACGAAGACGAACCTGGCTTCAGCTTCGACCCGAAGGGCAAGACCCTGGATATCTGCTGGACCGGGGACGTCGGCCGCGGCTTCCGCGAATTGATCGAGGAAGCCCTGCAGGCGCTCTGTCCGTATACCGAGTCGGCCGCCGAAATCGAGGTCAGCTATTACCACGATGACGGCCAGGACGAATTCGGCATGGTTTTCGTCGGCCCCACGCCGGAATCCATCCACGAGCGGCAGAAAAGCCGCATGATCGACGATGTATCAGGCTTGCTGGCGCGCCATTTTACGGAAGCGGAGATCGGCGAAGTGGCGGCGCTGGTGAACCAGCTGTTTGAGCGCAACTGGAGCGAGAAGACCGGCGACACGCAGTCCGGTTCGACTACGGCCGCCCGCGGATTGACACCGGCGCAGCGCAGGCGTTTGCATTAGTCGGCAAGACCCCCAAAAAAGCAAAAAGCCCCGGCTTGATGGCCGGGGCTTTTTGTTTTTAGGTACCTGACGATGACCTACTTTCGCATGGGTAATCCATACTATCATTGGCGCGACACCGTTTCACGGCCCTGTTCGGGATGGGAAGGGGTGGGACCAGTGCGCTATGCTCGTCAGGAATTCTTTTGGTCGGTCGCGAACCGGGGAGCGTGCTCCCCGTGATCGAAACTGACGCGTTCTGGTGAAGTAAAGTTTGGGTTTTGTAACTGTATTTTTGGCGCGATGCGCTATGCCTTGCTGGCGGCTGTTTTACGAGCCACTTAAGGTTATAGGATCAAGCCGCACGGTCAATTAGTACTCGTTAGCTCAACGCATTACTGCGCTTCCACACCGAGCCTATCAACGTCATCGTCTTTGACGAACCTTTAGGAGGATCAAGTCCTCGG
>Ga0307377_10006086_pt1 | contig 12729 bp, 12 predicted proteins | sample TR3MG_FD_202535 | JGI IMG/M metagenome (GOLD analysis project Ga0307377, IMG submission 202535) | Soil microbial communities from Risofladan, Vaasa, Finland - TR-3 | ecosystem: Environmental > Terrestrial > Soil > Coastal area > Acid sulfate soil | place: Finland: Risofladan, Vaasa | collected...
CTACTACGCGCTGACCCGGAGCGTGACGCTGGACCTGGAACTCAGCCAGACCCGCTCGAAGGATTTCGCCGGCAACACCGCGCGCATGAACGGCGTGGCCTTCGGCGGCATCCTGTTTTTCTGACCGGCACGACGGACCACAACGGAGCGATCGCATCAAGGGACCAACGCCATCGCCGGTCTTCTCGCTATAGGGAAGATCCTGACGGCAGCGGGAAGCCCCGATCCGGCGGAACCACGCGTCGCACCGGTCGCGCGCTGCCGCACCTGACCCTGAAATCATCCGCAAGATGGTGGCAGGGAGGGTGCGGCGGCGTGTGCCCGGGCGACACGATGTTCTACGCGGGCATCGGCTTTGTCGGTGGGATGTTCACCAGGGAAGCGTCGTGAGCCAGCAGATGCGCTTCACCGTGTTCGATGATGAAATAGCGGAACGCCTCGGCGGCGGGGGACAGCTGCCGCGCCTGCATGCGCACGATGAACCAGCTGCGCATTAGCGGCGTGTCCTCCACATCCAGTATGCGCAGCAGATGATTGCGCAACTCCAGGCCGACGGTGTGCAGGGACAGCAGGCTCAGGCCCAGCCCGGCGATCACCGACTGCTTGATGGTCTCGTTGCTGGATACTTCCATGCTGATGTTCGGTTCGAAATGGTGCTCGGCACAGAATGCGTCCAGGGCGGCGCGGGTACCTGAGCCCTGTTCGCGCGCAATGAACGCATAGGGCGCCAGCGCCTGCGCCGGCATGTGTCCGATGCTGGCCAGCGGATGTTCCGCCGGGCAGACGAATACCAGCGGATGTGCGGCGAAAGGTTCGGCGCGGGTGGCGATTTCGCGCGGCGGACGGCCCATCACCGAGAGATCGACCTCGCCGTCTTTCATCATGGCGACCAATTGTTCGCGGTTGAGCGCGACGCGCAGCCGCACATCGATGCCCGGGTGCTCCTCGTGGAAGCGTGCCAGCAACTGGGGTACGAAATACTTGGCGGTGCTGACCATGCCGATGGTCAGCAGCCCGCGATCCAGATGCTGGAAGCTGGCCATGAAACCCTCGGCATCCTTCAGTGCAGCCAGCATGCGCTTGGCATGTACCAGGAAATATTCCCCCGCGGTGGAGAGCGTCAGCTGGCGGCCTTCGCGATCGAACAGGGGCAGGCCGACCTGGGTCTCCAGTTCCCTGAGCTGCATCGACACCGCCGGTGGCGTGATGTGCAGCGCCGCCGCGGCACGCTGGCTGCTGCCTTGTTTTGCCACTTCGGCGAAGATCTGAAGTTGACGAAAGGTGATGTGCATAGGTAAGTATTACTTTAATTACAAGAAAATATATTCTGACTTTTACTTATCCGACGACCAACTTACAGTCGACCCCTGTCCGCGTCAATCGCACAGCACGTGGTTCCAGGGAGACTCATGAATCCGCCCGACATCGCCATCAGCACCGAAGTCACCGATCTCACCGGGGATGCCAGGAAGCGCTATACCGCCGGCGTCTTGAAATACCGTCAGATGGGCTACTGGCAGCCCGACTACCAACCCGTCGCGACCGACACGATCTGCCTGTTCCGGATCACGCCGCAGGAAGGGGTCGACCCGGTCGAGGCGGCGGCAGCCGTGGCCGGCGAATCGTCCACCGCGACCTGGACCGTGGTCTGGACCGATCGCCTGACCGCCTGCGACAGCTACCGCGCCAAGGCCTACCGGGTCGAGCCGGTACCCGGTACGCCGGGCCAGTATTTCGCCTGGGTGGCCTACGACATCATCCTGTTCGAGGAGGGCTCGATCGCCAACATCACGGCCAGCCTGATCGGCAACGTGTTCAGCTTCAAGCCGCTGAAGGCGGCCCGGCTCGAAGACATCCGCATGCCGGTGGCGCTGGTCAAGACCTTCAAGGGTCCGCCCACCGGGCTGGTGGTCGAGCGCGAGCGGCTGGACAAGTTCGGCCGTCCGCTGCTCGGCGCCACCACGAAACCCAAACTGGGGTTGTCCGGACGCAACTACGGCCGGGTGATCTACGAGGGCCTCAAGGGCGGGCTGGACTTCATGAAGGACGACGAGAACATCAACTCGCAACCCTTCATGCACTGGCGCGACCGCTTCCTCTACGTGATGGACGCGGTCAACAAGGCCAGTGCCGCGACCGGCGAGGTCAAGGGCAGCTACCTCAACGTCACCGGCGCGACGATGGAGGACATCTACGAGCGCGCCGAATTTGCCAAAGAGCTGGGCTCGGTGGTGATCATGCTCGACCTGGTGATCGGCTGGTCGGCGATCCAGAGCATGGCCAACTGGGCGCGCAAGCACGACATGATCGTGCACATGCACCGCGCCGGCCATGGCACCTATACCCGGCAGAAGAACCACGGCGTGAGTTTTCGCGTAATGGCCAAGTGGCTGCGCCTGGCCGGCGTCGACCATCTGCACGCCGGCACCGCCGTGGGCAAGCTGGAGGGCGATCCGATGACGGTGCAGGGTTACTACAACGTCTGCCGCGACAGCTACACCAAGCAGGATCTGCCGCGCGGCCTGTTCTTCGATCAGGACTGGGCCGACATGAAGAAGGTAATGCCGGTGGCCTCGGGCGGCATCCACGCCGGGCAGATGCACCAGTTGATCGATCTGTTCGGCGACGACGTGATCCTGCAGTTCGGTGGCGGCACGATCGGCCACCCGGCCGGTATCCAGGCTGGCGCCGTGGCGAATCGCGTGGCGCTGGAGACGATCGTCAAGGCACGCAACGAGGGCCGCGACATCAAGAACGAAGGTCCGGAGATCCTGCACAAGGCGGCGCAATCCTGTACCCCGCTCAAGCAGGCGCTGGAAACCTGGAAAGACGTCTCCTTCAACTACGCCAGCACCGACACCAGCGATTTCGCCACCACACCCAGCGTGGCCTGACAGGAGCGCGCCAGCATGATGACCAACCCTACCGGCAAGATCACCCAGGGCCAGTTCAGCTTCCTGCCCGAACTGACCGATGCCGAAATCCGCCTGCAGGTCGACTACGGCCTCGGCAAAGGCTACGCCTGGAGCATCGAGTACACCGACGACCCGCATCCGCGCAACACCTACTGGGAAATGTTCGGCATGCCGATGTTCGACCTGCAGGACGCCGCGGGCGTGATGCTGGAGCTGGCCAGCTGCCGCAAGACCTTCCCCCATCACTACATCCGCCTGATGGCATTCGACTCGACGCGCGGCGTCGAAAGCATCGCGATGAGCTTCATCGTCAATCGACCCGAGAACGAACCCGGGTTTGGCCTGGTCCGGCAGGAAGTGCGGGGTCGCAGCATGCGTTACACGTTGCACGGCTACGCCAGCGACAAACCGGAAGGCCATCGCTACTGAGCCAGCCTGTGTCCGCCGAGTCCATCCACGAGGTCGCGCCATGCACCGTATCGCCCCGTCGATTCTTTCCGCCGACTTCGCACACCTGGGCGAGGAGGTACGCAGCGTCATCGCTGCCGGTGCCGACTGGATCCATTTCGATGTGATGGACAACCACTACGTTCCCAACCTGACCATGGGGCCGATGGTGGCGCAGGCGATCAAGCCTTGGTGCGTGCGTGCCGACGGCAGCGGGATACCGCTGGACGTGCACCTGATGGTGGCGCCGGTGGATGCGCTGGCGAGTGCCTTCGCCAAGGCGGGCGCCAACGTCATCAGCTTTCACCCGGAAGCCTCGGCGCACGTCGATCGCACCCTGCAGCTGATCCGGGGCGAGGGTTGCCAGGCCGGGCTGGTGTTCAACCCGGCCACGCCGCTGGATGTCCTGCAGTGGGTGATCGACAAGGTCGATCTGGTGCTGGTCATGAGCGTCAATCCCGGCTTCGGCGGGCAGAGCTTCATCGACAGCGCACTGCGCAAGATCGAACAGGCCCGCCAGCTGATCGACGCCACGGGGCGCGATATCCGGCTCGAGGTCGATGGCGGCATCAAGGTCGACAATATCCGCCGGGTCGCCAGCGCCGGCGCCGATTGCTTCGTCGCCGGTTCGGCGATCTTCGGCCAGCCGGACTACCGTGCCGTGATCGACGCGATGCGTGCCGAACTCGCCGGAGTCGGCTGAGATGAATGCGCCCGATTACCATATCCCCGGGAGCATGGCGGCATCCCAGCCGGCGACCGAAGCGGCACCCGAAGTGACGTCCGCAAGGACCGTCAACGAGGTGCTGGCGCAGAGCCAGGTCGAGGCGGTGCTGGACGAACTCGAGCACGACCTGGTCGGGCTGGCGCCGATCAAGCAGCGTATCCGCGACATCGCCGCGCTGCTGGTGATCGACAAGCTGCGCATGAATCTCGGTCTCGCGGCCGTGGCGCCCAGCCTGCACATGTGCTTCACCGGCAACCCCGGCACCGGCAAGACCACGGTGGCGCTGCGCATGGCCGAGATCCTGCATCGACTGGGCTATGTGCGAAAGGGCCACCTGGTTGCCGTGACCCGCGATGACCTGGTCGGCCAGTACATCGGCCACACCGCGCCGAAGACCCGGGAAGTATTGAAGAAGGCCATGGGCGGCGTGCTGTTCATCGACGAGGCGTACTACCTGTACCGGCCCGAGAACGAGCGCGACTACGGTCAGGAGGCCATCGAAATCCTGCTGCAGGTGATGGAGAACCAGCGCGACGACCTGGTGGTGATCCTGGCCGGCTACAAGGACCGAATGGACACGTTCTTCAAGTCCAATCCGGGCCTGAGCTCGCGCATCGCCCACCATCTCGATTTCCCCGACTACTCGGTGGATGAGCTGAGCCAGATCGCCCAGCGCATGCTGGCGCAACAGCACTACCGCTTCGGCGAAGGGGCCGCGGAGGTATTTCGCGACTATCTCGGCTTGCGCATCGCGCAGCCGCATTTTGCCAATGCGCGCAGCGTGCGCAATGCGCTGGACCGCGCGCGCCTGCGCCAGGCCAGCCGCCTGTTTGCCGAGCGCGATCGTGTGCTGAGCGAAGCCGATCTCACCACCCTCATTCCGGCCGATCTGCTGGCCAGCCGCGTGTTCCAGAGCCCCAGCCCCTGAGGTCGCCATGCCACTGTCCAGACGTTCGACCCTGACCCAGTACCTGATCGAGCAGCGCCGCCGTTTTCCGCAGGCCAGCGGCGAGCTCAATGCGTTGATCCTCGACGTGTCCATCGCCTGCAAGGGGATTGCCCGCGCGGTCGCGTTCGGCGAGCTCGGCGAGACCATGGGCGTGGTCGCCGGCGGCGGGACGGTCAACGTGCAGGGCGAGGTGCAGAAGAAGCTCGACGTGGTCAGCAACGAAATGTTCGTGCGCACGGCCGAATGGTCCGGTCATCTGGCCGGCATGGCGTCGGAGGAGATGGAGCAGCCGTACCAGATTCCCGAGAGCTACCCGCGCGGCAAGTACCTGCTGGTATTCGACCCGCTGGATGGTTCCGGCAACATCGACGTGAACGTCTCGGTCGGCAGCATCTTCTCGATCCTGCGCGCGCCGCAGGACGTGATCGATTCGGGGCGCGATGTGGTCGAGGCCGATTTCCTGCAGCCGGGCTCGACTCAGGTAGCAGCCGGCTATGCGCTCTACGGTCCAACCACGATGCTGGTGCTGACCGTGGGCAACGGCGTGGCCGGCTTCACCCTCGATCCCAATCTCGGTGAATTCAAGCTGACCCACGCGGATATCCGGGTGCCCGAGGACACCCGCGAGTTCGCCATCAACAGTTCCAACAGCCGCTTCTGGGAACAGCCGGTCACGCGCTACGTGGACGAATGCCTGGCCGGCAGGACCGGTACGCGCGGCAAGGATTTCAACATGCGCTGGATCGCCAGCATGGTGGCCGAGGCGCATCGCATCCTGATGCGCGGCGGCGTGTTCCTGTATCCGCGCGACAACAAGGATCCGGCCATGGCCGGGCGCCTGCGGCTGCTGTACGAAGCCAATCCGATCGGTTTCGTGATGGAGCAGGCCGGCGGCCGCGCCAGCACGGGGCGCCAGCCGGTGCTCGGGGTGACACCCGGTTCGCTGCATCAGCGCATCGGCCTGGTGTTCGGCTCCCGGCACGAAGTCGAACGCATCGAGCGTTACCACCACGATACCGCCCGGCGCGAGGCGCCCAACCCGTTGTTCGTCGAGCGCGGTCTGTTCCGCGACTGAGGAAAAAAAACATGTCCGAACGCCACCCGATCATCGCCATCACGGGCTCGTCCGGCGCCGGCACCACGTCGGTGACGCGCACGTTCCAGAACATCTTCCGGCGCGAGCAGGTCAGCGCCGCCATCGTCGAGGGCGACAGTTTTCATCGTTTCGACCGCAAGGAGATGCGGCAACGACTGGCCGAGGCCGAGCAAGCCGGTGACAAGCACTTCAGCCATTTCGGACCCGACAACAACCTGTTCGTCGAACTCGAGCAGATGTTTCGCAGCTACGCGGAAACCGGCAACGGTCGCTGCCGGAAATACCTGCATGATGTCGATGAGGCCGCGCCCTACCGGCAGGACCCCGGCACCTTCACGCCGTGGGAAGATCTGCCGGCGGATACCGACCTGCTGTTCTATGAAGGTCTGCATGGCGCGGTAGCGACGCCGGAGGTCAACGTCGCCCAGCATCCCGACCTGCTGATCGGCGTGGTGCCGGTGATCAACCTGGAATGGATCCAGAAGCTCTGGCGCGACAAGAACATGCGTGGCTATACCGCCGATGCGGTGACCGACACCATCCTGCGCCGCATGCCCGATTACGTGAACTACATCTGCCCGCAATTCTCGCGCACCGATGTCAATTTCCAGCGCGTGCCCGTGGTCGATACCTCCAACCCGTTCATCGCACGCGACATACCGAGCGCCGACGAGAGCATCTGCGTGATCCGCTTTCGCAACCCGAAGGGTATCGATTTCCCCTACCTGCTGAACATGATCCACAACTCGTCGATGTCCCGCGCCAACACCATCGTGGTGCCTGGCGGAAAAATGGAGCTGGCCATGCAGATGATCTTCACGCCGTTCATCTGGCGCATGATGGAGCGCCGCAAGCGCGCCATCGGGGCGCTGTGATGGCGGCGCACTCGAGTGTTCGCGTGCTGCGCGGCGAGGCGTCGCGGGATCGGCGCGCCAGTGCCTTGCGCGCGCTGGCGATGGATGCCGTGCAACAGGCCAGGTCGGGACACCCCGGTGCGCCGATGGGCATGGCCGAGATGGCCGTGGCCTTGTGGGGCCGGCACCTGCGGCACAATCCGGGCAACCCGCAGTGGATAAACCGTGACCGCTTCGTGCTCAGCAACGGTCACGCCTCGATGCTGCTGTATGCGCTGCTGCACCTGACCGGCTACGACCTGCCGCTCGACGAACTGAAGAACTTTCGCCAGCTGCACAGCCGTACGCCGGGCCACCCGGAGCGCGGCATCACGCCCGGGGTGGAGACTACCACCGGGCCGCTGGGGCAGGGGTTGACCAATGCGGTGGGCATGGCGCTGGCGGAAAAACTCCTGGCGCGCGAGTTCAATCGTCCCGGACACGACATCGTGGATCACCACACCTATGTGTTCCTGGGCGACGGCTGCCTGATGGAAGGGATCAGCCACGAGGCGATCTCGCTGGCCGGCGTGTGGCAGCTCGACAAGTTGATTGCGCTGTACGACGACAACGGCATCAGCATCGACGGACCCGTCGAAGGCTGGTTCCGCGACGATACAGCGGCACGATTCCGCGCCTGTGGCTGGAACGTGATCGGCCCGCTTGACGGCCATGACCCCAACACCGTGACGGCAGCCATCGAGGACGCCAGGATCGGCGCCGGGCGACCCACCCTGATCGTCTGCCGGACCACCATCGGTGCCGGTTCGCCAGGTCGTGCCGGCACGGCCAAGGCGCACGGCGAGCCGCTGGGAGAGAGTGAAGTGATTGCCGCCCGCGAGGCCATCGGCTGGCCGCATGCGGCGTTCGAGATTCCGCACGAGATCGCTGCCCTGTGGGATGCGCGCGCCGAGGGCGCGCGGTTCGAGGCCGCCTGGCAGGAGCGCTTCGATGCCTATCGAGACGCCTTTCCGGAGCTCGCTGCCGAGTTCACCCGGCGCATGACCGGCGACCTTCCGGTCGATTGGAACGCGATAGCCGCCGCCACGCTGGCCGCCTTTGAGCAGGACGGCGACAGCATCGCCACGCGCAAGGCATCGCAACAGGTACTGGCGCTGCTGGCGCCATGCGTACCCGAGTTGCTGGGTGGCAGCGCGGACCTGACCGGCTCCAACCTCACCGACTTTCCCGATGCCGGGCCGCGCCACCTGAGCTACGGCGTGCGTGAATTCGGCATGGCAGCGGTCATGAACGGGATCGCCTTGCACGGCGGACTGATTCCCTACGGCGGCACCTTCCTGACCTTCAGCGACTACAGCCGCAATGCCATCCGCATGGCGGCGCTGATGAAGCTGCGGGTCGTGCATGTGTTCACCCACGACTCGATCGGTCTGGGCGAGGACGGGCCCACCCACCAGTCGGTCGAGCATGCCGCCAGCCTGCGGCTGATTCCCAACCTCGAGGTCTGGCGTCCGTGTGATGCCGCCGAAACGGCGGTCGCCTGGATCGAGGCGTTGGCTGCGAAGGATCGTCCCAGCGCCTTGCTGCTCTCGCGGCAGAACCTGCCGGTGCAGCGGCGCGACGCGGCGCAGCGTGCGGCCATCTCGTGCGGCGGCTACGTGCTGAGTGAACCTGAGGGTGCGCGTGCTACGTTGCTTGCTACCGGCTCCGAAGTCGGGCTGGCGATGCAGGCGCAACAGATCCTCGATGACGAGGGCGTTCCGGTCCGCGTGGTCTCGATCCCCAGCTCGACGCGCTTCGACCGGCAGCCGCGTGCTTGTCGCGAGGCCGTGCTGGGCACATTGCCGCGCATTGGCGTCGAGGCTGGCGTCACCTGCTGGTGGGGCCAATATGGTTGTGCAGCCGCGCTGGGCGTCGACAGCTTCGGCGAGTCGGCGCCCGCGGCGGCGGTGTTCGAGCACTTCGGACTGACCGCGGTGCGCCTGGCCGAGCTGGTAAGGGAGACGCTCGCATGATGATCGATATGCTCAGTTTCGACCTCGATGGCACGCTGGTCGATACCGCTGGGGAGATCACCTTGGCGGTCAACCGTACGCTGGCGGACTTCGATCGTGCGGCGCGTTCGCAGCTCGAGATCGAAAAGTTGATCGGCAACGGCGCGCATGCGCTGATGCGTCGATTGCTGCGCCGGCTCGACGCCGACGGCGAACTTGATGTCGCGCGGGTGTTGGCACGGTTTGATCGGCATTATGCGGACACCGCCGGCACCCTTGGCCAACCCTATGCGGACTGCCGCGACACCCTGCAATCGTTGCGCGATGCCGGGGTGAAACTGGCGTGCGTGACCAATAAAGAGTGGCGTCATGCCCGTCGCGTGCTTGAGGCCAATGGGCTCGCGGAATATTTCGAGCTGGTGATCGGTGGCGACACGTTGCCGCGCAAGAAACCCGACGCCAGCGTGCTTCGGCATGTGCTGTCGGCGTTCGGCAGCAGCCCGGCGCATGCCGCGCACGTAGGTGATTCGGAGACCGACCTTGCTGCCGCACGCAATGCGGGAATCGCTGCCTGGGCGGTGCCTTGGGGCTACAACGCCGGTCGCCCGATTGCTGCCGCGGTGCCGGAACGCATTTTCCACAGCCTTCCCGAGATTGCCCAGCTGGTGCGCGCGCTGCACGCGGCATCTGCATTTTCATCCTGACCCGGAGAACCGCATGGCCCTCGTCTCGCTGCGCCAGGTGCTGGACCACGCCGCCGAACATGATTACGGCGTGCCTGCATTCAACGTCAACAACCTCGAGCAGATCCAGGCGATCATGCAGGCGGCCGAGGAAACCCGGTCGCCGGTGATCCTGCAGGCTTCGGCCGGGGCCCGCAAATATGCGGGCGAGGCCTATCTTCGGCACATGGTGCTGGCAGCGGTCGAGTCGCACCCGCAGATTCCGATCGTGTTGCATCAGGATCACGGCGCAACGCCGGCGGTGTGCCAGCAGTCGATCCGCTCGGGCTTCAGCAGCGTGATGATGGATGGCTCGCTGCTGGAAGATGCCAAGACCCCGGCGTCCTACGACTACAACCTCGAAGTCACCCGCAAGGTCTGCGACATGGCGCACTGGGTCGGGGTGTCGGTCGAGGGAGAGCTGGGCTGCCTCGGCTCGCTGGAAACCGGTGAGGCCGGCGAGGAGGACGGAGTCGGCGCGGTCGGCAAGCTCAGCCACGACATGATGCTGACCGATCCCGGGCAGGCGCGTGACTTCGTCGCCCGAACGGGTGTCGACGCACTGGCGATCGCGATCGGCACCAGCCACGGCGCCTACAAGTTCACCCGCCAGCCCACCGGCGACATCCTGGCGATCGAACGCATCGCCGCGATCCACGCCGCGGTGCCGGACACGCACCTGGTGATGCACGGCTCGTCGAGCGTGCCGCAGGAGTGGCTGGCGATCATTCGCCAGTACGGCGGCGAGATCAAGGAAACCTATGGCGTGCCGGTCGAGGAGATCGTGCGCGGCATTCGCAGCGGCGTGCGCAAGGTCAACATCGATACCGACATCCGGCTGGCGATGACCGGGGCGATGCGCAAGCTGCTGGCCGAGCAGCCCGGCGAGTTCGATCCGCGCAAGGTGCTGATCGCGGCCAGGCAGGCCGCGCGCGGCATCTGCAAGGCGCGCTTCGAGGCTTTCGGATCTGCCGGCAAGGCGCCCCGGATCAAGCCGGTGGCGATCGAGGCGATGGCCCGGCGCTACTCCTGAGCGATGCTCGAAGCGCTGATCTGGGATGTCGACGGCACGCTCGCCGAAACCGAACGCGACGGGCACCGGGTCGCGTTCAACCGGGCATTTGCCGAGCACGGATTGCCGTGGCACTGGGAGGTGCCGGAGTACGGCCGCCTGCTGCGCGTCGCCGGCGGCTTCGAACGCCTGCTGGCGTACATCGGCGAACGGCAGGATGCTCCGCCGGAGCCGGTTGTGTGCGAGCGTCTCGCCCGTTCCATCCACGTCCGCAAGAACCGTCATTACGCGATGCTGGTCGAACGCGGCGGCATCGAACCGCGGCCAGGCGTGTGTCGGCTGATCGGGCAATGCCTGAGTCAGGGCATCGCGCTGGCCGTGGCCACGACCACCAGCCGTGGCAATGTCGAGGCATTGTTCCCCCGTCTGTTCGGGGCGCAGTGGCGTGAACTGTTTCGCGCTGTGGTCTGTGCCGAGGATGCACCGCGCAAGAAGCCCGATCCGCTGGTTTACAACCTGGCGCTTGAGCGTCTTGGGTGCGCCCCTGGCGAGGCGCTTGCGGTGGAGGATTCCCCCGCCGGGCTGGCCGCGGCACAGGCCGCGGGCGTGGCGTGCCTGATCACCCGCAGCAGCTATTTCGCCACGGCCGATTTCATCGGTGCGGCCTGGGTCTGCGGCAACCTGGATGCGCCCATCGAACTGTCCGGCACGCACGGACAACACATGGATGTTCCTGCGCTGCGCGCGATCCATGCGCATGCCATGGCGGCTCGCTGAAAGCGCTGCCGACCCTGCAGCAACCGGCGAACACCGGACCGCCGGCACGGCAAACACCGTCACGCTCCGCGTACCGCGCCGGTGCGGCATTTGACACGCTGTGTAACGGCCGCGCTGCGTCAGAAAAGCAACAGTGAACTGGATGCTTGGCCCATCCGTCCCGTCCTGCGGGAGGCCGGCTGCCCAGCGGCAGTTGGCGCATGTATTGCTTGCAGCCTGGCAGCCTGCCGGGCTTTGGTTGGCCGGGCTGCGAATCCGTCTGTGCGGTTCACTATCCGCCGTTCGATGCCGATAGCACCCCTATGGGCCGGCGAAGCATCGAAAATTTGTCCTCGCGCAGTCGTATTTTCGCCTCGACCACCAAAACCCGACAGGTAGGCGAGGCTGTGCGCGGTCGACCCGGAAGGTGGACATGACGAACATCCAGGTTACTCAGCGGCTCCCCCACTCCGCCGATGTGGTATGGGCATTGATCGGCGACTTCGGCGGACTGCATCGCTGGCACCCGCAGATACGTCGGCTGGATCTGTCGTGGCAGGGGCGAATCCGCACCCTGCATTACGTCGATGGCGGTCGCGCGGTGGAACGTCTGGAGGCGCGCAACGATACGATCTACCGATATACGTACGTGCTGGTCGATAGTTCGCTGCCGGTGCAGGCCTGTCGATCGACGCTTGAAGTGCAGGCTGCCGGAGCGGAGTGCATGGTTACCTGGTCCTCCAATTTCGAGGCCCTCGGTGATGGCGAAGGCGAGGTCGAGGAGGCCTTGCGAACCGTCTACACTGATGGTCTTGGCGCCTTGGCGACTGCCCTGGGCGGTCTCTGACGGATCGCACAACGATGGCGGCCTCAGGCGGTCCCGGCCCCGCAGTACAATGCCGGCATGGATATCTTCAAGGTTTTCACGCTCGAGGCGGCGCATCGTCTGCCGAATGTGCCGACGGGGCACAAATGCGCCCGTCTGCATGGGCATTCCTTCCGGGTGGAAATCCACCTCCGCGGCGAGCCGGGAACGGACACCGGCTGGGTGATGGATTTTTCCGACGTCAAGACGGCCTTTCAGCCACTGTACGATCAACTGGATCACCACTACCTCAATGAAATCGAGGGGCTGGACAACCCGACCAGCGAACGGCTGTCGATCTGGATCTGGGACCGTCTGAAGCCGGTGCTTCCGCTGCTGTCGGAGGTTGTCGTGCACGAGACCTGCACCTCGGGATGCCGTTATCGCGGGCG
>Ga0307377_10006088_pt1 | contig 12729 bp, 16 predicted proteins | sample TR3MG_FD_202535 | JGI IMG/M metagenome (GOLD analysis project Ga0307377, IMG submission 202535) | Soil microbial communities from Risofladan, Vaasa, Finland - TR-3 | ecosystem: Environmental > Terrestrial > Soil > Coastal area > Acid sulfate soil | place: Finland: Risofladan, Vaasa | collected...
AAAATCTGACACATGATCTGTTACAATCCGATTTATTTCTTCAGGCATTTTCTTATCGCCTGACCTCATTCCAGCTTCTTGATGTGCTATTGGAATATGGAGTTTGGAAGCGACCAACCCACAAGCAAGAGTAGAGTTAACATCACCAACGACAACCACCATATCAGGTCTTTCATCAATACATACCTTTTCAAACCTTTCCATAATTTTGCCTGTTTGTTCACCATGAGGTCCAGACCCAACCTCCAAATGTTTATAAGGAGCCTTCAATCCAAATTCATCAAAGAAAACTTGATTCATATTATAGTCATAATGTTGACCGGTATGGATAATTTCATACTCCATTCCTCTGAATTTATCAAACGCCCTTGATATTGCAGCAATCTTCATGAAATTTGGTCTCGCTCCACCAATTAGATAAATCATACCATCTCCCTTATTTGTTGTGTCAATTTAATCGCTTTTATTGAATCTTCGATACCATATCCACGTCCTTCTAAAATCTCTCTATATGCCTCAGTGTGGAGTTCAGAAAAGACATTATCGAACCTTACTTCTTCCCCATTCACTCTCATACTTCTATAAAAGTTTTTTACCCCATATGGAAGATCCTTCTTATCTAATGATAAAAACCATGTAACATTTGCTCTTTCTAATGTTAAAATACCATATGACTTTTTATCAGTTCTGGTTTTTATTTCAAACATTTTAACATCACCGAATAACCATATTAACATATCAAAAAAATGAATCCCAATATTGGTCTCAATGCCACCTGATTTTCCCTCTTTACCTTTCCAGCTTTGAAAATACCAAGGGCCTCTGGGTGTTATATATTTCAAATCAACTTCATAAAAACTATCTTTGTTTATCATATGTTTTAAAAGTTTAATACTTGGATGCAATCTTAACTGAAGTATAGAATGTACATTTTTATCCATTTGTTTTTCTACTACTTGTAATTGCTTTAAATTTTCAACCGTTGTAGAAAGTGGTTTTTCACAGATAACATTTGCTCCTAACCGCAATCCCATTTTACAATGAGCTTCATGTAAATAATTAGGAGAGCAAACAACCAAATAATCAAGTTTTTCATGCTTAACAAAATGGCGATCAAATGCTTCTTGCTGAGTAAAGAATTTACAATCTGGAAAGTAACTATCAAGAATCCCAACTGAGTCGTTTGGATCAAGAGCCGCCACTAACTCATTCCCTGTATCTTTTATTGCTTGCATGTGTCGTGGTGCAACATAACCACCAGCTCCAATTAATCCGAATCTCGCCATGACATCTCCTCGTGATCAAAATTAAAAATTGATCTGTAAAAATTATTTAAATCATCACATATTTTTATACATGTTACTTTAACTAAACAATTGAAACATGGACATCCTTTAGTTGTTCCATTCATTACTATATCACAAAAAGCACTTCTAACACAGCAAGACTTCATATTGTTTTATCCTTTCAACAACCAAGTATTTTTATTAAACACCTCTTTTCCAATTCGTTTGTATTTATTTTTTACAATCCATTTCGTCATATCAGAAACATTATGTTTGTCAACCTCGACCATAATAATAGGTCTATGTTTTTTAATAGATTCAACACAACCTTTTAAAACTTCAATTTCCATCCTTTCTACATCTATTTTGATAAAATCAATTTGTTGATCTATAATAGAATCCAATGTTTCACAACCAACTCCATCAATATTATATTTATATTGATTAGCTCCAGGATTATTAGATTTGGAGTTTTCAAGTATCATTTTTCCAGATTTTGATGAAATCGCTATAGGATAACAAGTTACATTTTTAGCTTCATTAATTATCAAGTTATCAACCAAAACACTATATGAAAAAGGTGTTGGTTCAAAACAATGAACTTCAGAACAACCGATAATTTTTGAAAAATAAATTGAATGGTTTCCTAAATATGCTCCGATGTCTGCTACACGACTTCTATTGTTCAAAATTCCTGTGTTTTTCAAAAACTCAAGATATTTTAACTCGTAAAATGATTTTGTTTTTTTAATAAGTGTAGACATATAAAAATCATCTCTATCAAACAGAAACTTGATTATCTTATTATTATAGTTAAATTGAAAATAATCTGAATAAACAAACATGAGTTGAGTTTTAATTCTTTCTTCGTTACGAATATTCCATTTATTTTTTTTACAAATCTTATAATAATCATATGTAAAACAATATTGATCACTTGGAATATATTTTCCGAGTTCATCAAATTTTTTTGATAAATTCATACCTGTAACCACGACTACCTTTTGAGATATTCTATTTAACTCTTTCATTACAAACTCAATAACATCCGGAGGTTGGTGGAACAAAACCTCAACTACAACAACGGCATCAAAATATTTGTTGGGGTATTCAATTTTAGAAAAATTGTCAGTTCTTATAATAAGATTAAAATCAAATCCGTATTTTTTTGCTGCCTCTTTTAGCTTCTTTTCGTGCTGTCCTGTAACGTCAACTCCCACCACCTCATCAATTCCTTCATACGCTTCAAACAATCTTCCATAACCAGGACCAAAATCCAAAATGTTTTTACACCCCACAATTTGTTTTTTCAGATAATTCAAATGGGGGTTCGTAATTTTTTCTATTACTGTTGAACATGGATTTTCTCTTTCATTCCAATATTTTACAACATCATAAACTTTCATATATACTCCTTAATTTAGATCCAACAACATGATAACTATGATTTTTTTCAACCCATTTTCTTGTTGCAATTTTTAATTTTATTAGCTCCTCTACAGGCATATTTAACAATTTAATTAATATGTCAGTCAATTCCTTTTCGTTATTTGCAACTTTTAATGCACACTTTCCATATTGCTTTATATATTCTTCATATCCAAAGAAGTTTGTAATTACAATTTTACCCAATGCCGCCGCTTCAAGTGCGCTCATTCCCCAATGCCCATATTGACGATCTCCTTGTTTAAGCTTCATCATTTCAATATAAATATCAACATCTTGGAGTCTTTTTATTTGGTCTTCCCAAAGAACTCGGTCCGAGCTGAATTTATATTCAAAATTAGGAATTTCTTTTTTTATAAAATCTATGTTTCTTTGAATGATTTGTGATCCTTTTTCCTTTTCTGAAGATGGATAATGACCAACAATTATGTTTTTATTTTTTGTTTTATACACAGCTCTTAAATTTTTAGTATCAATTGGAGGGAGTAGCCATTTTTCATTTTTAGCTCCAAGTCCATACAAATCATATGTCTGAATTATAGCGCAATTGATTATCGGATTCCAAAAACTATTTAGTCTTTTACTATTTTGTCTATACTTACTTCCTCCGTGATATACAACAACCTTCTTACCTTTTAAATCTATTGGAATTTTTACTTTAACACTATGCATATACTGAATAATATCACAATTCTTTGAAAAATTAATAGCTTGTCGCTTACTAACAGATTCACCTTTTTTTAAACGAGTTGTTGGGTTTTGAGTATAAAATTTAGCATCTACTCCAACACTTAATAAACACTTTGTTAATATATTTCCCATATTTGCCCAATCGCTAAATGCAAGAATCAAAACTTTCATATTATTTCATCCCCAAAAACATCTCTTATATATCTGGCTGGTATTCCAATATATAATCCTTTTTCTTTTGTATTTCTTGTAACCACAGATCCTGCTCCTATCACTGAATTTTCTCCAATAATAACGCCTGGTAAAATTGTAACTCTTGCTCCTATTCTAGATGCTCGTCTAATAATTGGTGGTTCAGCAATATCTCCATATGGCCTTCGATATGCAATTTTTCTTGTGTTTGTTGTCATACACCCCATTCCAACAAATACTTCATCACCAACTTCACACCCTCTGCATATATTTGAAAATTGCATTATTTGTGTATCTTTTCCAATCTTTGCATCTGCAGCGATGAAACAATGAGCACGAACATGACTTCTATCCCCTATGATAGATCCAGGTCTTATAACTGCATAATGACCAATATAACAATCTTCTCCTATGATGGCACCCGGTTCAATTATTGCAGTTGACTCAATTTTGGTTCCCATTGGTTATAACCCCTTAATCTTTTTTGCAGGATTTCCAGCATAGATCGCTTTCTCCAATATAGATTTATTTACAAATGAGTTCGCACCAACAATTGATCCAGACATAATTGTGATGTTTGGAGCTAATACAGCAGCAGTTCCTATAAAGCATCCCTCACCAATAACCGTAGCTGCACTCTTTGTTCCATCAGGCAAACTATAAACAGTCATTACATTTGGTGAAATGAAAACATTATCTCTCACAAATACTTTTCTTGCAATGGTTGAACCGAACCGTAATGTTACATTGTTACCAATTTCATTATCCCCCGATGATCTGAAATAACTATCAATATAGCAGCCATCTCCGATTTGGGTTCCCTTTTTCAACAAAACATAATTTTGCATATCAACATTATGACCAACCGAGCACCCTTCTTCAATTACACAAAAATCCCCAATCTTGAAATTTTCTCCGTGTGTGAATGTATAATGTACTAAATTTGTTCCTTGTTTTATATATCCATCGTTTTCGTTGTGATGATATTCCATGTTATTTTCCTCTTTGTATCTCGTCTTCTATTTGTTTATGCCTTATTGCAAAAATAATTCGATGTCTATAATGAAAAAATTCTTCCATCACGGTATATTTTTTATTAAACAATTTTCTATATTCTTTTCTGGTTGCAGAAAAACAATCAGCAGCATCTAATTTATTAATATTTGATTGCATCCAATGGATAAAACACACACCATCCTTCTTAATACACTTCATCCATTTATCAATACACATCTCTGGATCGTATGAATGATCAAAAGAATTACTATAAATAAAATCAACATTGTCAATCCATTCATCCTTCACTTTATGAAAATCCCATTGTATTGTATTATCATAATTGGCTGCACTTGGAGAGATTTCTGTTCCAATTACATCTATACCCAATCTGTTTTTTAACTCGGAAACTTCCCATGCATTTCTCACACCATGACAAATACCAAATTTTGCATTTGGTGTATATTTATGTATTTTCTTTATCAACAAATTTATTTCTTTTGAATCCACCCATACATTATTTGTCTTTTTCTCATTTTTTTCAATTTGAGCTTTAACATATTCATCATAATTTTGATGATCAAATATCTTCATTATAGTCTCAGCTCCTTATTTATAATCTCCAACATATCATGTACTCTTTTAGTGCAACTGTGGTTTTTTCTTACAAATTTCATTCCTTGTTTTGCAATCTGCTCTCTTTCTTTATCATGGGTCATATAATATTTTATTTTATTACTTAAATCGGCCATACCATTATAAACTACAAAATGCTTCTTATCAACAAATCCCAACAACTCCATATCTTCAGGTCTGTCAGCAAGAAGAAATCCACCACATGCCATAACTTCTGTATATCTCATACTTAAAGATCTGAATATATTATTGCTTGTTATACATATCTTTGAACTATTTATTGATTTTATCAAGTTCTTTTGTACTATTCTTTTGGTTATAACTGGGTATCCAGTCTGTCTTGCTACAATTTGAGCTTGTCCTCTATTTGGATATATATCTGGTCTGGTTGTATAAGCTGCTAATATTTGATTTTTTTTGGCAATGCCCATATTTTTATAAACATTAGTGTCTACAGAAAATGGAAGCATTTGTATGTTATCACACACATTATTCTTTTTTAATAAACGATGAGCATTTAATGTTATTGCAAAAACCAAATCATATTTATTTTTCTTAAAAAACTTATTTTGAACTGGTATTCCATCAGGTCTTCCGTAGTCAATAGTTATGTGAACCTTTGGAATATCAGTTATACTTCCAAGCCCTTCAAATCCAGTAGAATATCTCCATCCATATGTCAAAATCAAATCCGGTGTCCATTCACATTTTTTATTTATTATCTGTTTCACCGATAGATTTTTATCAAATTCTGGAAATCGCTCTCCATAATATTTAACCTGACTTTGTTTACCAATCTCATTTCTAAACAACTGATGCCCCCAGTTGTATCTGTGTATTTGATTTGGACTAAGTAATAAAATTCTCATGCAGAATATCTCCTTTATTTTTCGCCTCTTATTTTTTCCATTATCATGTGATACAATTGCATATCAATATCATTCAGTTGCTCAATTTTACGTCTGATCTTTTTTGGAGTCCGTTTTACCATATCATCTCCACCAACCCGTTTTTTCATGATTGAATGTTGTCTGGGGAGTTCTAAATAATCACACATCATATCAAATGACCTCTTCATTTGATCAACAACTCCAATAAATTTATATTTTTTAGGGTCTCCCAACACATCAGACATATGATTTGGCCACTGTCTACAAAATTCCATTACAGATAATTTTTTTCCATTTTTTTCATATAACCCTTTATGATAATAATATTGACTAAGCACTCGATCAACGGGATGTCTTATAAATGAAAACATCGGAAAATTTAAATGGTTATATTTATCATATTTAAAATGTCCAAATATCACATTATACTTTTTATATTTGGGATGATTCTTCTGATTCTCAATTATCACTGGATGCTCAAATTTTTTAATATCAGGATTGCGTTTCATTTTAAACATATCATCGTATAAATATTTCCCTTTATAATGTTTTTCAAATATCTCATATCTTATTGTTGTTCCTGCAGTTTTTAAAATATGGACATATATAAATTTATCAATCACTTATCTTTTCTCCCATGTTAAAAATGGACCAGTTTTTGGTTTGTGGTATTTCGTATTATTTATCCATCTTCTTCCTATGTCTTTTACAGCAGCTCCATCTCCAGGTTGTCCATACATACCATACTTCCAATCCTTTATAACACACCTCATATATTTCTGTGACTCTCTGAATTGTTTCTCCGGATTTACATGATCAACCATTTTTGGAAGGGCTTGATCTATAAATTGTTTCTTTATTAAAATTAGGTTTAATCCAAATTGTTTTTTCCAATCTTTAGCCAAATAAAAACCATCAATATTATAAACCCAAGAAGAATCAAAAAGCGTTATTTTGTTTCTTCTAGGAATACTAAATTTCGACAATCTCAATGATGATAGAGTATCATATTTTTTGAGAATGTCAATCATAGAATCAATATCAATTTTTTTATTTAATATCCAATCATCTTCGATGTGAAAAATATAAGGGGTTTGTGTTTGGCTCCATACCCATTTAACTGCCCGTGGAAATGATGCAACATCAGGTATATTATAAACAACATTATCAAAGTTCTTTTTTGCTGTTTTGACAATCCTCAATGGATCAACATCCAAACCAATCGGATCAATATTAATAATCAATCTGTATCTTGAATCATCTCCTTGACAAATATTTTCTTTAATACTGATTAATGTTTCTGACAACAATAAAGGTCTTAAAACAGCAGTCATTGTAATATCAATTTTTGGTTTAGATGTATCGTTCATATTTCTTCCCTTCATCTGTCAAAATCAATTCAAATCTATTATCTATCGCTTTATTCACAAATGGATTAAAACGAGGGTGAATATATCCTTTTAACCAAAATTCAATAATAAAACCAATATCCAAACAACGTCCTCCATATTCTTTAATTAGACCACTATAGATTCTTCCTAGTTCTCCAGCAGCGACTAACCAAAAATCATAATTTCTTGATGTTGATTTTATTATATCAACTACTTCTTTAAATGAATTTTCATATTGGTTTTTCCATTGACCAACAATTTTAACAACATCCCAATTAGGAAATAATGTTTTAATTTCAGGTTTTGCAGTTATACAACATATCTTTTTATCCTTCATGAAATCAAGAAGATTTCTTTTACCTGGTATTCTGACAACAAACAAACAATTTGATTCAGGATTACAATAATTTTCATTGTCAAATTCAGATCGTTCATATAGATCTATCCAATCTCTCATTTTTTCATCTGTTTCTACACTGATTGGTTTGCCTGCTTTTTTTATTCGTGGCCAAAACTCTCCATTATAATATACTTCAGGTGTATCAATAAAATCAGCTTTACGAGCATAATATCCCCACAATTCAAATATCTCAATTAGTTTTTGTTGTGGCAATCCTTCTTTTTTAACAATGGCTGCTAATTGTGAAAGATCATTATATAACATTGAATGTATAAATTTTATCCCCCCATCACCGAATCTGATATGAGAAAATGATTTTTTATACTTGACACAATTCTCAAGTTTATTTAAAATATGCTCGATTTTATATATCATCTTGTTTGTAGTTGGCTAAATAGATTAATCAGCCTCTCCATATTTTGTGTTCTATTTCCTATTTCTAAAATTCTAATTCTGGCATTTTTTCCTAATTTATTTCTTAATTTTTCATCATTAATTAATACTTCAACTCCATTTATAAAACTATGTATATCATTTTCTGTAACAATTCCAGTTTTATTGTGAAATAAATAATCAATGGTTCCTGCTAATTCTGCATTTGTCCCAACAACTGGGCATTCTGTTATCATTGCTTCTGCTGGAGGCATATGTAACCCTTCTGACATTGTAGGTGCTAACCATATATTTATATGGTTGAACATATCATTTTTTTCTTTGATTGATGGATTTTTTATAAATTTATCAACCACAGTTGTTACAGGTAAATCCTCCATACCGAACATCCACAATTCAATTTTATCTTTATATTTTCTTTTTAAAATTTTTGCAGTTTCAAAGATCCATGATGTTCTTTTTCTATTCGCATGTGGTCCTTGTTTATTTAATCCACCAAGAATAATCTTGTTATTTTTATGTCTTATATTTTTAGCTGTTAAATTCTCAAAATCATAACCAGGTCTAATAAGATAGGATTTAAAACCAAGACTCTCTAATTTATTTTGAAGGCATAACCCATTGACAAGTTTTATCGTTGGAGTCTTTAAAACTTTATTAATTATATCTTTTTCTGAATATTGCCATGTTTCAAAAGCACGAATCCAATGACATTGGCGTCCCGCTCTTGGAGGTGATGTAATTGTTTCTTCAACTGATTTAAATCCAGTTGCAATTATAAAATCTGCTGTTGGCAATTTTGCTTTTTGTCTAACAACTTTATGATTTGCCTTTAGAGGTACCCATGTGTGTTGGTTCTTTCCACTATCAACAAAAGTTACATCATGACCCATATCAACAAGTGTATTACCTGATTTAATAAGTGTAAAGGATCCACCATTATTACCAAGGCCAACTTTTCTTAAATCAAATACTATTCTCATAAAATTTCACTCCTTCTATAATACTTTCACAGTCGATAATTGGAGTTTTTAATGGATTCATTAAAAATACATTATCAGTTGAAATAGTTCTGTGTGGATATATCAATGGGGTTTTTAAAAGAACAGACAATTTCCCAAGATCAGATTTTAAATTAGAAATTACAAATTTTGATTGTTTAATAAGTTGAATCAAACACCCATAATAAGTAACTCTGTTATTGTCTATACTTGAAGATATCAACTTTTTAAATGTTTCTATATTAATAACAGTATATCTTCCTGTATTATATCTATAACCAACATCTGTAATAACAATATTCTTCTTTCTTGAAAAATTTTCGATTATTTTTGTATTTCCTTTTCGTGGAATAAAATCATAATCCATTTTTCCTCTTGGAAATTGCCACTTTACTTTATATCTGAGTGAGGAAAAATCAGGAACATAACAATCAACAATTTCATATTTTTTCTTATAAGTTATTCTAAATATATCACAAAATTTTTGACATAAAGAAATGTCATAACCTAATAATTTAAAAGCTGATTGATCATAAACACCATCATTTGGTATCTTCAATGGTACAAGAACATCGGCGTATTGCCCATAAAAATCAAACCTTTCAGGTCGTGTCATAACAACCATCTGAATATCAGGTTCAGTTTTTTTCAAATGAATTGCATAAGGAGCAAATCTAAAATACTCCCATGACAACTCACCAAAAAATGGACCGAATAAATACGCCTTTGGTTTTTTACCCATTGTCGTTTGTTTTCTCCACTGAATTTGCTTTCTTCAATGCTTCCTTTAATTCAATAATTTCCCTGTCCATTTTAGTAACTTCAATTAATAGACCATCAATGATATTATTTACTTCCATCAAAGGAATCGCTCCACCATAATTACCTGCATAATTGTATTCAATTAATTGACGCTTAATTTGCTGGATTCTTCTTTTGTGCGTTTCGAAAAAAATGTTAGCCATTTTTTAACTTCTCCTTTTTAGAGTTCAAAAGTTTTCTGAGATTTTTCAAAATAAATTGAGGGTCTATATCATACGTTCTATTTTCAAAGAATGTTATCGGGGTGTTAGTTACATTATAAGTTTTTGTGTGTAAATTTTTCTGACACCCAAACTCTAAAACATCGACCTTATGAAGTAATGATAGATTTGGTATTGCGCTTTGAGAACCAAATGTAAAAAATGCTTTTTCCAGAATAACTAACAATAGACCAACCAATGATGATTTGTCTCCCAATTTAATTTCATTCATATCAAAAAATCTTGCTCTTTTATCGGGGACATATTCCCCCTTTTTACCACATATTATAAAATTGAAATCAGTCATTAAATCAGTTTGTTTTACTAAAAGATTATAAAACTCATCCCACTTATTCCAATTTCTTTTAAATCCTTCTCTGAATCTTGATGCTAAAACGACAAGGTGTTTACCGTTATTGGGTAAGTATTCATTTACAAGATCATAGTTTTCTTGTCTTGGTTTGAATAGATAATGCATCTGATTTTTATGAAATTGATTTTTATTTACAAATGCAGGTTTTCTAACATCTGGATAAATATGTTTGATAATCTTAAATCTTTCTGCATATTGAGTCTTGAATTTCGATGCTATGTTATTATACTCATCAAGTTTTAAACCTATTAATCTAAAACATTCAGGTTTTCTATCTGAATAATCTCCATTCACATGTAATGGAATAAGAATATCTGCAAATTTTCCATAAAGATCAAATCTGTCCTGTCGTGTTAAAATTATATATGTAATATCCTGCCCTTTATATTGATTCATAATCATATGTGGAAGCATTGGGGCAAACCTCCCAGCCTCCCAATAAAATTCCCCAACAAAAGGACCCATTAAAACTGCTCTTTTTTTATCTCCCATATCACCAGTCCGCCAATAATTGTTTATCATCTTGAATTTTTTTATAAAATTCATCAAACTTCATAAGTCTGATATTTTCATCTGCTTCAGAAAAACATATAGCATTTAAATCTTTTTTTCCTCTTTGTTTTGTCAAAACATTACAAACAGAGCCAGCTAATTTTCCACAATGTATTCCTAATTTATGATTAAGACCCATTATATAATTTCTTGTACCTGATGCCTTTTGTAGAAGTTGCCAATATAACTGATCATGTCTTTTATTTTGTCCTACTAATGTCTTTAAAGGTAATATTCCAACATCAGTAAAAAAGTTCGGACGAACAGTCCACAAACCAGAACCTCCCAACATTCCAGCACGACCAATTAAACCAGGAGCTATTTGATGTTCTTGATTTTTTTGTTTAATTCCGCCAGGCAACTGCCCCACAACCTTAATATGATTGAGTTTATTTTTTCTTATGTATCTCCATGCTTGTGAAACTTTTTCATTCCAACCTGGTGTTAAAATGATATCATTATCAAGCATCAATAAAAAATCACATTTATCTTTTTCAGGATCTTGTTCATGTTGTAATCCAAACATATTACATGTAGTTGCTTTACTAAATGCATTAAATGTTGATGCATCAGTATTAAAGGTAATTTGAGTAATCAATCCTTTTGTGTATAATTTAAACATATATTTAAAATGTTCTTCTAACATATAATTTGTCTGATTGTTATAAATGTAAAGTTGATATGGAACTGTTGTATGTTTCAGTACAGATTCTAAACATTTTTGAGTTATAGCAAATCTATTTCTTACAGTTAAAAAAATCTTAATCATTTTTCACTAGCTCCTCAAATTTATCAATTACAATCTTTAATTTTTCATCCGTTTCAATTAATTCATCATAACATGGACTATAATCATTAACAGCATGTGGACAATTGAGATGACCATGAAGGAAACAAGGACCACAATGTCTGGTTGCATCTACCCATGATGCTTTTGGATATGTTTTCAATCTTATATGACCAGGGAATGGTCCAAAGATTCCAAAACAAGGAACATCTAATGATGCAGCAATATGACTCATTGCTGAATCAGTTGCTAATGTTGATTTACATAATTTTGTAAGAGCAATAGAATATGCAATTGATTTTGAATGTTTACAGAAATTGAAAACCATATTTTGATTATCACACAATTTAATAAATTCATCAACTTGCTCAGCTTGTCTTGGATTATCTGTCAACAAAACCTTATAACCACGCTTGTTCAGCTCATTGATTATCTTCAACCAAAATTCATGTCTTGGTGTTCTGATTGGTGAGCTTGCCCTAAGTTGCATTAACACAAATTCTTTTTCGGCAACACCCCACTCTGCCAATTTAGATTTACATTCTTTAAGTAAATCTGGATCGGCTTCTTGTTTCGGCACTAATAATTCATCAGGCAAATCAAGACCCAACCATCGTGAAAACAAATTATATGCATTATCAAAATGGGCCTGAATACATCGTTCTATAACACCT
>Ga0307377_10006089_pt1 | contig 12729 bp, 7 predicted proteins | sample TR3MG_FD_202535 | JGI IMG/M metagenome (GOLD analysis project Ga0307377, IMG submission 202535) | Soil microbial communities from Risofladan, Vaasa, Finland - TR-3 | ecosystem: Environmental > Terrestrial > Soil > Coastal area > Acid sulfate soil | place: Finland: Risofladan, Vaasa | collected...
GGCAGGGACGTTGCGGTGAAATTCGCGTACGCGGTCAACTTGACATTTGAGGAAATCGTCTGCTTGATCAGCTTGTCCATTGTCGGATTGGAGTAGAGACCACTGTTCGAACCGGCGCCGGTCAGGTAGAGCGGCTCACCAGTCGGATAGTAGTCCGGCGCGTACAGCCATCCTCCGCCCCAGTTGCAGATGTCGAAGGTTGTGGACGCGTTGTACGCGACCGGGCAGGTTCCAGCGGTGTCGTTGAACGTTCCTTCAGTGTGGCTCATTGCGATACCCAGACTTGACCAATCGGCCAGAATCGCGTTCATCATGACGTCTTCTGACGGAGTGCCAGAAACCCACTCAATGTTCAGTGACAACTTGTCACCCGAGGAGATACCGGCACCACACTGCGAACTTCCCGTTCCTGGGCTCGTACAAACGAGTTGACCACTCTGGTTGGTCCAACCGTGGCTGGTCAAGAGCTTCTCAGCATTGGCCAGACTGAACTGGAACGGCTGGGGAATCGGGCCGGTCATGGAAGCAGGCGTGGACGGCGGAAGCGCTGACCACGTCGGGACGGCATAGTTCTTGAATGCGTTCTTGATAATCGAGACCTGATCGATTGACGATTCAAGCGCTTGACGGACGTAGGTCTGGTTTAGGTACTTAGCGCCCGGGTTCTGCCCGAAATTGAGGTTCATGTAGTTGTTGGAATACGTTTGGTTCGTCACAAGGGTGTACTTCTTCGAAACCTGTGCCCAGTTAGGACCGGCAACACCAGGCTTTGGTGACGGCGAAGTCAAGACTGACGAATCGACGTATCCGAGGTCAATGTTTCCAGCCTGCAACTGGTTCTGTTCAGCGGTCGCGGTCGTGAACGCCACAAGCTTCACGTTCTTCACTTGAGCCTTCTGGGGGCCAGAGTACTTTGAGTTCGGCTGGAACGTCGCGTTACCGAGGTTGTCCATCTTGGTCAAACGCCACGGACCGTCGACTCCGCTCTGCCACATGTTTCCAGTAAAGGTGTTGACATTCTGCGCGGCCTTGTTGAGATACGCTTGCACGTTCTTGCACGCCACGATTGTAGATGCCGCGCCGAATGCGCCACTGGCACACTTTGCCTTTTGATTGGTGCTCGTCCGGTCCCAAGAATCGGCCATCGGCGTGATCGTTGCCAGTTCGTTGTCCGTGAACCACAGCGGACTGACGGAGGACTTGAGGTTGATCACTACGGTGTTCCCTTTGGCCCGGGCGTTTGCGATCTGATCTGGGATGCCCAGTCCTTTGGTGTAGGTGCAGAAGCCAGTCGGAACAGCCTTGTACATGTTCAGGAAGAACATGACCGATTGAGCGTTCACCGTCTGTCCGTCTGCGAACTTCCAACCCTTCGTCGTGATTGTCACGGTCTTATTACCGTTGGAGTACTTGGGAAGGTTGGCTGTCGACAGTTTGGGCTGAAGAGAAGGATCTGCCCCGAGTCCGAACCAGTACAGCGGTCGGTACATCATGACCTGAAAGCCTGACGTATTCGTAACCGTGCACTGAGCAGGCGGATAGAACGGCAGTATGTAATTAGGTGTTGCGTTCGGTCCTTCGGCAATGGTTATCGTCCCCGATGGCGCCGATGCCCCACTAATCGTCGGGGCTATTAGCCCAAGCGCCGTTGATCCTGCAATTAGCCCAAAAGCTAACGCAAGTTGAATCTTGCTGTGTCGAAACATGTTGCCTCCCAGTGCCACCGAAATGGTCACCACAGTGTTAAGAATGCCCCCCATTTGGTGGACCAGACCACACTGTAATCACTGGTCAGTAGCCCTACAAGTCACCCAAAGAATTTCTCGGCGCCTAAGAATTGCTAAATGGCGGGTCGGGAGTGGGGCTTCACCGACCTCGTGCAAGGTCAGATCCTGAACGATACAGATTCGGCATCTTGCAGATGGACCATGACCTGTTGAGTTGACCTCTCGGGGTCGTGTTGAAGGGTCCGTCATCAGACTGGTCGACACGTCAAGTAGCCAACCAGCGCAAGGGCAGACTCCTGGTTCTGTCAAGTGCGATTGTTACCTCGTGCAAATGCCGCTCTGCTAGCTCTGGCTGCGGAGTATGCGAACTCAGGGGCTTCGAGACTCAGGTATCACCGCTGGGGGAACGCAGTCTCCACCCAACCACCGTGAAAATCATCGGCGATGACACGGGAAGCGGCCGTCGTATGCATTTCGAGAATTTCTGACAATCGCATCGTGGCGCATTATGCGCGAGCTTTGAAAACCGTACCGGCCTGTGTGCCGGGGCCGTGTTGTGTGCCTTCCTGCATGTAGGGCAGCTACGGTCCTCTAGAAATTGGAAGAGATGCCAACTCCATGACGGCTTGCCACATCATTGTTGGTCAATAGTGATAGTACTCAGGAGTAAATGCGTTCAAAGGATTCGGGGAGATCGGTATTGAACTTCGGAGGGTCTTTCGACTTTCGAGAAGTAGGGACTCGGTCGGTTGAAGCAACACGGGCACTTGTTGAACGATGAAATTTGAATAAGCCGCCAGGGTTGCATTCGTGTGCATCGAGGCGTTGGCCAGTTTCGACAGTGCAGGGTTGTTATAGGCACCGACATCGAATGTGCCACTTGGAAGGAAGAGGTCCTCGCCCGAGGGGTAGTTCGACGGCAAATAATTCCAGCCACCGCTCCATGCGCACAGCTCAACGCCAGATGCGCCGCCGCAGTCAGTCACCACTGCCGAAAAAGTATCGCTCTTCAGCGTGACCGCGATGCCAATCGAATGCCACGCCGCGATTTCAAGGGCCACGATTTGGTTGAGTTTCGGTGAATCGTTCGTCGCGGCGAGATTGAGCGCCAAGGTCTCACCCGAAACGACCCCGTTTCCACACTGTCCGGGTTCGACTCCTGGCTTCATGCAGGTCATCACGCCTCCCTGCAAGGACCAACCGTGCGAAGTCAACAGGTTTTGTGCCGCCGCGAGGTTGTACGAAAAGGAGCTTGCGAGTTTACCGCTGATCGATAGTGGAACACCGACTGGCAATGGGCTGTGACCGGCGAAGGCGTAACCACTGTAAACGCTCTTGATGATTGCGGATTGATCAATGGCGTACTGCATGGCTTGACGAACGTACGGCTGCGCCACGACAGCCGCTTTCGGATCTGCGGGATTGAAGTTGAAGGGGAAGTAGTCAATTGCCCATGGAGCAGCCGACGTCAAGTTGTACTGCGTGGCGATGGCTGCGAGCGTCGCCGCATCGCCGCCCGACGGAGCCAAGCCCGTTGAGTTGAGCGTCGTGTAGTCAAGGTAGGCGAGGTCAATCTTTCCGCTGACGAGATCGTGGACCACATCAGACGTCGATTGATAGGCAATTTCCTTCAACTGCGACACCTTCGGCCGTTGAGTCCCTGAATACGAGGGGTTCGCGGCAAACGTGGCGTCGCCGGCAGTCGTGAACGATCGGAGAAGCCACGGGCCGTCCGTTCCGGCCTGCCAGAAGGGGCTCGTGAACGTCGTGGTATTGGATCCACGGGCCTGAAGATACGCGTCGACGGCCTTGCAATCCCTAATCGTGTTCGGTGCACGCCATGGACCACTCGAACATCCCGCTGCGGACTTGGTGCTCGTCCTGTCCCAGACTTCGGGCATCGGAGTCACCAGACTCAAGAAGTTTCCAAGGATCCAGTTCTGGTTGACGGGTGCGCTGAAAGTGATGTTGACAACGTTGCCGACCGCCGTCGCACTCTTCACCTCGTCAGGGATACCGTGATTTGGCTCGTATCCGCAGAAATTAGTCGGGTCGGAGGCCCAAAGGTTCAGAAAGAACATGACGGATCGTCCGTTCACGGCCTGTCCGCCGTGGAAGCGCCAGCCCTTGGTCGAGAAGGTAACCGCGGTGTTGGTCTTGTTAAAGACTGGATTCTTGGCGAGAGAAAGTGAAGGGACGAGCGACGCCGACTTGCCTAGTCCAAACCAGTAGAGCGGCCGGTACATGAGGCGTTGGAATTGGTTGATATTGCTGGTCGAGAAGTAAGCGCACTGCATGTAAGGAAATATGTAGTTTGGACTGGCACCGGGTGACTCGGCTACCCGAATGATCGCGGCCTGAGAAGTATTGCTTCCGGACGCAGGAAGAGCGGTGCCAGCCAACGTGATGAGGATCACGAGGAGAGCCCCCGAAGCCTTTGAGCGGCCCATCAGATTCTTCTTCCTGTCGCTTTCGAGATGCCAAGACGTGTCTATAAACCCATGGATGCAGTCTCAATTGGCGGGCGAACCGACAATGACATGTTCCATTACTCGGGTGTCGATTCACACTACAGCAGGGCGGAGATTATTGGTCGGCGCCAGGAACCTCGCTAACGGCCAAAGAATCCTCTATTCGCAAAGATCAGCGGCCACGCTCTTCCGTTAGAGCCCAGTGCACGATGGCGTTGGCGTTGGGGTGACGGAACTCGAAGCCACTCTCGGTGAGTCGGGTGGGTATTGTGCGTTGGCTCGCCAAGATCACTTGGTCCACGAGATCTGCACCGAGCATGAGTCTGAGTGCGGGAGTCGGCGCCGAAACCACGGACGGACGATGAAGTTGCCGAGCCAGCACCTTTGTGAAGGCTCGATTGGTAAGTGGACTCGGGGAGGTGAGGTTCACCGGGCCATCGAGATTGCGGTCGACGATCCACAAGATCGCTCGGACCTCGTCCGCCAAAGAAATAGGACTCATCCACTGATCTCCATGTGACAATGGACCGCCGAGGCCCAAGCGGAACAGTGGTATCTGTTTCTTTAAGGCTCCACCCCGGGAGCTCATGACGATACCGGTACGCAGATATGAGACCTTCGTGCCGAGGTCACGAAGCGGATCAGCGGCGCGTTCCCACTTCTGACAGACGTCGGCGAGAAATCCACTTCCCGTGCTCGAAGACTCTGCAAGAATTTCGTCTCCTCGTGACCCGTAGTAGCCAATGGCTGAGCCGCTGGCAACCATTGGACAGCCCGATGGCAGGGCTGCGATGGCGATTGACAGCAACTCCGTCGAACGGGTCCTCGAATCGAGGATCTCCTTCCGGCGTTCGGCGTTCCAGCGTCGGTCAGCGATACCCGCACCAGCGAGGTGCACTACTGCGTCGAGTCCGCCGACTTTCCTAAGGTCCGCTTCGTCGACATCGTCCGCCGTGGGATTCCAGCGAATCACTTCACTTTCGGGAGACTCCGTGCCCGGCCGGACGAATCGGATCACCGAGTCGCCCCGTTCGCGTGCTGCCTGCACCAACGCCGTACCGATGAGCCCCGAGGAGCCGGTCACCCCGATACGCATTGGGCCTCCCAGGCATCTTCGATAATCGTTGCGAGTTGATCCGGATTCGAGAGGTGAGCGCCATGGGAGGCGTTCTCCAACTCCCGGCAGCGGACCGTCGGCGCGACGTTCACGAGTTCCGCGCAGAGCGCCTCGTAGTAGTCGTGGATGATGCCGTCACCGTAGAGGTAGTAGAAGGGCACGTTGAGTTGCGCAAGGTCATAGGGTCGTTCCCCGACGTGGAGGGCGCCCAAGTCGGCAAGGAGCGCTGGTCCGTCCAGTCGGCGCGACTCGCGCTCGCGCTCGTTCAGGCGTTCCCATGCACCATTGGACACCATGCGTCGGAAAAAACGCTCAGCTTCGGCGGGGGCGTCGGTGGTCAAGGGTGGCCGGGAACTTGCCCGATGGAGAATCCACGGGAGTGGCGACTCATAGGCGATGACGAGTCCGACGAGATCAGGGCGTCGCATCGCTGCACCCAACGCGACTACGCCACCGAAGCTGTGTCCGAAGAGGATGACGGGTCCGCGTCGCGCCTCGAGTTCAGTGATGGCGAGCAGGTCGTCAATGTGGTGGTCGAGGTCGAGGGGGGCAAGTGATCGAGATCCTTGATACCCCCGACGGTCGTAGGCGACAACATCGAATGAGTCCGTTCGACGCGCCAACCGCGCGAATGATCCCCCGCGGTCAAGGCCACCATGGACGCAAATGATGGTGGCGCGAGGTCGCGTAACTCGCCGTTCCGCGACCGCCAGCCCCGGAACCGGCGTCTCGGACACGAAGCGCAGTCCGAGCGGCGGCAAAGTGGAGTCCACGAAGAGAACTTACCGGCTGCCTGACTGGGCAGTACCCATCGAGGTGACCACATGGAGCCCTAGTCTGGAAGGGTGACTACGCCCCCCGACTCTTCGTCCACTCGCTCGAACACGGGGTCTTTTGGACCCAACGCGTGGCTCGTCGACGACATGTACGACCGTTTCCTTGCGGACCCAAGTTCTGTGGCCGAAAGTTGGCGCGAATTCTTCGCGGACTACCAACGTTCCACGGTGCCAACCGTGGCTACGGCCGTCCTCGCCGCGCCGGCGAAGCCGTCAGTCGTCATCGACGAAGAGGCGACCCCGTTGAAGGGGGCGGCGGCGCGCATCGTGGCCAACATGAACGCCAGCCTTTCGGTCCCAACGGCCACCAGCGTGCGTACCGTGTCCGCCCGCCTTCTCGAGATCAACCGAGTGGCGCTCAACGAGGCGCTGGGTCGCTCGAGCGGAGCGAAAGTCTCTTTCACCCACCTGATCGCATACGCCATCGTCAAGGGAATCATGGAGATCTCCTCCATGAATGCGACTTTCGTCGAGGCAGTAGACGCGAAGGGGACGCCGGGTATTCGGCGCCATGAGCACATTGGGCTCGGGCTCGCGGTCGACGTGCAACGTCCCGACGGCACACGTAACCTCTTGGTGCCGGTGATCCGTGACGCCGACACGATGGATTTCCGGGGATTCCTGCTGGCCTACGAAGATTTGGTCCGCAAGGTCCACAACGCCACGTTCGGAGCCGACGACTTCGTGGGTGCCACCGTCTCGCTCACCAATCCAGGCACGTTGGGCACGGTGCAGTCGGTGCCGAGGCTGATGCCGGGTCAGGGGGCAATTTTCGGCGTCGGTGCGCTCAACTGGCCGGCCGGATTCGAAGCGGCGGACCCCCGGGCGCTCGCCGAACTGGGTGTCGGCAAGGTCATGACGATGACTTCGACCTATGACCACCGCATCATTCAGGGAGCCGAGTCCGGACTTTTCCTGAAGTACGTGGCTGAATGCCTGACCGGTGGTCACGGTTTTTATGACGACGTGTTTTCCTCCTTGGGCATTCCCTACGAGCCCGCACGATGGGCCAAGGATCACAACCCGTCGGTCGGCGAGGGCGACGCTGAACGGATCCTCAAGCAGATCCGTGTCCAGGAACTCATCAACATGTACCGCGTACGCGGGCACCTGAACGCTGACTTGGACCCATTGCGCAGTGAGCCACCAGCACTGCACGCCGAGCTCGACCTGGCGACGTATGGGCTCACTATCTGGGATCTGCAGCGAAGTTTCGTGGTGGCAGGCCTGGCGGGACGAAGTGAGGCAACCCTCGAGGAGATTCTGCAGATCTTGCGCGATGCCTACTGCCGAACGGTCGGAATCGAGTACGGCCACATCATGGACCCGGAGCAGAAGCGCTGGATCCAACAGCGCGTCGAGGGCGTTCAAGTGCACGTGAGCGTCGAGGAGCAGCACCGTGTTCTCGAGGCGCTCAACGAGGCCGAGGTCTTCGAACGATTCCTGCACTCGCGCTACGTCGGGCAGAAGCGGTTCGGCCTCGAGGGTGGCGAATCGACCATCGTCGCGCTGCAGGCGATCCTCGACCTCGCGTCGGACCAGGGCACGAAGGAAGCCGTGATCGGCATGGCGCACCGGGGCCGACTCAACGTGCTGGCGAACATCGTCGGCAAGTCCTATAGCGACATCTTCTCCGAATTCGAGGGCAATCTCGACCCCGAGAGCGTTCAGGGCAGTGGTGACGTCAAGTACCACAAGGGCGCCCGTGGCGTCTTCACGAATCCCCGCGGTGCGCAGATCGAGGTCTCGATGGCGTCGAACCCATCGCACCTTGAGGCCGTCAGCCCGGTCGTCGAGGGCATCGTTCGGGCGAAGCAGGACCTGGTGGTACGGCCAAGTGATGGCACCCACGCGTCGGCGCCACTCGAGCATTTTCCCTACCTGCCGATCCTGATTCACGGTGACGCGGCCTTCGCGGGCCAGGGAGTCGTCGCGGAGACCCTGAACCTGTCCCAGTTGTCGGGCTACCACGTCGGTGGCGCGATCCACATCGTGATCAACAACCAGGTGGGCTTTACGACGGCACCCGAGTCGGCGCGCTCGAGTTTTTATCCCACCGACGTTGCCAAGATGATCCAGGCACCGATCTTCCACGTCAACGGCGACGACCCCGAGGCGTGCGCGCGAGCCGCCAAGCTTGCCTATGACTACCGTGAGGCGTTTCACCGCGACGTCGTCCTCGACATCGTCTGTTACCGGCGCCACGGCCACAATGAGGGTGACGACCCCAGTTACACCCAGCCCCAGATGTACAAGATCATTGACCAGATGCGTTCGGTTCGCAAGATCTATACCGAGACCCTCGTTCGTCGCGGCGATATTTCGATTGAGCAGGCGGAAGAGGCCCTCAATGATTTCAACGCCCGGTTGCAGAGCGTGCTCGACGAAGTCCGCACCGTACCGGTGCCCCAACTCCATGGCATACCCCTCGCTGAGGTGCCGCGCGACCTTGACGCCCCCGAGACCGGCGTTGACCAGGCCGAGCTGGTGGAGATCGCCCGAGCCACGATGAGTGCGCCCGAGGGCTTCACGATCCACCCGAAGCTCGAGCGCCAGTTCGCCCAACGGCTGGCCCTGTTCGAAACGGGCGAGGTGGACTGGGCACTGGGCGAGGCGTTGGCGATCGGCACCTTGGTGAAGGACGGATCGAACGTCCGCCTCACGGGTCAGGACTCGCGTCGCGGCACGTTCTCACATCGCCACGCGGCGTTGATCGACTACGAGAACGGCGATCAATTCGTCCCGCTCGCGAGTATGGGCTCCAAGGGTTTCTTCACGGTTCGCGACTCGTTCCTTAGCGAGTACGCCGCACTCGGCTACGAGTACGGTTATTCGGTCGAGGCCCGCAACACACTGGTGGCCTGGGAGGCGCAGTTCGGTGACTTCGTCAATGGCGCGGAGATCATCATCGACAACTTCCTCGTTGCCGCTGAGGACAAGTGGGGCCAGCAGGCCAATCTTGTGATGTTGTTGCCGCATGGCTACGAGGGCCAGGGCCCCGAGCATTCGAGCGGGCGAATCGAACGGTTCCTGTCCCTGTGCGCGCGTAACAACATGCGCGTCGCCCAGCCGACGAATGCCGCCCAGTACTTCCACTTGCTGCGCAGCCAGGTGAGGCGTGAGCACCCGACGCCACTAATCGTCTTCACTCCCAAGTCGATGTTGCGCGCGGTCCAGACACGGTCGGCAATTGGCGAGTTCGTCCAGGGCTCGTTCCAGACGGTCCTCGATGACCACGTGAAGGACGTCAACGCGGTCACGCGGGTGGTTCTGGCCACGGGCAAGGTCGCTCACGAGGCTATCGGGTACCGGAACGAGATCGACGCCAGTGTCGCGGCGGTGCTGCGCATCGAGCAGATTTACCCCTGGCCCGAGCAGCGCCTCGACGAGGTGCTCGCCCGATACCCGAAGTTGAACGAAATCGTATGGCTGCAGGAAGAGCCTGAGAACATGGGCGCGTGGCCCTTCGTCCACCGTCAACTGCATGATCAGTTCCGCGGCCGTGACGTGCGACACGTGGCTCGCGCCGAGTCAGCGAGTCCGGCGACGGGCAGTGGCCTCGTGCACACTGCCGAACAGGCCGACCTCCTGCGACGGGCCATCGGATGAGCGCCGCGAAGACCACTCGTCAGCGAGTCGTAGTCGACGGTTCGAACTTCGCCACCGAGGGTCGCGTCATCCCGAGCCTCGTCCAGTTGGACGAGGCCGTGCGTGCGTTCCTCGAGGAGAATCCGTCCGCTGAGATGATCGTCGTGGCGGATGCGAGTTTTGCGCACCGGGTGGCACCGTCGGAGCGAGCTCGCTTCCTCGAAGCCGAACTAGCGGGTGAGATCGTGACCCCGCCGGCCGGAGCGGTCGGACGTGGTGACGCCTTCATCTTGAAAATCGCCGACCGGATCAAGGGCGTCGTGTTGAGCAACGATTCGTTTCAGGAGTTTCACGAGGAATACCCGTGGCTCTTCGAAGAGGGCCGCCTGATTGGCGGCAAGCCGGTCCAGGGCGTGGGATGGGTCTTCACCCCTCGGCTTCCTGTGCGCGGCGCCAAGTCGGGACGTCCGGTCAAGAAACTTTCGGTGACGTTATCGAACGGTGAAAAGCCATCGATCGGTACCACGTTGACTCCAGTGAAGAGGGTGCAGAAGGCTCCGGCGAAGAGGACCGCCCTCAAGGTTGAGAAATCCGAGAAGCTTGAAAAGCCCGTGAAGTCTGTCAAGCCCGTGAAGTCCGTCAAGGTGACCAAGAAGGTCGCTCTTGAAGAGGCTCCGGTCAAGAAGATTCAGAAGGCAACAGCCAGAAAGGCCCCGGCGAGGACGGACAAAGCCGTGAAAAGCGTCGCCAAGGCTCCGGGGAAGGGCGTGGCGAAGAAGGCCGCGAAGTCAACCGAGGTGCTGGCCAAGAAATCTGCCGACACGGTGGAGTCCCCTCCGATCGTGGCGTTGCGCCGGGGACGCCAGCCGGTCAACCCTGAAGCGGACTTCGCGTTGTTCAAGAGTACGCATCGACTGGGATCTCGTGTCGAAGGCGAGGTGACCGCGTTCACGTCGCACGGTGCCGTCATCAAAGTGACCTTGAGGGCGGGGGAGCAGATTGAGTGCTACGCACCCACGGCGTCGTTGGGTAATCCGGCACCAGCCCGAGCTCGGGACGTACTCAAACGCGGCGACCGACGGTCCTTCCGACTGGTCAGCGTTGACATCGAACGGCGAATTGCGGAGTTGACCCTGGTATGAGAGAACTTTCGATGAATCCTGCGGACTGGCTTCCGCATCGTCCGCCGTTCCTGTTGCTCGACCGAATGGTCAACATTGAACCGGGGGTCCGGGCCAGTGGACTGTGGACCTTGCGTGGCGATGAGTGGTTCTTCCCGGGGCACTTCCCGGGACGTCCGACGACCCCGGGCGTGTTGTTGCTGGAGTCGCTCGCTCAGTGCGGGGGTGTTGCGGTGCTGGCTGATGAGCGCTACACGGGGCGACTCCCACTCTTCGGGGGCGTGGAACACGCACGCTTCCGTCGTCAAGTCGTGCCCGGCGACACGGTGCTACTCGAGTGTGAGATGACCCGCCTGTCCGCCCGCGGTGGCAAGGGACTTGGGCGGGCGACGGTGAATGGAGAACTCGCGGTCGAGTCCGAACTCCTCTTCGTCCTCGCTGACCTGACGTGAAGATTGCGACGTGGAACGTCAATTCGTTGACGGCTCGCTGGCCCCGGGTCGAGGCGTGGCTCATTGATAAGAGCCCCGACGTGGTGCTGATCCAAGAGACCAAGCAAACCGACGCCAAGTTCCCGTTCGCAGAGTTGGCCGCCCTTGGCTACGAGTCAGCCCACTACGGGCAGGGACAGTGGAACGGTGTCGCCATCTTCTCCCGGGTGGGCCTTGACGACGTGATGCGGGGTTTCGGCGACGACGATCCCGAGGCGAGGATTATCGGTGCCACTTGTGGCGACGTGCGGGTCTACTCGTGCTACGTGCCCAATGGACGCGCCCTGGACGACCCGCACTACCTGTACAAGCTCCGTTGGCTCGCGAACCTCGAGCGGCTGGCGGAAAGCCGCGACCGTTCGATGCACGTGGTGGTTGGTGGTGACTTCAACGTGACACCGACCGACTTCGATTGTTACGACCCCAGCGTGTTCGTCGGTGCCACCCACGTGAGTGAGCCCGAGCGCGAGGCACTGCGACGACTCGAGCACACCGGGCTCGTGGACCTGACGCGATCGCTGAACCCGTTGGAGCCGTGTTTTTCCTGGTGGGACTACCGCAATGGGTCGTTCCGGCGAGGGTGGGGACTTCGGATTGACCTGCTCTACGTCGACCAGGGTCTGTACGAAAAGGCGACCGCCAGTTACGTCGATCGTGACGCACGCAAGGGAGAGAAGCCCTCGGACCACGCGCCGGTGGTCGGCGAGTTCGCCCTCTAACCGAGTCCCTTGGGCAGCACGGCCTCGATGAACATCGGTCCGGGCGTGGCGTAGGAACGCCGTAGGGCATCCACCAATTCGTCTGCGGTCGTGACACGCACGCTCGGCACGCCCTGAGCACGCGCGAGTGCGGCGAGGTCAATGGCCGGATCGTCGAGGTCGATGAGCCGCTGGCTCGCCGATCCGGTGACCGACTGGACCCGGCGCAGTTCGAGGTCCACCACCGCATAACTACGATTCGCGAGCGCGACGATCGTCACGTCGAGACTCTCACGGGCCATGGTCCATAGTGCCTGCAGCGTGTACATCATCGACCCGTCCGCTTCGAGAGCGAGGACCCGCTGACGGGTCGCGTACGCCGCCCCGAGCGCCGCCGGCAGACCGAATCCGATTGCATGGCCAGTGAGCGACATCACCCGATGGGGTGGTGCCGACTGCGTGGCGCCGTAGAGGTGCAAACCGCTCGTGAGCGACTCGTCCGAAATGATCAGACCCTCGGGCATCGTCGCCGCGACCGCCGCGGCGACCGACTGGGCGTTGAGCACTCCGGTCGGTGGCGCGATGAGTTCTAGCGACTCGATGGTCAGGGTGCCCGCACCGGTCCCCTCGAGGAGGGCATTCAGGGCGGCGAGGGTGTCAGTCCCCGGCGGAGCGAGTTC
>Ga0307377_10006090_pt1 | contig 12724 bp, 13 predicted proteins | sample TR3MG_FD_202535 | JGI IMG/M metagenome (GOLD analysis project Ga0307377, IMG submission 202535) | Soil microbial communities from Risofladan, Vaasa, Finland - TR-3 | ecosystem: Environmental > Terrestrial > Soil > Coastal area > Acid sulfate soil | place: Finland: Risofladan, Vaasa | collected...
TTCTCCCTTCACAATGAGGAGAAGAGAACCAAGATGCAGGGTAACATGGCTCTGCTCGATGTGAAGGCTGTTGGGAAGATGATGCGGAGGTTCCGGTGATTTTGCAGACGTTGGAAGAGTGGGAGAACTACATCCAGCAGCTCGCTGGACAGCCGCTCCGCTCGAAGGGCGTCAATGCCAACACGATTTCGTTCACCAAGTCGATGGCGAAGCACGGGTTCACCACTGACGACGTGGCCCAGATCATCCTCTACTTCGTCCGTCAGTTCGTCGCCACGGGCCAGAAGATTCCGACCAGCGGGCTCTATGACATGCCCAGCATGGCCCTGGGTGACCCCGTGTGTATGCAGGGCGTTCAGATGGAAGAGTACGAAGCGGACGCCCTGGCAGCCAAGCCTCCATCTGAGCCTGCCGAGGACGATGGGTGGGACGAGTTCGACCTGGACACCATCCCGTGACCTTCCTCGACAAGTATTTCCCCCTCGCACCACACCCCCTAAAAGTCCTCTCAGAGCGCCGGAAACGGCGTCAGAAGGCCAAACGGGACGATGCCCGACGCATCGTAGCCCTCCTGACCACCAAGGACGGCGACAACGCCTGTCTAGCGCGTGGGAGCATCATTACGGATGAGGACATGGCTCGGGGTCGGGAAGAGCTGTACAGCCGGTACTGGTAGCCCTAGAGCACCGATGCGAGCAGGTTCTCTGCCCGTCCTTCACGAACACAGCGCCGAGCTTCTTGAACCAGCGACGCCGCCCGGTGGCGAGAGACATCCTCGGCGGCGGCGATCTCCTTAACCGACCATCCTTCGGATACGCGGTAGAGGATGGTGACGTAGCGTTCCCACTTCTGGGGCTTCTTATCCTTCACGACCTCACGGATCTGGGCCCAGATGTTCTCGAACGCCATCTTGGCTTCCGCCTCGTCCCCATCCACGGCAATGTCGGATACGGTGTGAGTCCCGTCCTCGTTCACAGACCAGCACAGGCGGTCATCATCGAGCGGGCCGAGCACGATCTTCTTGGCTCGCTCACGCTCGGTCCTCGCCCCATACATCTCACGGCAGACCGGTTCGGTGCCGTCCTTCCTGATGTCGGTGAAGCCCGTGCGGACAGCGTAGGTGGCGAGGTGGCTGTTCGTGATGTGGACTCCCTTGAGGATACGACCCCGAAGTGCATCACGCCGGATGAGGTTGAGCAGGCAGTTCTGGATGTGGTCATCCACCCGGTCGATGGAAGCCGAGAGAGGGAGCTTGGAAGAAACAGCGGCCCGCATCAAGGTGTAGAGCGTTCCATCCAGGCCACCAGTCTCGGCCAACCGCTTGTCCAGGAACTTGGAGGTCATATTCCCACCCGAGGATGAGGAATCCTCCTTGATCCCGCAGAGTTCCTTGGCCTTCTTGACCCCTTCCTCGGTCAAGGCCATCTTCCCTCTTGGGGTGCTCAGCAGCGTGAGCGCGGGCTGTCCCTTGGGGAGCTTGACGGTTCCTTTCGTGCTGTAGAACCTGCGGTGAGCTATCGACACCTGGCGGCGGAATCCAGCGGGACTCTGACCTTCCATTGTCCATCCCAGCGCAGGGTCGCCCTCCTTCTCCAGGTTGTCCGGGTCGTAGCCAGCCTCACGAATGATATCGGGGAGGATAGCATTGGAGGATACGAACACCCCGGATTTGAACCCTACATGTTGACCGAGAACCTTCAGGATGGGGTCGTGGTAATGACTGGGTTTGGGGGGCTTGAGGGGATCTCTGGTTCCAGGCATCGTGCTTCCTCCTGGGCTAGGGCTATTAGCCTGAGCCACGGTTATGTCAGGCTACGGCAGGACAGGGCTATTAGAGCTGGTCCGAGTCGTAGCTTGCGAATACTCTACCAGCACCCCCTGACAAGTCAAGCCAAACAGCCCAAGAAATCGGGCAGGCGACAACTTTTTCGGTGGCTCTCCTATACTCCTGTAAAGACAGGACACTGCTGTAGGTGAAGCATGAACATCAAGACCGCAAGTGCCGTCCTCAAGCTACTGAAAACCGCCAAGGCGGACGACCCCCGCGTCAAGTTGGCCATGCGCTGGATTCGGGCCAGCTTGGCGGACGACTACGACAAGATGCTCCGCGCCCAGGTGCTCGAAGGAGCCGCTGGGGTCAAAATTGGCTCCTGGTGGAAGCAGGGTCAACGTGGTCTGGACAAGGCCCGGGTGTGGTTCGCAGAGAATGGGTTCGATAAGGTCGATCCAAAGTGGTTCGACAAGCAGTACTCGGGCATGTACGGCATCCTTGAGATGGCGATCATGGCCACCGCCAAGGGGTATGGGGTATCGCTTGAGCCCCACGACATCATGAACTCCGCCCTGATGGGTTTGCGGGCCGATCCCAGCAAGCCGGGGCATCGTAAGGAAGGCCCCTACTACGCCGGGGTAGACCTGTCCGACAAGATCAAGGCAGGGAAGGAGACTCCCAGGGCTGTTGGAGGAGGCAAGCTCAAGGCATATCTGGGTCGGAGAGTGTCCGATACGGCCAAGGCCAAGAAAATCAATGAGACGATGCCTGAAGGTCTGGAAGGCCAGGAGCTTGAGGTTGCGGACACGGCTGCGAAGGAGCGGGAGGCTAGCAATGTCCTGATGGACATCATCCTCATCAATATAAGTGACCCGCTCGGGAAGAAGATCCGCAACTTCATGCGGAAGTCCTGGGCAGGCACCAGCCAGGAAGAGGCCATGAACTACTGGCTCGATACCGTCGAGCAGGAGAGACGCTTCCCCCAGGGCAAGGAAGTGGCAAAGGCCGTAGGCATCACTCCACAGACATTCAGCCAGCGATACTGGAAGAAGACTTGGAAACAGTTCTTTGATGCCCTGTGGTCCAATCAGGCCCTCATCAAGCAGATCCAAGACCGGTTCGAGATCGAACAGACCCCCTGGTTCGCGGAAAAGCCCGACCCGGAGAAGGTCTTCGCAGTCCGGTCCCGAAAGGCTTCGGATATCCTGATTCGTCGGATTGCATCCCGCTGGCTCCTCACACAGAAGTCTCTGTTCTAACAGGCTTTCCGAATTCTCCCCTTGACAGGTCATTCTCCATCTGTCATCTATCGATATTGGTTACGACTCGGTCCTCTTGTTCTTTACAGACAAGCGTTGCCAGTACCGCCCCGGTTCGCTGACTCCTTCCCCTCCACAGGGGATGAGCTAATGAGTCATAACTCGGGGGTCTAGAGGTTCTTCCAGGTCGGTCCGGAGGTTCCTTGATGGCTGGCATCTGGGTAACCAGAGGGAAAGCCATTGAGCTAGATGTGAGCGTCCCCTGGATCGAGTCCCAGGTCATTGAAAATCTGACAGACCAAACACCCTCTCTTGCGTCCACCTTCAGGATCTCAGAGAGGGAGGCAGCCAAACGGCGTACCCTACCTTCCAGCATGTCATGGGAGAAAGGGTCTGGGAGAGAGCCTCTGGGGAAGAAGGATAACCCCAGGCTTCGGGTAGCTCTCCTGTCCTCTGGAACTCACTTCCTTGAATCTCTGGACCGACTTACTTAGATAGAGATAGAGGGAGTCCGAAGGACGACCGTACCGACAGTGCTAGAAGCAGAAACGAAATTTCTCTTCTTCCTCGTCGTTCCAGTCCTACACGGAAAGGAAAGACCGGGTTGACAGAAGAACACCAAGGAAGCACCCGCTTCCTTGGCCGAAGTGTATCAAAAATTCAAAAGTTTCACTTTTCAACATTAAAACATTCCTCCAGACCCAAAGTTTCAAAACTTTGCACGGAGACAAAGTTTTGAAACTTCCCTGTGGGGATTATCTTGCCCGAGAGTCTGTCTATATGGATTAGTATGTAGGAGGACAGATGGCTCTGGCCATGACTGACAGTGAGATCCATCAGATTGCTGTGGGATGCTTCTATATCCTCTTGCGTAGAGGAGTGTGGAATTTCCCTGGTAGCTCTGTAGCTCATCCTTCCCTGGTAGTCGTAGTCAACAGAGGAACTGGTGAAGCTATCAGAGGAGGGGATGCCACCTACTTCCCATTCTCTGTCAGATGGGATGTCTGGCAGTTCGCTGTAGTCCCTATCCTGAAAGATCCGACCTATCAGGTATTTCATCCTGACGGCACTCGGAATGCCCAGAACCTTGCCCTCATCCAACTGAGAGACTACGACAAGTACATCTCCCTCCTGGCAGCCGCCCTCAAGAGTAAGATGCAGGAAGTCGGATTCCTTCCTCCGATCACCGAGGATGCCGTGGCTGTAGATTCTGACCTGGATGGTGACGGAGAGCCCATCATCCGGGTAGGGTCTATCGAGGACAATGGATTCCCCATTGTGGATGGCGTAGCTGGTGGAACTGGCTACCCCATCGTGGAGGACTGATGCCGACCCAACCACAGTCCGGTGACAAGGTTTGGATCATGTGCCGGGCGAAGAATGCCTGTGAGGGACAGCAGGCCGAGATCGTGTTCATCCAGCGACCCGGTCAAGGTGCCAAGCGGGGAGAGTTCGTCCCCACTGCTGGTGGAAAGACCATCCGCTACAAGTGCCTCACCTGTGGGCAGCCGTTCCACATATCTACCTAGCGACTAGGCTCACCTCCTTACTCATGGAGTAGTACCTCCTGAAGGGGTGATGTGTGGCTTCCTGCATTCTGTTCCACGGACCAGGCGCACGTCAGGCAGCCCTTGCAGAAGTGCCCAGCCTGGGAGTCCTTGTCGCCCCTCCCTACGGTGACGAAGGGCTGAAGACCGCCGAAGCCCGAGAAGTCGTATCCTCTCTTCTGTCTCCACCTACGGGCATGGAAGCTGGCGTCGTGGTCGTCGGTCCGATGGATCTCGCGTGGCCCAAGGCCAGTGATGTTCTGCTCAAGCGCCTGGAGGAGTTCCACTCCGATGTCGTGACCCCTATCCTGTGGGCCAATGACCTTGGAGGTGTGTCTCCGACCATCCGGTCAAGGTGTCTCGACCGGTGGGCCCCTTCGGTTGAGGAAGATGACGATGACGATGATGTCGTCATGGCTGCCTGGGAACTGGTCGAGGCCGTCACCCTGGGTGAGACCTACCTGGTGGGGAAGGCGTTGTTCAAGGTCAAGGGCAAGGAGACTGCGTTGCTCAACGCCATCGCAGCGGTCTTGAGTACCGACATGGATGACCCGGTGAAGAGAGCTTTGTGGGATCGTCTTCGGCGGGTGGCCCTTTGGCGGAACCCGACACAGATCGAGGTTGCAGCCGCTCTGGTGGGTGGTTGATGGCCAAGAAGAAATCTCTCACCCTCACCGCGATCTCCGGTTCCCAGGGCTTGTACCGTCGCCGGGCGTTGGATGAGGCCATCAAGCTCCAGAAGAACGCGGGATGGCGCATCGAACATGTCGATGGTTCCAGTAAGGATGAGCTTTTGTCAGCGATGTCCCAGGGCGGCATCATGTTCGAGGACAACCAGGTCTTGGTCGTTGTCAGCAACCCAGAGAAGGCGGATTTGAAGCTGCTCCAGGAGCAACTGGACGATGGCGAAGACGGCATTGTCCTCCTGCTTCATTATGAGGGTGACCCCAAGGGTAACACCAAGTTCGGCAAGTGGCTCAAGGCTCTCGGTTCCAAGCTCCACCGGAACTTTCCGGCACCGCCGGACAACAGGCCTTGGGAGGCTGAGCCGCTGGCCATCGACTTCTGCGTGGCTGAAGCCAAGAGGCTGGGTCAGGTTCTCCCTGGTAGTCTGGCTAAAGCTATCGTGACTCGCTGCGGGACGGACTTTGGTGTGCTGTCCTTCGAGCTGCTGAAGATGTGTACCCTGGCCGGGCTTGATGGCGTCACGGAATTGACGCCCCAGCAGATCAAGCCCGTGATGGCACCCTTGATGGAAGCGACTCTCACCCCGATCACCGAGGCGCTCTCGGTGAAGAGCGGTGTGGGTCTGTCCCGTGCCCTTGACCGGGTGAAGGCAACGCACAAGGGTGATCCCACGATGTCTGTCTGTGGGTGGGTCGGGAGTATGGCCCTCCGATGGCTTGGTGCGGTCGAGCTTCGTGGAAAAAATCCAGATGAGGCAGCAGACCTTCTACGAGAGCATCCGTGGTTTTTCAAGAACAAATTGCTACCGCAGGTGCGCTACTGGAAGAGAGAAGAAGTCGTAAGGTTGTTGAAAGTCATAGGAGAATCGCAGCGAGGCGTTCTATCTGGTCATGTGGCTCCGTGGACGGGTTTGACGGCCCGCCTTCTTGCGATCTGTGGGTAGAGTGATCCTGGTTCGGTACTCAGTTGATAGCTCCCGTTCTATGGGGCACTCGATCACGGTGGCGAGGAATCCCATCGGACTGTGATCGGAACCAGGATGGTCTTTTAACGGGAGCAGTGGCACATGATCTTTGACCAGGTTGCGTCAGATCGTAAGGTTCGAGTCTTTTCCCTGTCCAATGAATTCACAGACCAATACCAGGGCAAGCAGCCCGCGTGGGGGCCCGTAGGGTACTTTACCTACAAGCGTACCTACGCCCGACTGGTCGAAGGTGAAGACCGGACGGAGGAGTTCTGGGAGACTCTCCGCCGAGTCGTGGAGGGGTGCTACAACCTCCAGAAGATTCACTGCCGTCAGATGGGTCTGCCCTGGAACGAGCAGAAGGCCCAGAAGTCTGCCCAGGACATGTTCGAGCGCATGTGGGCCTTCAAGTTCCTGCCGCCTGGCAGGGGCCTCTGGATGATGGGCACCGATGTCGTTTACAGTCGAGGGAGTGCCTCACTGAACAACTGCGCCTTTGTGTCTTCGGAGAGCATCTCCGAAGACTTCGCGGACCCCTTCTGCTTCCTGATGGACATGTCGATGCTCGGTGTCGGCACCGGGTCGGACACCCGGGGTGCGGGCAAGGTGAAGATCCAGATGCCTCGGACGACCGAGGATCCCTATGTGGTCGGTGACAGCCGGGAGGGCTGGATCGAGTTGATTCGGGTCGTCCTCAACTCCTTCGTCGGCAAGGGCCACTTCCCACTCAACATCGACTACACGGAGATCCGTGGCCGGGGAGTCCCTCTCAAGACTTTCGGGGGGACGGCCTCGGGCCCGAAACCCTTGCAGGACATGGTGGAGAATCTCACCAAGCTCCTGCTGCCCAAGGGCGTCAAGGCCAAGTTCAAGGTGCCTTATGATCATGTGACTGGCAAGATCGATGTCGTCAAGGTCAAGGTCACAGGGTCGGGGGAACCCTACCGTATCACGTCGGCCACCATCGTGGACATCAACAACTACATCGGCAAGGGTGTCGTCGCCGGAGGGATTCGCCGGACTGCCGAGATCATGTTCGGTGAGCCGGATGACGAGGAGTTCATCAACCTCAAGCAGGACAAGAAGGCGCTCGAAGATCGCCGCTGGGCCAGCAACAACAGCGTGTTCGCCTACCAGGGCATGGACTATTCTGTCATCGCCCAGAGAATCGCGGACAACGGGGAGCCGGGCGTCCTCTGGCTGGAGAACGCCCGGACATTTTCCCGGATGGATGGCGTGCCGGACAACAAGGATTGGCGCGTGGTTGGGGTCAATCCATGTGGCGAACAAGCACTCGAATCCTACGAACTGTGTAATCTTGTTGAGACTTTCCCAGCCCACCATGACGACTATGAGGACTTCGAGCGCACCCTCAAGATGGCGTATCTCTATGCCAAGACGGTGACCCTGGTTCCCACGCACGTTCCCAGGGCCAACGCCGTGATGACTCGCAACCGGCGCATTGGCTGTTCGATGTCGGGAATCGTCCAGGCGATGGCGCTGCATGGCCGCAGGGGCTTCCTTCAGTGGTGCGACAAGGGCTACGACTACATCCAGAAGCTCGACCGCATCTACTCCGACTGGCTGGGCGTCCCGCTGTCCATCAAGACCACCACGGTCAAGCCCAGTGGCACCACCTCTCTTCTCTGTGGTGCGACGCCGGGTATCCACTATCCCCACTCGCCGTTCTACATCCGACACATCCGGGTGGCGAACACCAGCCCGCTGGTCGAGGCTGCCCGCCAGGCGGGGTATGACGTGGATCCGGATGACTACGCCGACGATACCTCGGTCGTCGCATTCCCGGTGAAGGAGAAGCACTTCGTCAAGGGTAAGTCGGAGGCGACCATCTGGGAGCAGTTCGTCAACGCCTCTGACATGCAACGCCACTGGTCGAACAACGCTGTGTCTGTCACGGTGACCTTCAACCCCGAAGAGAAGCGGGACATTCAACCCTGTCTGGAAGCCTTCGAGGATCGGCTCAAGGGGGTTTCGATGCTTCCTCTGGCCGATGGTGACCACGGCTACAAGCACGCGCCCTACGTGGCCATCACCGAGGCCGAGTATGACAAGATGGTCGCTCGGGTCTCCCCGATTGACATGAGCACCTCCAAGCACGAGGTCGATGACAAGTTCTGCTCCGGCGACAAGTGCGAGCTGCCTCCCCGCCGCTAGATGTAGTGCCCTTCCATATCTCGATACACCAGGGGGTCTATTTCTTACATGAGGGTGTAGAGATAGGTGGAGGTGTGCGTGGGTGATCTGCGGACTGTGTTGCTGGAAGGTATCTTCTATGAGGATGGGGATGATATCCTCGTCCAGACCGATCAACACTCGACACCAGTTCAGGTCCGTGAGGCATTGACGCCCATGATCGAAGGAGAGGTTCATCTGGTGGCCCACCACTTTCCGCTCGAACCCTTCGATGAGAACCGCTGGGGTGGTGGCTGCTGTCTGTGGGAATCGTCCGGCACCTGTCCTGCCGGACACCACAAAGACCCTTCGTTCCTGTTCAATATCGGTGTTCAGGGGAATCTCCACTTCGACCCCATCAAGGGCTGGTTCGTGGACGGCACGCCCATCGATTTCAGGATGCTGGCCGGGCACAGGTCTCGTGTTGTGGCTGTGAGCAAGTTCGACTTGAGCAAGCTGCGGGGGTCATTGACCTCGCTCAACTCCGAGGATCTGGGGAAGCTCGGGGATCATGCTACGGAGATGCGTGCTAGGTTGGCGCTATTGCAGGAATTTCTTCGGGGGATGAAGGGCGACTGATGTACTTCTCCGGTCGTGTGAACGCTATCATGTTCGAGGAGCCTGCCCAGGGCTTCTACATCTTGAAGATGCTCCTCGATGCTGATGAGGATGATTCGTCTAACCTGGTGTTCCCGAAGAAACAGGTCACAGTACGTGGTAACGTCCAGGGTCTTGCCATCAAGGTCGGTTCCTGGTTTGGGTTTGAGGCATCCTGGAATGATCACCCCAAGTACGGCAAGCAGCTCGCCATCACGAAGGCTCCCATCTTCAAGGGAGGGTGGGATCCCGACACTGCCGAGAAGATCCTGGTGTCTCACGGGGTCGGTTCTCGTGTCCTCCAGCAGATCCGGGATCACTACGGTGACGATGAGTTCCTCAAGGTGCTGGCCGACAAGGACAAGTTGGAGAAAGTCACGAGTATCAACTCCTTCGCCGCTCTCTACATCGCTCAACGGTGGGAATCGGTTCAGGCGTATTTCAAGACCCTGGACTTTCTCAACGACCTGGGACTCCCGCAGGGGAAGGTCAAGGACGTGTGGACTACGTTCGGGGATGATGCCGAGCATGTCTTGAGCACCGACCCCTGGGCGCTTGTCCGGGTGGATGGTATCTCGTTCCATCAGGCCGACACCATTGCCATGAGACTGGGACTCGACACCACTGTCCCGAACAGGGCCCGTGGAGCCGTTCTTTACTCGTGCAAGAGTCAGAGGAACTTCGGCCATCTCTACATGACCACGGGCCAGATGTTCGGTGAGCTTCAGGCTCTCATCCCGGATGTGACCAAGCAGACGGTGGCCCAGTCGTTGGCTGACCTGCACAAGGCCGGGGATATCATCCTCGACCGGGATACCAAGCAGGGCGTGACCGCTATCTATGAGCCGTCCTACTGGAAGATGGAGCAGGAGGCGGCTTCTCTTCTTCATGACCGACAGCAGGCGGCGGCGTTCAAGCGTGGTGGCTTGGACGTGAAGCCCTACATCAAGCAGCTCGCCTCGGTTGGCCCGAAGACCGAGAAGAAGACCAAGCTGAAGCGCCCAATTCTCCAGAAGGTGGTCGAAACCGCCATTGATGAGTGGGGTGACGCTACCCACCTCAAGTTGTCGGACAAGCAGAAGGAGGGTGTATTCAACGCTCTCACGAAGCCCGTCAGCATCTTGACGGGGCTCCCCGGCACGGGTAAGACCACGAGCCTCAAGGCTGTGGTGAGCATTCTTCAGGAGGCCGGTGTCACCTTCCTGCTCTGCGCCCCGACAGGGATTGCAGCCAAGAACCTGGCGAAGCTCACGGGCGCTCAGGCATACACCATCCACCGGGCCTTTGCCGCCAAGGGCAAGAGCGACTCGAAGCGGGAGTCCACCTATGCTGGAATCGTGGGGGAGTCCGAGCGGGGCCTGAAGGGCGGCGAGGCTGATGGTCTGTGGGGATACGACCAGGACAACCCGCATCCGGCCCAGGTTGTTGTGGTGGACGAAGCCTCGATGCTCGACCAGCATCTAATTTACCGGCTCTTGACCTGCACATCCATTCAGTGTCGGGTGGTCATCGTGGGGGACGCGGCTCAGCTTCCATCGGTCGGTCCGGGCAATGTTCTACGTGACCTCATCTCTTCCGACAATTTCCCGGTGGTCAATCTGATGGACATTTTCCGTCAGAAGGACACCTCGGACATCGTGTTCGCGGCCCACGACATCTTCCATGGCATCGTGCCCGAGTGCCAGCCGCCCTCTGACTTCTCGCTGGTGCAGGTGGGGTCTGAAGAGAAGGCCCAGGCCGTGATCATGCAGTTGGCGCAGAAGCTCTACGACAAGCGCCGGAACTTCCAGATTCTCTCTCCCCGTCATGCCGGGACGGTGGGGGTGACGAGCCTCAACGTGGCCCTCCGCGAGCTGCTCAATCCCCAGAAGAGCGGTCTTCAGGAGGTTCGGGTCGGTCAGGACACTATCCGTGAAGACGACCGCATCATGATCGTCAAGAATAACTACAAGTTGGGTGTCTACAACGGTGACGTGGGAAAGGTGGCCCGCATCGACCGCAAGAGCAAGGAAGTCGAGTTGAAAATCTTCGGGGAGCCCCCGCTGTTCGTGAGGGTTCCATTCAAGGATGTCCCCCGGCTCATCCGTCTGGCCTATGCCTGTACCGTTCACAAGGCTCAGGGCCTTGAGTACGACGTGATCGTGATGCCCCTGGTGGACAGCTTCCGGCACCAGCTTCAGCGCAACCTCCTTTACACGGCGGTGACCAGGGCCAAGCAGAAGGTGATTTTGGTCGGGACGCACTCTGCGCTGACCAAAGCGGTCGCCAATGACCGGGAGGATCTGCGGAACACCTTGTTCAAGGACCGTCTTGTGGTGAATGCCGCATAGGGGGCTCATCTTCCATTTGGTGGTGTAGAAGGAGAACGAACTACCGCCTGAATGGAGGTTGGACAAATGGACAAGTTGACGGACAGTGAGAAGCAGGTATTGAAGGACGCCCTGGACAACGTGAAGAAGCACGTCCGCATCACCAAGGTCGTCTGCACCCGGTCTGTCAAGGGACGAGGGGGCGACAACTACGTGGGCTTCAGTGCGGCCTGGGACACCATCCAGGACGATTCCGGGGGTGGGGCTGACCTGAACTCGGCCCAGGATGGAGATGTCGAGCAGGCCCAGCACGGCGGTATGACGCTCAAGGAGGGCCGTATCGCGGCCCACGTCATCGCCATGCAGGCTGACCTGGCTGCTCACGAGCACGCGACGGCGGGGGGCAATCTCTCGGCGGAGCAGCTTGAGAACGCCCGCCGGGCGATCAAAAACAACTACACCACCCTGATGGTAGAGTCTCTGCGGAATGGCAACGGAGGGGGCTGATGTCCAAGCCAGTTCTGACCTTTTCACAGAAAGAGGCCGACCTCATCTACGACGAGCTTCGGAATCTGCACGTCGAACTGGATTCCGACCCGCTTGTCTTTGGCCCCAAGCGCCTGAACAACAAGGTGGCCACGCTTCGTGGGATGCTCGACCGCTGTGAGCGCATCTTCCTGGATGTGGCCCAGCGGCTTCATGCGGTGACTCGGAGGCTGCTCGCGTCCAATACCGATCTGGAGATGGCCAAGAAGGTTCTCTACGCAGAGGATCCAGAGACCAGAGCGGGGCGCAGCGTGTCTGATCGGGACGCCATCGCTTCCGGCAAGCTGAAGAACGAGGTTCAGGAGTGCAACCGGCTGGAGCGGGTCAAGATGGCCCTGGAGTCCACCCTCATGGTGGTCAAGGCCAAGCGCACTGACCTGAAGGACACCCAGGGGCGACTGCGGGATCAGCTCAAGCTCTGCCAGGAAGAGATAGGGTTGGGCAACCGCTGGGGTTCTCGTGCTCCGGGGGCAGCAGACCTCAAGCCCACCGGGGCAGCGGCGGAGGTGGCGGATATCGATGATATCCTGCAAGGGGTGGATGGCGAGATCCATCTGGCCGAGCAGAAGGGGGATTGGGAAGACCCCCCCACGATGGAGCAGCCCGACGAGGAAGATGACGAGGAAGACGAGGAAGACGAGGAAGACGAGGATGAGTCCGACGATGACCTGATGGACGCCGATGCGATTGACCCGGCTGCTGATGGTGATGCGCCGGAACCCGAGCCGGAACCCGAGCCGGAACCCGAGCCGGAACTCGACCTGGGCGATGATGCTCCTGACCTCGACAGCCAGTTGAAATCCACTGCGACCACTGACCAGATCGATTCTTTTCTCGATGGGGATGATATT
>Ga0307377_10006092_pt1 | contig 12721 bp, 26 predicted proteins | sample TR3MG_FD_202535 | JGI IMG/M metagenome (GOLD analysis project Ga0307377, IMG submission 202535) | Soil microbial communities from Risofladan, Vaasa, Finland - TR-3 | ecosystem: Environmental > Terrestrial > Soil > Coastal area > Acid sulfate soil | place: Finland: Risofladan, Vaasa | collected...
CACTACCTAAAAAACCAACATTTGAACAAATAAAAATTATTAGAAAAACAATAAAACACTGTTGTGTGAACAATAATATAGATCAATGGCAAATAGAAGTAGCAAATTTTTCAGAATGGGAACTGACAAATGTATTTTAAAAAAATCACACACGGATGGGTCGAACAAACTTTCGACGATGATGCAGTTTGTATAGCTCAAGAATTTTTTGCTGGAGACATAGTAGAATACGAGAGTGAAAATGGTTGTCCAATAAGTTTCGAATACGGTCCAGATCTTTATGAATCAGCATATTATCCGTTTGACATGAGACAACCAACAAAATAACAAAAAGTCAATAATCTCAATTAGAGAAAGAAAATGATTATTTACACACAGTTTAAGGGCGAAATGGTAAAGATTAATGAACCAATTCGTCCAAATAATACTAATTTTTTAATTCGTTGGAACGGTATGGATTGGAGTGGTTTTCGTACGCTTGAAGAATGCGAACAACAATTTCCAGAATTAAAAGATAAAAAAGATCGTTTTACGATAGAAGAAGTGTAGGCAAAAACTTAACTGGAGAAATCATGGAAGGTCTAGTATACACGATTGGTGCATTAAGAGCAAGATCACAAGTACCACAAGTACCACAAGTACAAAAAGGACTACAAATACAAAATCCGCCTATTTGTATTGATCAAACTTATACTTTTATAGATCATTTACCTCAAATTACTTCTGAAATAGCAAGAGAAGAACAGAAAAATCTGGAAAAATTACTAGCTCAACTGGTTTTTTGAATATCATGTATTTACAAATTACAACTAAATGTAATATGAAATGTGGTCATTGTTGTTTTTCTTGTGAGCCAAATAAAGGTTCTCACATGACGCTCAAAACATTTAGGAAAGCATTAAAATTATGTGATGAATATGTAGTTCTAGGTGGTGGAGAACCAACTATCCACCCTTATTTTGAACAAATATTATGCGAAACAATCGGTAGTGACAATATAAGCGAAAAAGGAGTTTTAGTTATAACTAATGGGAAACGCACTAGTAAAGCTTTATTATTAGCAGAATTAGCTAATAAACAAGTTATAAATGCAGAATTAAGTCAAGATAGTTGGCACGAACCAGTTAATAAAAAAGTAGTTAGTGCGTTCGGAAAAAGAATTAGAAATGTAGATTCTTCCTATCTAAACAGACCCGTTTTAGCTGGACGGTATTTAGAAACGGTGGGATTAGATAATAAAGATGCTCAAAAAGAAGCCTGTGTATGTGACGACTATATAATACAGCCAGATGGTAATATCAAACAATGTGGATGTATAAACGCACCAATAATTGGAAACGTAATAAACAAAAATACTGTTTCGTATTTTGGGCAAACTAACGGAATGTGTCATCGCAGTTCTGAATTTCGTAAAACATTAAAAGAATTAGAAGGAAATTATGGCCAAACTAGAATATGTTAAATGTGATTTATTTAAGTATATTAAAACAATTAATAAACCTACTATCATTGCTCATGTTTGTAATAATAGAGGTAAATGGGGTGCAGGATTTGTTATACCGCTAGAGAAAAATTATCCAAAAGCCAAGGAGAAGTATATTAAATATTATTATTGCTATGGATTAGGCGAAACACAATTGGTACAAGTTGAAAAAGATATAGCAGTTGCTAATATGATAGCTCAAACTCTTGGTGGTAAACGTCCACTTTATTATAATCATTTATCTAGTTGTATGGATAGGGTGGCGGAGATTATTAGTGCAGACGAGATAATTATATGTCCTAAATTTGGTAGTGGATTAGCTGGTGGCAATTGGAACTTTATAGAAGAACTAATTCAAGATTGTTGGATTAGAAGAGATATAGAAGTGAAAGTTTGTTATTTATAAAAAATAAAATGCCAAAGCAAAACACTATAGTTATAGCACGCTTTAAGTATGAAGACGGACAATTTTATTGGAAAGTTGCCAGTATTCCAAAAGTAGAAAGTTGTCAATATAATAAAAATATACCTAACAATATTACAGATCTAATACGCACTTATTATTTTATAGAAACTCCAACTTTTATAAAATATAAAAACGCTTATCAATATGCCTATCAAGTTTTTAAAAATAGAAAATGTACTATTTTAGTAAAGTATGATATAGTTTTACCAGATATTAACATTGACGAAGCAAAGCAAAAATTAAAAACTATTTTGTTATCAATAAATTTAACATAGTAAAATGAAATGCCTGTGACAAAATTATTTCAAAGCCCAGTTTTTACTTGTAATATACAGACTCTCGGTAAAATTTATAATACGGAATTAGAATCGTTAGAAGATTATGAAAAACACGTATTTGGTTTTTTGCACGGGAGAACTGTCAGAAATCAATACACCTCTATTATAAAAAGAATTTGGAGCGATGAAGAACTACATAGTTATTTAATCTATATATTTATCATTGCAGATTTACAATATAATAAAAAAATCAAAGGATATAATGCTAAATTAGCAAGTAAGCAAACCCTTAGACATCGACGAGGAATGTGGTTTTTATCTAGATATAGCAAAAGTTTTACTTTAAGTAAACGGTTAATTATAAAATCTTTAAATTATAAAATTCCAATAAATAATCATCAAGAATATCACAGTCCATCAATCGAGCTTTCTGAACTGATACCAAATAATATATCCACACCACAAACTCAAATACTAGATCAAGAATACAAAGATAAAACACACGAACTATTATCATTAGATAAACTAACAAGTCGCGAAAAAATTATTTTGCATCAATTTTATTATGATGGAATGACTAAAGCAGCAATAGCTAGACATCATAATCTTTCTAACGAACGAATTTGCCAATTGATAAAAATAGCAATTAAAAAAATTAAGTGTGATATACGTAGACATCCTGATAAATATTCATATTGGTTGTGTGATTAATATAATTATGTTAAAAGTTTCATACTCAGGTACTTTTGTGTCTTTTTATTTTATATCTTTTTATTTTATATTTTTTACAGGAATGATCTATGCACACAGGAATTATTTTATATGATGGACCTTCAAAAATCAATCGTGATCCAATTATAGTCATAGCTACCTTCGATTCTGGTAATAAAAAAACAGGTGACATGATTCAAACTTGGATTTTACCTAAATTAGTTCATCCAGTTTCAGCGGTTAACACAGGTTATGATGAATGTATTTGCTCTAATAAATGTAATTTGAGAGGAACTATCATTAAACAAAAAGCTGGTAAAGATTGGGCCTTAAAAAATGTAGGCCGTTCTTGTTATGTTATAGCTGGATTTGCACCAACAAACGTATGGAATAAATATCATAGAAACAAATATCTTGCTTTAAATTCCACTACAAAACATTTTCTAGATCATCAATATGTTAGAATAGGTTCTTTTGGTGATCCTTCAGCAGTTCCTGTAAAAATATGGCAAGACCTTCTTAAATATTCTAAAGGATGGACAAGTTATACTTCAAATTGGAAATCTGGACATTATAGATATTTGAAAAATATATGCCAAGCTAGTACAAATAATATAAAAGATACTATCTTAGCACAAAAAAATGGTTGGCGTACTTTTAGAGTCTCCTCAACCGGGCTACCAGAAAAATATCTAAATGAAATTATTTGTCCGGCAAGTGTAATAAACAACAATAGAAAAAAAATTCAATGTATTAATTGCTTACTCTGTAATGGGCAAAAAAGAAATGTCGTAATTAAAGTTCACGGAACTCCGTCAAAAATTGCTACTTTTCAAAAGTTTGTACACAAGTAAATAACAAAAAGAAATTGAAGAAAATGAATTATTTACGCATTACGAACACAGGAGTGTGCGATCCTATAAGTTTTACCACTTTAGGTGTATCCACATCAAGAAAAAATGAAAATTCAATTGGACAATTTGGTAGTGGAGCATTACATGGCACTTTAGTATTATTAAGAAATGATATTAGTCCAATAATTTACTGTGGCACTACAAAAATGTCATTTTTTACTAAAAACACCACTATTAAAAATCAAGACGAAAGTCAAACTTTTCAACAGGTCTATGTAAAAATTGGACAGAAAACAGAAAGATTAACTGTTTCATTAGATTTTGGAACACTAGATTGGACAGATGTTGGGTATGCGTGTCGGGAATATATTTCAAACGCACTAGATCAAGCAAATCAAAACGTAAACTATATTAACATAGAAATAGTTGACCATATAGAACCTTGTTTAGATAAAACTATCGTCTATATACCACTAAATATGCAAATTGAACAATACTATCACAATTTACCCAATTACTTTTTACATTTTTCTTCCTCTAATCTTATTAAGGAAAAAGTTCTATCTAAAAAAGTACCCGGACCACCTAAAATTTATCGTAAAGGTGTTTTTGTAAAAGAAGTTCAAACTGATTCACCATCTATGTTTGATTATAATTTTGGAGAAGAACTAAAAATAGATGAAAGTCGTGATTTAGATAGTAGTAGTTGTCAATATGACGTAATTGATAAATTAATAGATTCTGATAAAATCGGTTATGTTTTTGATATGTTAGTCAAAAGAATGTCATTTTGGGAAACTGATTTTACTACTGGTCATCTTAGTTCCTGTACAATGTACGATACGGACAGACAAAGAAAATGGCAAGAAATATGGAATGAACGATTTGGCAATGCTGTTATAGCAACGGAAGATCATCTAAACTTAATCAACGAAGTTAAAAATAACGGATTCGAGGTGAAAGTAATAGAATCTGCCGGATGGTATAGAGCATTAAGTAATGCTGGTATACCAACTATCCTATCCGCAATAGATAATGTAAATGATGATGGACTTTTAATTTTAGATGCAACTAAAGAATGTATCGATACTGTAAATCTAGTATGGAAATGGTTAGAAGATTTTAATCTAACCCAATTCAAAGATAAACCAAATGTGAAATGTTTCCGTCATATAATGAAAAATCAAGTTATGCTAATGGGATTTGTAACAAATGGAGTTGTACATATAAACGAAAACTATACTCAAAGTAGATATGTCATAATGCATGAATTATCTCATTATCTAACAAGTTTACGCGATCATACACCAGACTTTCAAGAATACGCTTTCAAAATGGCTACAATGTTCGCGGAAAAGTTGTACAACCCAACATCAACGATAAAGGAAGAAAAGCAGTGTCCTTTTTAGACAAGAAGATAACTGTTGCAATAACAAGAGGTAATAAAAAGTGGTTTGTAAAAGCCACTTCCACAGAAACTGTGAAAAACCTCTGCAAAGAAAAAGGGTGGGAATTCGATTCTATTGTAGATGTACCACAAACAGATCATATAACTAGGTGGTGCAAAAATTGGAGGATTGGAAAACTTATTAGAGAAATAGGAGAGAAAAATGAGTACTGATTACCAAAATGTAGAATCTGTTGGTATTCAAATTTCTGCTGACGGTTTGAAAGTTTGGATTTGTATTGACGGAGAGTGTGTACTCCGAGTCAAAGGAGTAAAAGAAATTGGTATTTTAGATAAAAGAGAAGAAGATTAGAAAGATGATTAATGAAGAAAAATTTCAAAGAGAAGCCAACAGACTAGCTAGAAGTTATTCCCCTGATATTAAGGAATGTGCTGAATGTGGATATCCTGTTCTAAAGGGATATTGTTGTACATACTGTGGTAACACTGACCCGTCAACTACTTTTGTTCAACAGAAAGTAACTGAAAATTTACATAAACTAATTATCAAACTTCCAAATTAACTAGAGAAATATGGTAAATAAAGATTAAATGGCCCGTACTGCTATAAAAGTTGATTTAGAACTTCTTAAACGCCTTATTCAAGAAGTTGAAAACGATGGACCACTTGAAAATCAATTTATATTATATTACAAAGTTGCAGAATTATATAATAGTAATGTGCAACATGACACTTTTCCCGCCATTACACATAGTATTGTAAAATTACGCATTCTATCATGTAATATATCTATAAAAACACAGCCCGGCAAGAAGGGCAGGACAAGTTTTTCTTCTCAAGTAACTCGCACTAGTAGATCGGAAAAATTTAAAAATAATCCAAAGATTTTAGAAGCTTTTCGTCAAATGCGTAAAGATTTTCCAACTAAACAAAAATGGATGGATAAAGTAGAGGCTGGAAGTTTAAAATACATGATGAAATTAAAATGTTTTGAATGTTCTGGCAATGATGATGCAGAATCTAAACATTGTAGTATTATTAATTGTCCATTGTGGCCAGCATTATTAAGAAATAGTCAACATCAGATCAAAGAGTAGAAGGAAAAAGAAGGATAAAGAAAGATAAAAAAAGATAAAGAAAGGTAAAGTATAGTTATGGATTTTCAATTAGAGAAAGAAAAAATTGAACTATATTTTAATGGGCAAAAGGATATTCTTAAACAATACGCATGGTGGAAAGATGGTATTGAATATGTTGGATGCGGAGTGGAAACATTAAAGGAAGCACTTGAAGATATTAATAACATAGAACACCACAAACTAGATTGTTTGTTAAACGTTGCTCAAAAACAAGAAAGTTGAAGGAGTATAAAATGCCTAAAAGCAGAATTGTTATTGGTTACAAAATGGTAAAGATAGATCTAAAATCTGCACTTGTAGACGAAAACACTTTTCTGTCAAGTTGCTCTAAATATCAAGAACTATGGCCTGTTCAATACAAAATAGGAGAATTAATTTATCCCAATGTTCCTAAAACAAAATTGATGGCGTTTAAATCGCTAGAAGATGTTAGAAATTTTCGTAATTTATACTGGACACCAAAACGAATTTTTAAATGTTATATGTTAAATCCAAAAATTAGTGGACCATCTTCAACTATATCAAATGTTGACATAGTTTGGAAAAAATATCAACAAAAGAAAGAGTATCGGTACTTATGTGTATGTGCTCCTAAAAATACTTTATGGTGTGATGCAATTCAGTTAATTGAGGAAATAAAAGCGTAAAAATAAACATAAATCAGGAGCACAAAATGTACGATCCAGATTTTAACGATACACTTTCTGTAGATTATAATAAATGTTATACAGAAGATGATATTGAAGACATTATAGATGATGTTGAAGATATTGAAGATACTGAAGAAGATGATGTAAATCGTATTAACAATAATGAAAATTATCCAAAATACTCAGATTATTCAAATTATTTAGACTATTAAATTAAATCATAATTGAATTGGAGAAAAAATGTGTTTAGATACTGGCAAAATTGCGATAGGAAATCTTGACACCACAATAAAAAAAGGATGGAAAATAATTATAGTAAACAAAGAAAAATCTAAATACACTGGAGCACTTTATGGTGCTCTGCAATATTTCGATGAATGGTATAAAGACGAGAGTTTATTCCGATTGCAATTTTCAGACCCGCCATATTCTTACAAATATCCATCTGGTTTTCATATTTGTAAAACAAGAAAAGGAGCTAGAGTGATAAAAAAAGAAATCAGTTATGGTAAAAAGGCTATTATTGTAAAATGTTTATATAGACAAGTAATGGTAGTCGGTATTCAATGTGGTGAGGAGTGTATAGTAGCCAAACAAATATGTATACTAAACCCTTACAAAAAAAAGAATCATTAGAGATAAAAGAAATGGGGTCAAATATTTGGTTTACCAGCGACTTACATTTAAGTCACGCTAACATTATTTGTTATTGTATGCGACCTTTCTCTAACTATTTTGAAATGGATGCCTGTATTATAAACAATATCAATAAGGTAGTAAAACCACAAGATACACTTTGGATTTTAGGAGATTTTAGCTTTGGAAATAAGTTACAAATAGATAAAAATATAGATCGAATCAATTGTAAACACATATGTTTAATTTTGGGTAACCACGATAGACAGATTATACATCATATTGAATACTATAAACAGCGTTTTCAAATAATTGACAAATTGAGTGATATTAAAATTGGTAATATTATGTTAACTCTATGTCATTATTCAATGCAAAGATGGAACAAATCGCATCACGGAGCATTACATTTATTTGGACATTCACACGGAACAATAAAAGGTATTGGAAAATCAATGGACGTAGGAGTTGATACAAACAACTTTCGTCCATATAACTTTGATCAAATAACCAATTTACTATCCTAAGAGTTGGAGAAAAAAATGAGTAGAACTTATAGTATTTTTGTACGAATTACATCTTTTAATGAAAATAAAATAGATCAAATTATAGATGCTACCAGTGAGTTTGAATTGGAACATTGGCATAATTTTGACAATATTATAACATTATCAGCAGATATAAATCTTTGTGCTGGAATGAGGGACGGTGAATTTGCCAGAGAACTAGCAACAGCTATAATAAAAGCTAACGGCAATGATTGCGAAGTAGAAGTAAATTTAGCTGATTTGTCAGACCTCCCATATGAAACTTATACATTTTCCAGTATAGATGAAGATATTGACGACGTAACTTAACTAACTATTTTTAAGGAGATTTTAGATGGAAAAATTAACAGAAGATAGAATTTACTATAAATGTGTAAGTAATGATCTAACATCTGCATATGCTCATTTCTCAGACGCTTCAGTACAATATAAACAATGTGAATGGGTTTATCCACATATACCATATTCAAAGCTATTTGTTTTTAATACATTTGAAACAGCTAGAAACTTTTCTAGAGGTCTTATATACACATGTAAAGTATATAATCCACAAATAATGCTAAAAATGGTACTACCGGGACATTTTTCTGATGAAAATATAATTAATTTTTGGAGAAGGAAAAAAAGAAAAAAGCCTTATGATTGCTTTACCGGGGTTGTATATCAAGGCACAGTTATATGTGACGCAATAATGTTATTAGAAAAAATACCAAAAAAAATATTTTACCCATAGTTAAAAATAACTCTAGATTATTGTCAAAAACGTGTGTTGCAGTTTAGTAGTTTGATAGTTTGTTTTAAAACTTGTTTTTCAGTAACTTGAGAGGAAAAAGTAAATGGTTACTATTGCAGACAGAACAAATGCTCCTTGGTCTTTAGTAGGAAAAAATATAGGCGAAACAAATTCTATGCGAGAAGCTATGATTAAAGGTGGATTAGATTATGAAGTAGTAAAAGAACCTCTATACAGAAGTGACGGTAGTATCATACCAAAATATTACGGAATAATGAGAAAAGATACAAGAGAAATTTTCGACACAGTAAAAGAGGTCTGGAAAGGATTATCAAATCAAGACGCTTTTGAGTTTTTTGATCCGGCATTACAGAAAAATCTAATTAAAATTGAAAGTGTTGGATCTTTGAGAGGTGGGAAACGAGCTTTTATTGTTGCTAGAATAAATGAAACCCCATTAGAAATTACAAAGGGTGATATTGTTAATAAATATATGTTACTTCTTAATAATTTTGATAAAACAAGTATACGTGTTGGTTTTATACCAGTAAGATTTAGCTGTACTAATCAACTCGCTTCAATTATGCGTGACAGACAATCTCAAATACTAAAAATACGACACTGCCGATCACCAAAAGTTGCACTTGAACAACTTAGAGGTATACTAGATTTAGCAAATGCAGAATTTACCACGACGCAAGAAAAACTAAAAATGTTAGCGTCTACTTCTATCAACTCACAAGATTTACAAAAATATATCAAAATAGCATTAGAAATCAAAGAAGATAAAGATGGTAATATCTCTACTAGAAGTAGCAATATTATTAATCAAATTGCAAATTTAGCAGTATCTGGAGGAGGTAACGACAATCCAAATGTAAGAGGAACATATTATGCTGCTTATAATGGCATAACTGAATATCTTAATTATTATGCTGGTAGAAATGTAGATACTCGTTTAGAAAATCTGTGGCTTGGTAAAAATGCAAACATCAATAATAATGCTCTATCAGTTGCATTAGATATGGCTAGTTAAATATGGTAAAATCTCATGATATTACTGAAGACAAAATGGTTGAATTACATGATAAACTTAATAAGTCAGTCATACGTGTAATACAATCATTATACGCATCTAAACAACTTAAAAAGAAAAAAGAAGAAAAAACAGAAAAAATAAATAAAAAAAGGCAAGCTAAGGAAAATACAGATAAATAAATGGCTAGTATTATTAAACAATTAACCGATCAACAATTAATACATCCACCGCCATGGTTACCAGACAATGTAAGATATGAATGTATCACAGGGTCTATAGCTTATGGAGTATCTACAAACGATTCAGATTGGGATATTATTGGATTTTGCATACCTCCAAAAGATATAATTTTCCCACATTTAGCAGGCGTTATAGAGGGATTTGGTAGACAAAAACAAAAGTTTAAAGTATTTGAGAAACAACATATAAATGCAAAACTCGCCAATAAAAAAGTAAGACAGTACGATGTTAGTATATATAACATTGTGCATTACTTTCAATTATGTATGGACTGTAATCCTAACATGATTGATACTCTTTTTGTTCCTCGTGTATGCATCATTCACTCTAGTCAAATTTCAGAAATGATTAGAGAGAAAAGACATTTATTCTTACATAAAGGAGCATGGCAGCGTTTCAAAGGTTATAGCTATTCACAATTAGCAAAAATGAGTAGTAAAACCGCAATAGGTAAAAGAAAAGAATCAATTGAACAGTATGGATATGATGTAAAATATGCTTATCATGTAGTACGCCTACTAGATGAAATAGAACAAATATTAGTCAATAAAGACATAGACCTACAGAGAAATAAAGAACAATTAAAAGCTATCAGACGTGGCGAAATATCAGAAAAAGATATAAAAGAATGGGCAAATAATAAAGAAGTTGAACTTGAAAAAATCTATAACGAATCTAAATTACCATGGGGGCCAGATGAAGATAATATAAAAACTTTACTTCTCCAGTGTTTGGAAGAACATTTTGGCAATCTTGATAAATGTATCTTTACTGACAAACGGGCTAATTTAATTTTGAGAGATATTGCTAATTTAATTGATAAAAATAGAAGTCTGATTAATTAAAAGGAAAAATTATGGTCAAACGAAAAGATATTTATTGGAAATTAATTAATACTATTGGAACATATGTAGTTAAAAATCCTAAATTTGATCAGAATTATTTAAGGGCGGAATATAGATGGGAACAAGACGTAGATTTTATGCCTACTGGACTATTCTCATTTAATAATTTAAAATCTTTATCTCCAATAGACAGCCCAGAAATCGTCTTTACTATACAAAAAAAAGAGCAATCTCCAACTACTAATCCACAATGTTCACAAACAGTACCACTTAAACCAAAATCGCTTAAACCAAAATTAGAAAGATTAGAATATGTCAATAAAAGAGAGCGAAAAGTGTCAGTTTCAATAAAACGTAATCAGTTAGTTGAAGAAATAGAATTCACATTAGGAGAAATGCCACCTGGCACACCGCTTTATGACATGTATATGACAGATGATGAAGACACATTAATTTTAGTTTTTAAGGAGGAAGAATATATTGATTAAATAATTACTGATTTAAATAGGAGGATTCAATAGACTTAAAATAATAAACTATCGTGCAAAATTTTGTTATGTAGATCGTTTTTTCTTTTTTCTTTTTTCTTTTTTCTTTTTTCTTTTTTTGGAGGACATAATGTCTAATTACGAAAATACCACACGAAACGTCCAAGGTACTAAGCAAGACGCCACACAAGACTCCGTGCAAGACGCCGCTCAAGACACCGTGCAAGGTACCGTTCAAGACTCCGTGCAAGACGCCGCTCAAGACACCGTGCAAGGTACCGCTCAAGACTCCGTGCAAGACGCAAAACACGACACCGCTATTGGAAAAATTATTAAGAAAAGGCATACCGCTGATAAAGAATGGATTACAGCATATCAAACAAGTAATACTAGATTAGAAGTAGCAAAAAAATTAGGAGTAACTGTTAGTTCAGTTATTCAGAGAGAACAAAAATTAAGAAAAAAGGGTGTTGGTCTAAAAGAAATGCAAAGTCAACGTAAAAGAGGGATGGCTGTTGACGATATGAATAAGTTTATTAAGGAACTTGCCACCCAAAAGAACTAGAAAATATTATGCCTATAATTTTGCCCATAATTTTGGTCAGAACTTTAGTCAAAACAAAAACTAGCGACCTTTAGCTATATTTAGTAACTATCAAACCCCCTAAAGGTCGTTAGTTGTTTTTCTTCCTCTAATTATTTCTGAAGAATTTTCATAATACGCATTTTTCATGTGACGTATAGCGTTATTCGTGTTATGATAACATATACCGTATCAGCTTAAAAAAATAGTACAAACATTAGTAAAATTCTAATCTATTTTCTATATATCATAATGAACAATTTAAGAACAAAGGATAGGATCATGCAATGCCAGCTTATTATGTTAGATGTGGTAGTCTTGATGTTAAAATAATGGCTAACAACAACGTAGAAGCGTGTCGACAAGCTATCATCCACGCTTATAATAAAAATGAATTAGATAATTTATCTTTAATAATGACATCAGATGAACGTGGAACTTTTATTAAAAGTGAAACTAAAGTTATTCCAACAATATCGGTATTAAAACAATGCAACTTAGATCATTTATTTAATACTGATGTAATAGATTTTTTATTTAGTGATGATGATTTAGATTTGGAGGAATAATTTGTATGTGTCTTTACTACTCTCCACAATTAACTGATAATGTAAGGCGT
>Ga0307377_10006093_pt1 | contig 12721 bp, 11 predicted proteins | sample TR3MG_FD_202535 | JGI IMG/M metagenome (GOLD analysis project Ga0307377, IMG submission 202535) | Soil microbial communities from Risofladan, Vaasa, Finland - TR-3 | ecosystem: Environmental > Terrestrial > Soil > Coastal area > Acid sulfate soil | place: Finland: Risofladan, Vaasa | collected...
AGTAAACCTTTCTATCTATAGTTCGACAACCAACAACGTTAATTACAGTCTAATTTTACCACCCTATCTCTATCCAATTCAGAATACTACTTACATAGACGGAATCTATACGAGAGTTAATTTCACAGTCGTCGATACGACTCTCTATTTTGGAGAGGGATTAGTTCTGAATGGATTTTTGAATACTACAAAAGGAAACGTGATAATTTTCTATCGATGGAATTTAATTGTAAACGATTTAGTGATCTACGAATCTCCAGAAAAGTTAATATTCGTAGTTGAATAACTAATTTTTTTTTTTTTATTTAAAATAAGAAAAACCTAAGATATTAAATTATAAAGCGTAAAACTAATCTTGGATTTTAGCTAAAAATTGCTCTATTTCGTCTTTTGAGCACATGTGGAATTTTCTGTCATCAGATTTTATATAAGCAAGTCTAGTGTTTTCTTTGGTAGGAGTCTCATTAATTGATTCTTTAAGAGCATTCAAAGATAGATTTACGGTCTCATCAAAAGTCATGCTTTTTTTATAGTTTTCTTTCAGATAATCCCTCGCTGTAGCTTCTCCACTACCTAAAGCATAGGCTTTAAACGATCGATAAATTCCACTAGGAGATGTGGTGTAAATCTGAGTTCCTAAGGGATCAATAGCAATAAAGAACAATGCACATCCGAAAGGTCTTATACCTCCAAACTGTGTATACTGTTGTTTAATATCTGCCAAAGTTTTTACCAACATGTTTAATCTGACTGGTTCATCGTAAGTTAAGCGAAAAGATTGAGCTTGAACTCGCGCGTAATTAATTAAAATTCTTGAATCTGCGTGCAATCCAGAAATAGCTACACCAATATGTTCATCCACCTGAAATAACTTATCAATTGAATCTGCATCAATTAATTTCGAAGGTATTTTAATTTGAGCTGCTAAACACACTGAATCCTTTGATTTTACTGCGATTGCTAAAGTACCCCGTCTTACAGCCTCTAAGGCATACTCTACCTGAAATAAACGCCCCTCTGGGCTAAAAACCGTTAAAGCTCGATCGTAAGTGCGAGCTCCTCCACCAAACATAATTTTAACCAAATATTATTTGATATTTGTAATTAGAAAATTAAATAACCAATTTTAATTTATTGTTTATACCTTAAAAATTAAATTTTTCAAAAAGATTTAAGGATTTCTAGCGTCAGCACCTTAAAAATTTAATGAATCATTTAGAAGATATTCTAAAAAATTGGGCTTCTAAAATAAATTTGACATAAAGTAAAAAAAAAAAAGATTATTTGGTTTTTAATTTCTTTTTTAGAAGTAGTATGGAAACTCCTACTAATGATGCTATAAATATCACCAGATTATAACCTGGAATTCCTGGAGATCCTCCGCTGCTTGGAACAGTAACTTCAAAGTAATCGCTAAAATCATAAATTAGAGCATTAGAGCTATCAGTTATCTTTATTTGGTATAGAGTAGAAGGATCGAGATCTGATGGTAATGTCCAACTATAATCTCCGTCATTGGGCGTACTTGCAATAATTTCTAACACAAAGGTATCATTCAAAAATAGCTCGATTTTCACATTTGTAAGGATTCCCGTTGAAGTCCAATTGATAGAATTTTCTGTACCCCTTATCCACGAACTTGCGCTATCAGGAGATGTCACAGTAATTGTGGGGTTGTATATTTCAAAATATTGGCTATAATCATATGTAGAGGGATTGGAAACATCAGAAACTTTAATTTGATATTGAGTAGAATCTATCAGACTTAAAGGGATAGACCAAGAGAATTCGCCATCATTTGTAATGTTTGCAGTAATCTCCAGTTCAAAAACACCGCCTCTATACAGCTCAATTTTGACATTAGAAACATTACCTGTGGTAACCCATTCGATATCATGTGAAGTATCCGTATGCCATGAACTTAGACCATTAGGAATTTCCACAGTGAGAGTATCAGAAAAATAAGTGGATGATGGATCATAAAGAATAATGTTTTCTAATACCTCAGATCCTGGATCTCCAGTATAATACGCATGTTCGAGTCCTTGCATACTCGCAATAATATATCCCTTTCCAAATGGAAATTCTAATAATATAGGTTCGGATGTACCTGTGTGTTGTAATATCTCTCTACTAGTAACTGGAAATGTATCGAAATATCCATGGGCAGAGTATAACCAATTATCAAGAACAGTATCATTAACAGTGTGAGGATTCAATATAATCGGATGTTGAGCTAAATTTATATCAACATCTTCAAGATACAAGAATGTCTGATCTAAACTCCCGGGCATTAAGAATAATCCATCCCAAATTCCTCCGGCAGGAGTATGATCACAGGCATGGACTTCAAGAATACCTCCATTGGCAGCATAACTTTCAAACCAAGATACATTTCCATCCAACCTATCATAAAAGGTCTGAAATTGAGCTGATGAAATAATGACTTTCTGATAAGTTGAAAGATCTACTAATCCAAAATCTAATGAATCGTAAATGTCATACGATATCCCATACATTTCTAAAATAATATCCGTAGAGTTATAAGTCCAAGGGTAAGCATCCTGAAAGATGGCAACCGGTCCAGAAATTGTTTGAAATGGGAAGAAATATCCTCTTTGCCCAAAATTCAATGAACCACTCGAACCACTAGTTGATAAGATCCAATCAGAGGCTCTATTCGTGTCTATATCATTTTTTCGGTGAGCATCCTCATTAGCATTATTAACTAAATCTAGAATTGTATCATTGATCCATACAGCATCAACAGGAAGGGTCAATATGTGATCAAATGTTTGAAACCAATCAATACTTGCACTCGTGTCGTCAAAAAGACCGACTGCTAGAGCTCCATTCGTCCAACTAACACTTGATCCCATATATAAATCTGTACTCGTATCGGTTCCACTACCCTCATGTAAAACTACTACCTGGTGAGAATTAAACATCCATCCATCAGGGAAAGTGTAATTTTCATCAAGAACATTGTTATAATACATCAGCATAGACCATCCCGTCATGTTTGTACTAGGTCCAAAGTTATAAAGTTCGATCCAATCAGGATCGCCAATATTTACCTCATTAAGAATTATAGTTTGAGGTACATCTGCGAATTTTTCTCTGATCCAACTGATTCCGTTCAGAATCATTTGTTGATTAGATGTGGTATTCCAATGGTCTTGATCCCAAATGTGAACAACTCTCCCGCAATAGGGGGCGTCTAAAGCAACTACTAGATCGTAATTACTACCAAGATCTTCTTTTACTAAGGGAGTATAATAAGGTCCCGCAGAAGACGTCATAATTACATCTGAATAATATCGAGAATCATCAACATGCCCTGAAATATTATCTCCATAGTTATAACCGTTCATGACGGGATGTTTATCATTAACTACTATACCATAATCTGGGGAACTATAAGCCCAATAAGTTATATATCCATTGGTTCCATCTGCTTCTGGTGGTATGATTCCCGCCCAATTTAATAATGCAATACTACTATCGAAAGAAAGTATACCACCTCCCATAAGAGCCCAATCTCTAATTATCACCGAAGCTGCATCACTAGGCCAATTGTCTATTAACACTAAAACATCAACGGTTTCTAAAATACCTGCGACGATATCAGCATTTGTGATATTAATTGTATCAAATCCATTAGAAACTAGACCATTATACATGCTCCCGTAATCATTATTCATCCCACCTGTAGCATAACCAGGAATAGCAGTAGAATCCAAAATTGCTACCTTTAAACTTGTAGCAGCAGTCTTAGGTTGAAGAAAATTTTCTCTTAATTCAAGAACTCTTGAAGATTGATTTCCAAAATTAAATAATCCAAGCGTTAGAAAGCAAATCATTAGAAAGCATATTATTTTTTTATTATTTTTTCTCATTATTTTCACTTTTAAAATTTAATTAAATGAAATACTTTAATAGGTCTATTTTTGTATGTTAACAAAACTAATTTTTCAACCCTACTATTCAATTTTTCTGAAAGATATTTCGCTTTCTTAAAAAAAAAAGATAGCGTTAATCTTATTTTAGGAACTGTTCAGATATAAGTCTTTTCCTATACATTTGATAAAGAAGTTAAAAAAATATCAAATTATAAACAAACAATGGCTTTCTTAGTTAATTTTTTATATCAAATCTGGCGTTAAACTGAAATTTAATATTCATGATATAATGTCATATAAAACCTAATTATATTGGAATTTTTATGTATTTGCCTTAGATTACCGTATCATATTTTCTATGGCTAACCCACAAATCAAAAAAGTAAGAACGAATAAACGCACGGCAAACTATTTGAATGGATATCCCAATTATGATTTTAAAGGGTTCAGTAGTAACAAAGATCGGACATGCCCAAGTTAAATATTGATTTTTTAATTAGACCTCCCGCAGAAAAATTAGCAGAAATTCCATTATTTTGTTGTCGATTTTGTTTTTACTTTCAGCATTATCTTTCTCCTAATATTTTGTTAAAAGCGACAGACCAGTTGCCGCAAGTATAACATTATTAAATGAATATAGCTCCGCGTCCGATCTCATTCATCTTCCTAGTATTAATTAAATTTCTTGGAATGATCCTAAAACGGAAATGTTAATAATTACACTAACAACAGTCAATTTATTGACGTAGTAAAACCTTTAAAAGAAAGGAGAGAGAGCATTGGAGTAAAAACCCTAATTCTTTCGAATTTTTCCGAGTACGACGGCGTTGACACAGCTGAGAAGATTAGGAGCATGATAAAGGAGTCTTACGAAAGAGAAATTTACCAACAAAACCAATTTTAATTTAATGTTTATACCTTAAAAATTAAATTTTTCCAGAAGTTTTAAGGATTTCTAGTGTTAGCACTTTAAAAATGTCACTTATTGAATCGCCTTCTTTCGCACTTGTTTCATAATATTTCATAGCATGCATTTCATGTTTTACAGCTTCTCCATCCTGCTCTGCTACTTCTCTTTGACCTAGTTTTGCCAAATCAAGTTTATTGCCAACGACTAAACACGGTTTCTGTCCAATAACTTTTTCAACTTCTTCTCGCCATTCTAGTAAATCCGCAAACGAGGAACGCCTTGTTAGATCAAACACATAAATTATACCAGTAGCTCCACGATAGAATGGAGGTCTAACAAATGAAAAATGTTTTTGCCCAGCAAGGTCCCAAAGTTGTAGTTTAACTTGTAGTTGCGGGTAATTTGGTAATTCTACTGTTTTTGTGCTGAAATTTGACCCAATTGTCATTAGGTAACTTTCCTTAAAAGAGTTTTCGCAATATCTTAAAACCATGGAAGTCTTTCCGACACCACCGTTTCCTACGACGCAGATTTTATAAATGAATGATTTTTGATATTTTGTGTATGTTGAAGACATAGCGTTTCAATAATTAAAATAGTTATAATATTATATTATATTCAAATAATAAAAATAATCATATTAAATATTTTTTCTATTTTCATTGTAATTTCAAAATAAATTAGGAGAATTTAGCAGTATGAATGAGATGAACACTAAAATCAAAAAATTCGCTCACCTTATAATAGACGCTAAAAACATTGTAGCCTTAACTGGGGCAGGAATGGGGACCGAGAGCGGAATTGCTGATTTTAGAAGTCCGGGAACTGGTTTATGGGAAAAAGTTAATCCCGACGAGTTTGCTAGTATTCATTCTTACGTATCAAATCCTAAGAAAAACTTGGACTTTATGCTTGAATTAGGTATGGCTATATTTGAAGCTAAGCCTAATAAGGGTCATAAAGCATTGACTAAATTGCAAAAACTTGATAAATTAAATGGAATTCTCACTCAAAATATTGATGGTTTGCATCAAAAGGCACATAGTACGAATGTTGTAGAGCTACACGGAACAGCATATGAAGCGATATGTATGGGATGTGGTAACATCTACCCAATTACAGTTATGATTGATCAGGTTAGAAGTGGAAGATATAGTCCATCATGTGAAGCATGTAACGGTTTATTGAAACCAAATGCAATCTTCTTTGGAGAACCTTTACGTTCGGAAACATTAAATCAAGCAGACAGATTGATAGAGGAATGTGATTTGTTGATTGTTTTGGGTAGTTCGTTGTTAATATATCCCGTCGCTTTTTATCCAAGAAAAGCACTTTCTTTAGGTGCGAAATTAGCTATTATTAACATTCAAGAAACTGATATAGATGCTTCAGCGGATGTGGTTATTCACGATAAGATTGGGGATGTATTCCCTCGTATCGTTAGCATTGTAAAAAATGAAATTGAAGAAGGGCATTAATTTTATATAGGAATACTTTTATCTCCTCAAGAATAATTTAAACAAAGAGTAATAAATAAAAAAAATTTAGTATTTTAGCTCTGGAAATCATCCAGAAAATTATTTTCTTAGGCTCTTTTTATCAACTTTGCCTACAGTAGTTAGCGGTAATTCTTCAGTTATTTCTATTATTTTTGGCACTTCATAAGGAGAGCAGTTCTCTTTAGCAAACGCTGTAATATCCTTCTTTAAAGCTTCTTCGTTTCCGTCGTAATTATAGTTAGGGTTTAATTGTATAATTGCTTTAACGATTTCAGAACCGGGTCTATCAGGGTTATCAACGCCTATAATAGCAACCATGCCGATAGCTGGATGTTTAGCTAAAGTATCTTCTAATTTTGCGGAAAATACCTTAAATCCACTGACGATTATCATATCTTTCGTTCTATCCACGATCTTAACGTAACCATCTTCGTCCATTAATCCTACATCTCCAGTGTGCATAAAACCATCTTGATCTATTGCATTTTTAGTTTCTTCGGGTTTATTGAAGTATCCTTTCATAACTTGTGGACCTTTAACACATATTTCACCAGCCTCTCCTAAGGGCACGTCCTTACCTGTATTGGGATCCACCAGCTTAAACTCCTCGTTGGTAAGTGGTAGACCGATACTACCGAGTTTTTTAACTCCTACAGATGGGTTACTCGCTGTAAGCGGGGATGTTTCAGTCATACCATACGCTTCGATTAATTTACCTTTCCCTACAATAGCTTCTAATTCTCTTTGAGATTCCTCTGGAAAAGGTGCAGCTGCAGAAACGCAAAAGTCTAGTTTCGAATGGTCTAATCCTTTAAATTTAGGATTTTTCATCAAAATTTGATATAGTGAAGGCACATTTGCTAAAACTGATGGTTCATATTTAGCCATTTCTTTAATAATATGGTCTGAATCTCTTGGGTTTGGTATTAAAATTTGACTCCAACTGAGGTAGATTACATTTAAGGTTGTAAATGTCCCTGCGATGTGGAAGAATGGGAATCCTGAAAGAGCTACTCCTTTCCCTCTTTCCCAATTAAGCCATTTCTGAAATATAACTATATCAGAGACTATGTTTTTATGGGTTAACATTGCTCCTTTTGGAGGTCCTGTGGTTCCACCAGTATATTGAATGAATGCTAAATCATCAGGTTTAAAAACTGCTTTTGGTAACTCTTTAGAATAGGTAGTTAGCATGTCTTTGTGAAAATCCATTACTGTGACTCCTTTTAAAGGAGTAATCTTTCCTTTTGGAATTTTACCGATTAATTTTCCTAAAACCTGTTTTATTTTTGGAAGGTAACCTCCTACACTAGTAGCTATTGCTAATTTTAATTGCGGTATTTTTGAAGCGATTTTTGTCAATCTACCAGCAAAAATTGCATCTAAAGTTAGTACTGCTACTTTATTCCCTCCAGATCCCAAATCGTTCAGTTGATATTGCATTTGAATGTCTGAAAGAAGAGGTGAAACGCCTGAAACAATACAGCCTGCTTTTAAAGTACCAATGATTCCTATTAAATATTCTGGCATATTTGGTAAATTAATACCCACGACATCTCCGGTTTTAAATCCGTTTTCAATTAACATGTTGGCAAATTGACTTGAAGCCTCGTCTAAATCCTTGTATGTAAAAATTACCCCCAAATAATCAAAAGCCATTTTGTCCGGAAATTCTTCCATAGTTCGTCGAATTGCTTGGGGATAGGTCATTTCAAACTCCTTAGGGTCCAGATCTTTGACATGACTATCCCAAGATTTTTTCCATATTTTATCTTTATACGACATTTTTTACATCAATTTCTTTTTATTCGAATTATTATTAGAAAAAAGTGTTAAAAAATAGAAATGATTCTTTTCGATATAAAGTTTTGAGTTTCACTTTGAGTTTCCAAGATTATTAAGGAATCAGATTTTGGGAATTAAATAAATCTATAAAAACCGTTAAGGATAATAATAGATTTCATGGTTGGTTCCGAACAAAAGCGTGTTGACGGAGTATTAAAAAATGGTGATATTGAACCAATAATGGACTATGGAGAGTGGGTATTCAAAATATAAAAGATAGAAAAAAAAAATAAATTTTTAACTCTTTCTTAAAGCTTTCTTGTCGATCTTTCCTATAACTGTAAGTGGGAGTTCTTCAGCAATTTCAATAATTTTAGGAACTTCATATGGTGCACAATTCTCTTTCGCAAATTTGATAATATCCTCTTTTAATGCTTCTTCGTTCCCATCATATTCAAAATCAGGGTTTACTTGGATGTGTGCCTTGACAATTTCCGAACCGGGACGATCAGGGTTAGGCAATCCAATTAAGGCGATCATTCCTATAGCAGGATGTTTTGCTAACACATCTTCGATCTTCGCCGAAAAAACTTTGAATCCACCAACAATAATCATATCCTTTGTACGATCGACAATTCGGATATAACCATCTTCGTCCATTATTGCTACATCACCGCTGTGCATATACCCATCTGAATCAATTGCTTTTTTGGTTTCTTCAGGTTTATTGTAATAACCTTGCATGACAAGTGGGCCTCTTACACAGATTTCTCCTGGCTCCCCTAATGGAACTTCCTTACCGGTTTCAGGATCGACAAGCTTTAGTTCCACATTTAAAAATGGCACTCCTACTGTCCCTAATTTTTTCTTCCCTAAGGAGGGATTCATTGTCACAACAGGACTTAGCTCAGTCATACCGTAAAGCTCTAACAATTTTCCCTCCCCTACTATACTTTCTAAAGCCTCCTGAGATTCTTTCGGAAACGGGGCTGCTGCTGAAACACATAATATTATAGCGGAGTGATCTAACCTTTTGAACTTTTTAAAATTAATTAGGATTTGGTATAACGAAGGAACATTTACTAAAATGGTTGGATTATATTTTTTCATTTCATTACAGATACCTAACGCATCTCTAGGGTTAGCTATAAGTATTTGACCACAACCTAAGTAAAGAGCACTTTCACTCACTGTTAAACCAGCGATATGAAACATTGGAAATCCTGAACATAGAATACCTGTACCTTCTTCCCATTGAAGCCAAGCAATAATACTTTTTATATTTGAAACACAATTTCTATGACTCAACATCGCACCCTTAGGAGGTCCTGTCGTACCACCAGTATATTGAATCCAGCCAATATCGTCTGGAGATATATCAACTTTTGGTAGATCAGTAGAATATTTTACTAATACATCGTCTTGGAAGTGTAGGACTGTTTTTCCTTCCAAGGGTGTGATTTCCCCTGAGGGGATCTCCCTAACTGCTTTAATTTTTGCTTGATCCTCTTTAGAAAACGACCCAATTACGCTTGTTACCACTACAACTTTAAGCTGAGGTAATTTATCGACAATTTTTTTCAATCTATGTTCAAAGATTGCATCAAGAGTAACTAACCCAACTTTGTTGCCTCCTCTCCCAAGATCCTCTATTTGATAATGCATTTGGACATCTGACATTAAGGGGCTAACACCTGAAACGATACACCCCGCTTTAAGCGTACCTAAGATGGAATATATATATTCTGGAGTATTCGGTAAATTGATTCCGACTGCATCCCCCTTTCTAAATCCATTTTCTATTAACATGTTAGCAAACTGATTGGAATATCTATCTAAATCTCTAAAATTAATATCTAAACCTTGAAAAGCAAGCGCCAAATTATTTGGGTATTTTTCGAATGCATTTCTTAACATTTCAGGATATGTAGTTTCAAACTCTTTCGGATCGAGATCAGTGAGACCTGGGTCCCAATTTTTTCGCCAAAATCTACTTTCGTATGGACTTGACATTTTTAACACTCACATTAATCCATTTTTGATTAAATTAAATTTGTTAATAATTAATATTGACGATATTAGTTATAAAGTTTTGAATTAGTGATCATTTTTTTAGAATGTTTGCTGAAAAAGTAGAACTTCAATAATTTTAAATTCTATTAAATTGCTGCAATGATTTTTGTCGATACATTAAAAACTCGAAATTACAAATCTTTTTTTATTTTTACTTTCACTTTCCTCCCTCTGTCTCCATGAAATGCTAATCATTTTAAAGAGAATTACTCTTCTAGCTTAAGTAATTATCTTACGAAATTTATTTATGCTTCTAGCAAATTTTAGAAAATTGTCGGAGTTACACAATTTTAGTTTGAAGTATACTTCACCTATATAATGTCTTTCAGATCGGGGTTAAAAGTGTATCGGAAAAACAAGAGAGTTCCCTTAGTTTCGAGCGGTGATTCAACGCTGGACGAGCTATTGGGAGAGGGTGGTTTTCATAAAGACTTGGTTTATCTTCTTTATGGAGACAAAAAAAAAACTTCGAACATTTTATTGACCACTTCTGTTATTGCTCAGAAATCTTTCGGTAATGGCGGTCTTGGAGAGGAAATTAAGGTTGCGTATATTGACGCAAATAATCGCTTTAATCCTTATAATGTAAGTAAATTTGCTGTTTCCCAAAATTTATCACCTCGAAAAGTGTTAGAAAACATCCTTATTGCTCGTGCGTTTACTTGGGATCAAATGGTAGAACTTCTAGAGAATAGACTCTCCAAACTTGAAGACATAAAAGTTGTTCTAATCTCTGGCATCACTACGCTATTTCAAGGCTACGAAAAACAGACTTTTGAAGATTTACTAAGAGCCATAAGTGGGATTAAAGCAATTCTTTACAAAACAAAACCTTTAATCATCTTAACTGCTCCTATGAACGAATATTCTCTTTACAGACCCAATGGAGGAAAAATTCTTTCCCACTTTGGAAGCGTATTAATAATGATAAACGAAGACGAGCGATACACCGAATATGTTCTTGTTCAACACCCTTACTTGCCAGAAAATCGCCTTCTAAAATGGAAGCCGCGCATTCCTAAAAGAAATTTGGCAGATATTACGAAAAACATGACTTTAGATTGCTGGTTTTAGCTTAAGGAAATGTTTAAATATTAAATAACGTGAATCGAAATAAGAATATAAGATATTTGAAAAATATAAAGAGTCTGATAAGAAATGGCAAAAAAAAAGGCACCAGCTAAAGGAAGTGAAAAAGAATTACAGATGCAGTTTGAAGCGGAGACTGGAAAGAAAGCAATTTATTGCGGCAAAATGACAAAAGCTTATACCGAATGGAAGGTAAGCAAATAGATAATTGTATTAGGGAATGAATTCCTTTTATGTATCCAATTATTCTTTCTTTTTATAGAAGTTAGGATCTTTTTCTTCGAGGGTCAAAGGATCTCCTCCATATTGAACTTTCTTACCTCTATAGTAAAGGTCTGATTTCTCCTCACAAATCTCGTTCCATTTGCTAAGGCCTAACTTCTCAATCATTAATAAATTATAAACCTTTGAGTTGTGTGGTGTAAAAATCTCGAAGCTAACAATGGGCTGCAATTTCTCGCATGGGAAGTCTTCACATTCGTAACAGAACTCATAGCCTTTATTTATGATGCATTGAAAGGTTTTACATACTGGAAATTTCGATATCTGACCCTTAAGCGTTCGGCAACCCTTGCAATTAAAGGATTGAACTCCTGGACACCTTTTGCAGTAAATTCCACAAGGCGCGTGCCAGTTTTTTAATTCTTCATTCATAAAAAAAAATGTGAGGAATCATTTAAAAACATATTGAGAGCTAAGAAGAAGAGAACGACTATCTGAGTTATACCAAAAAAATTAGTAAATTTCAAAGGTATTTTTCTTTAAATTTCCTTAAAGATTTACTAGCGAGATACTTGAAATAATACCGAATGTGTAAAATATGGGAAGGACAGTACCTGCTTTTAGACCCGCTTTAGAGCACGAAATAGAAAGTTGGAAAGACTTCAAAAGAGCACTTAGGCCAGAGGACCAAACAATTTTTAATAAATTGATGAATTATGCTAGAATCCATGCTGATGCTGGTAGCCTAGGAGCTCGCCCAATGCTCTCCGAAATTCTTTTTATTTCGTTTGCAATTGAACAAGAAAGGAAAATTGGGCAATTGGAGAAGAAAATCGAAGAATTAGAGGAATTAATAAAGGGAATAGAATAAAGTTGGATTCGCAAACGACTTTTAATGGGTGGCTTCTAGATGTATCCACATATAGCGAAGGAGTTATCCTCTGGGTAAAAACCGTAAAAGAACAGAAAGTAATAAGAATATACCATCAGTTCAACCCTGAATTTTTCGCAGTTCCTAAAGATGATGTTGGTAATGACCTAAAGAGAATGAAATTTATTCTTACTCAAAATGAGAATGTAAAGAAAGTCCGTATCTGTGAAAAATATGTGAAGCTAGAGGACCATGAAAAAACGAAAGTTCTTGGCGTCACTGTTGAAAAACCGTCGGTATTCAAGAAAACTATTAAAGAAATCAATAAAATAGGATTATTTACACTGTTTAATACGGATCTCCCAATTAC